>Ga0180432_10001807_pt1 | contig 33087 bp, 10 predicted proteins | sample SS_ome_10_FD_132414 | JGI IMG/M metagenome (GOLD analysis project Ga0180432, IMG submission 132414) | Hypersaline lake sediment archaeal communities from the Salton Sea, California, USA - SS_1_MS_2 metaG | ecosystem: Environmental > Aquatic > Non-marine Saline and Alkaline > Hypersaline >...
TATTCTTATTGATGCAATGGACAGTCTTGCTCAGTGTGCAGCCAGATTGTTACGGGGAAGAACTGTAACGGTTAGTGGCAGCGATGAAGTAGAACTTATCATGGCAGTCAAGAGTGGTGATACCACGAAAGAACTGTATGTGATTGAGGACGCTCTGAAGAAAGGTCTTCTTATGTATAACATCAGAAAGACCTATCTTCTTGCTATATCTATCATGTCCCTGATGATTGCTTCATTAGAGCGTGCGGTAGTCTTCATAAGAGGATTCCAACGGCACTACGATCCATTCCCAGATTACACTGTGGCAGATGAGAAAGAACTCCTGGTCTATGGGTTTCTTACTCCCGATGGTAACTATTGCTATCCAAAGGTAAAGGATATTGATCTCACTGCTCTTAATGTAACTTCAGTTACCCTTAATCAGATATCTCCCTTCGTGGATGCTGAGGATATAAAGTATGATATGAAACTTACTGTTCCAGATTCATCTTCAGAAGAAGTGAAACCTATGCCTATAATGGGAATGGGTATAGGTGAAGATGGACAAAGCTGGTTTACGAACTGGGATACTAAACACAAGTACCCATATACCAGAAATGGTATCTTTGATACAGTAGCTAGGGGAACAGATCCAGAACTAACCCTAAGTGGTATTGTTCCTGGGGCAGATGCAGACTGTTACGATAAACTACAGACTACTCTATCAATGCGGGATTACATGGTCTACGATGGACCAAAGATACGATATATCAATGCGGCAAGCAGTCCAACTCCCACAAGCGTAGCAATGAGTCCCAAACAGTTTGGGGAGGCTCTGGATAATGGAACATCTTCTGAGAGTCCCAATCTCAGCCGTACACTCGTGGAAGGTACCATAAGTATGTCAGAGATCTTTACATATCTTGGAACCACTGCATCGGCAGAACCACTTCCTCTCAGTGTGGAATTCCCTGACATTCACTTTCATACATCACAGCCCAGAGGTATTCCAGATAGTATTTCTGCAAGTTATGTAACGACAGCACCAATTCTTGATGCATCGTACACATCACAGAGGACGGTATTTACCCCGAGCAAGTTTCGAGGTGATGTGAATGTGCTTCGAAGAAAGGGTACATTGCAGATTACCAAAGTACTTCAACACCCTGGGGCAGTACGTACAATCTTCGAAAAGATGAAAGCATCGCCCGCACAGGGATATGTGTTTCCTATTATAGGACATGCATCTAATACGCTTGATACAACCTATTACCATGGGGAATCCGCATTAATGGCGTACTTCTTCAAGGAAGCAGGGTGTACGATTAAGAGTGATTTCCTTGATGGTGATGAGATATCAGCATCAAAGATTGCAACAGAGATGACAGATTCAAACGGATCTGCCCTCGGGCCGAACTCAGGAAGCCTGTGGAAGTCACATAACAGAGCGGTACATGATCGACGATGGAGTTCACACCCGGTACGGGCACGAAACTTCAACCTCTGGTTAGCCAAACGGAGAGCATACTGGGTATATATAATGCTCATGTCAATAATGTTCTACGATAGAATTAATGAGGCTCCAAGATGGAGAGCAGGCAGACCATATGATGAATGGGATATTGTCAAGTATGGTACCAATACATTCAGATGTACTTCTGCACATGAGGCGGGAGCAGCATTCGATGCATCCAAGTGGACCAGTATAACAACCAGTGCTGTTCTTTCTGATGGTGCGGTGATCTACCGGGATGTGGTACAGTATAATGTCTTCTTTGCGGGATCGCAGGAAGAATATGTAGTGGAGCTTGTCTACTCTGATTCAGCAACGGGACCCGCAACTGCAGGAGATGCGGTAAAGATGCGACCATTTCACTGTTACGGGTTTGGATCTACTCTTCACAAAGAGAGTCTGGGAAATCAGGACGATCGTGCAGAGCAGCGTGGCACTAACATGCTGATCAATAAACCAGTCAGTTTGACTTCACAGAGAGTATGGTCCGTAACCAATATGGAAAGAAATCTTGCCATTCCTCTGAACAATGATCTCGATGATGATGGCTTCAGCAAGAAGACTATTTCAGCAAGAGGTAACGACTTCTGGGGCGGATGGCCCTGCCCACGAGTAGGAAACTCTTCCCATACGGGCGAAGCCTCTGGAAACTATGAAGACAAATGGGTCACTACAGCGATGTATATAAGTAGAACCTTTAATACTCCCGCCAAGCTTGATAGACTAACCAATATTCATATGTGCAAAGTAGGAACCCAGGTTACTACAGAATCAAACTGGCGGTCTTTGAGCTCTTCAAAGCTCACAGAGATCCGGGCATTAGCCAAAGGCGAAGGAGATTATGCGACCAGAAGGATGCGTGTCAACAACCAGTTGCATGAGTTTCTCAGCCAGGCAGATGGGAAAGGAATGGAAGCGTTTGCAGTCCCACGAGATGCAAACTCATTAACAAGCAAAGTGTGGTTAGTAATAACCAAGAAACCTTAGGAGGACAGAATGGACAAACAGGAACAAGCCGTACTCGATGAGCCTATTGCAGAGGTAAACGAGCATGGGGATCTCGAAGGAATTGATGCCATCATGGAACGGAGACTCAAGGAGAAGAAGGAAATCATTGCGCTACTGCGTAAGAAGTATCCTGACATCTCTCTGTTCTCGGCTACCCTGCCCTACAACGGGACCTATGTAATACGTCCACAGGAGATGAGTGATGTACGTATATCATCCAAGGAAGTAGAAGCATTTATCCAGAAGAAGATCGATGAAGCCGGCGGATATGATGAGATCCAGAAGCTTCCTGAGATGGAACGGGCAAACAAGATGAGAGAGATTGACGCAGAAGCAGCAGACATCTCAAATGAGATAGCTCTCAAGCGCTGTGTCATGTATCCTGAAGACTTCTCTGACAGAATGGAAGCAGAGGAACCCGGCAAGGGTATACCAGCAGGTGTGGTTCCCCTTCTGCTGGATAAGATTCTTGAAGTTTCCGGGTGGCAGGATGTAGAGATCGAGGAGATCTAATGAAACAATATGGTTTAAAGATAACTCGCAAAGACGGGAGTAAGCTTGAGGTATACTACCAGTCACTATCTTATATTGACTGGTCAGTATATTCCTCAACAGAGGAAATGTTTGAACCATCTACCATACGGTATCTCATCGGAACCTACGTTAACAGGGTACTGGTTAACGGAGAAGAAGTAAATCCAGGAGTTATCTTTGAGGAAGATGTAGCAACCCTTCAGCAGATCGTACACAATCTCTTCGAGAAGTCTATCTTCAGCGAGGAGGATAAGTTCAATAAGATGCTTGGTACCCTTGAGAAGAGATCGAGGACACTTATGGGATGCTACGATCTGTTCATATTTCTCAAGCTACCAGACTACTATCTCCAAATGCTTGAACAAGATGCATATACCAGAGCACAGATAATAATGATGCTGGAACAATCAACAGGCATCAATGTCAAAGAGAGATTTGAACATGCAGTTCATAACAATGTGCCCCTGGATCTTATATCTGACCCTGATTCCTACAAGAAGAACATCAGGAGACACGGGGGCCCTGTGCCTGCAAACCCACACAGAATGAATCCATTGCATCAGCATCAGCAGACAATGGAACAGATGAAACCAGCAACACAGCAGGACATGCCTTCAAATGTTGATGCAATGCTGAGTGAATCACGTAATGCATTAGCCCAGGCTCTTCATGCCGGAAGAAAGAAACCACAGCAGAAACCCGCATTCAACTGGCAGAACGACGAAGCTAACTTTTCAAACATTGAGCAGGAGTAATTAGACCATGATTGGTGGTCTGATAAAGATTGCCGCCCAGATGGGGGCATGGAGTGCATCAGTTCATGCAACTGCAGGTGCAGCGAAATGGGTTGGAAGCAGGATGCGCCGTGCAGTGGGAAACTACACAAAGTATGCTGCTGCCAACAAATCAAGAGTAACCAAGTTTACTCGTGCAACTGTAGCTGCTGTATCTGGCAAGCGAGAATTGAGTCAGCAGGGAGAATGGCTACTTAACAATGTAGACAGGATGAAGGATGCGGTAAGACGGTCCCAATCCAATGCCCTTCGAAGGTTTAATAAGGCAGGCGCCAAGAACGCAACACTCCTCGGTAAAGCTGTTCGGGATGAAATATATGCCATGCCAATGAACTATACGATGTATCGTATAGACAAGCACCGTGCAGTTACCCCGGAAGAACGTGAAGCAACAACCTCTTTCCGCAAGTACTATCTTGGTACACCAATGATGATGTCCGTTGCAACAGGGTTTGCTTTCGAAAGAATGCAGAATGCCCAGTATCTTCGCCATGCCTCAGGAAAGATTGCGAAACGACTCGGGGCAGGCAAGCGTAAGAAGATAGGCAAGTTCACTATGAGTGCGATTGGTGCTGCCAAGAACATAACCGACCGCATGGCTGCGATGCGAAGAGCACGCCTGAAAGCAACAGAAGGACGTACCATTCTTTCTACCTTGGGCAGTCTTGGGCCAATGGAGATGGCCAGTCGTGTATGGAGAACATACCGCAAGGAGTCAACCCAGATTGCTGGCGGCGGTGGGCCAAGTAACATGGTCAAGAAGATTCTGGCAGATCACGAACACCTTACTCAGACATACAAGCAAAGAGCGAAATCCATGAGGGCGCAGGGTCATGAGGAATCATCAGTCAAAGCATTTGAAGATTCAACCATGGCACAGGTCAAACGCATTACCGACGAACGTCTGAATGCATACAGCAAGAAAGCCACCAGTGGAAACAAGTTCATACAGTATTTCGAGCGTATCTCCGAGGAGCTTAATGATCCTACCGTCAAGATGCGAAACGAATTCATGACTATCTCTAAGGATCTTAGCCCTGACTTTGCCGGGCGTAGTGTACCTACAGGTAGATATCTCATGGGAGAAGGTAAAGGTGCGACATCTATTGACTTTGGTAGGGTAAGTCTAACAAACATAAAGGCAGCAGCAGTAAGTGGAGCAACGAAGGGAAGTTTCGGGAAGTTCCTGCATCTGTTTGGAATGAAGAATGTATTACAATCACGAGATGCTGAACACGCTCTAATTGGGGCAGTAACCGTAACAAAGCGTGAACCCCTTAACCTGCCCATGGCCTACTTTGATGAATCAGGGAAAGCATCTTCAGAGGATATCATGGCACAGATGATGGGCCATCTTGATCTCATAGATGCAGAGAAGAAGGGATTCGGAGACGATGTCAGAACCTTTCTCGATACCCGCCTGAAGGCTATGGCCAAGGAATATGACATAGACCCGAAGAATACCGCAGAACTCAATGAGGCATTCAAACGATCAGCCCGCCATGGTGAGTTGTGGTTTGACAGCGGAGATCTCCTGGTACAGAAACCTGGCGGTGAGGCTGAGATTATTACCCATACCATGAAACACATAGAGGGTTTGGATGGGAAAGTCATGCAGCCTGTGCGTGTACAAATAGGAGGCTATCTCGGAGAGACACTTCAGTTCACCAAGTTTACCAGGGAAAGTGACAGTATACCTGCGAAACTTATCAGAAGTCATACCGGATACGAAGAAGCAACGTACAGATCCAACCGTGGAGAAACAAGAGTAGTTCATGGTCCCGGCAAGTACGGTAAGGTAATGGATGCCATTACATCAGAAGACCAACAGGGACTGTGGTATAAGTTCAAGAACCTCCTTGATCTCGGGTATTCACAGGAGACATCTGTCTTTACAAAGATTTCCTCTATCTTCAGGAAGCACACAGATCCACGCTACCCTACAACCTTCTTCTCCAGAGACTATGTACGCAGCCCAGAGTTTCGACAGGAAGTCGTACGTACTGGCAGAAGCAAGGAAGACATGGTTGAATTCTTCAGGGACGAAGCAGACAGAGCAACTATGGAATACTGGTATGGTGGTGTGCGACGAGCGGGCGGAACTGAGGAAATGATAAAGCTCGTACAGAAGGGCGCAGGGAAGGATCCCATAATGGGAAGTTTCACTGCTAATATGATTACACCGAACATGTCAGTCGGTCAGGCCAAGGAACGGGCGGACGCCCTCATAGAGAATCTTGAAGCTCATGCAAAGGAAACTGCTGGTGATGTTGCCAACATTACCAAGCATTTCCTCCACCGAGATATAGATGATCTCAAAGCGATTCGTCGAATGTTCAATACTCCTGACGATAAGACCGTGCTTGATGTGATGGGGCATATTTCATCCAGGAACAAAACTGTGTACGGTGCCAGACCAGCTTCTCCCAATAAGATGGATGAGTACAATGCACTCGTACTTCGTATACAATCTGGCCTCTATCAAAGTGGCGACATCGATCCTCATGTCAGTCAGATGACAAAGACAGTACGCAACATGGGAGCCGCTCCGAAGGTTCTGACTGATAAAGAAAGATCAGCATGGTATGCGTCCTCTCATTTGTCCAGAACCTATCATGGTCTGGCGTCAAGAGTAGCTGAAGCAACAGTTGAGTTTGATGAGGCCGCACTCCAGGGAATTGAAGGACATATTGAAAGCATCATTGCCAGGGTAGGAACAGTTGATAGTCTTGCATACAAAGACATTACACAATACTATAACAAGCGCTGGAGATTTGCCCCATGGAGTGTCTGGGATTACGATCACAGACTCAAATGGGGTGACACGCAGAATGTAAAGACCGGAATCTATCTGCTGCCTAAAGCATCTACGTTCGGTCTTGTCAGCAAGAAATCTCCCATCATAGAGGGCGACCAGACTATTCAGATAGCAGAAGGCGTCATGGACGCTGCCAATATCTCAGTCATGTCCCTCTTTCATGCATTCAACAGAGCGGCCAGCGAAATGCTCGGCATAGGATTTGATGAGACAAACCTGTCAACTCCCATGCAGTATTTCGAGAAGATGCTCACTCAGAGGGTCATACCATTCACTGCCATGTATATGGGATACAGTGTTCTTGATAGAACAGCAGATCAGTTTCTCGATGGGACACCATTCGGAGAGGGTCTTACTACATTTGGTGCTAATATTCTGGCTGGTGCTCGTGTTGGTGCACAAGGTTTCCTTGACACTGTAGGAGCAACGGGAATGAGCCAGTACATGGAAGACCTCATGCCCGGTATTATTACCTCTCCCGGTTCAGGCCTGGCCCGTGGGCTTGGACCTATTGCGCTCGGAATGAGTCTTGGAATGAAGACCATGGGACCACAGGGTGCGTTGACCGGTGGTATCATCGGATCCGCAGTTGGAATGTTAACGGGTGGACTACCGCTTGGTGTATTCGGAATGTGGGATATAAGTAAGGAGAGAAAGGAGGTCGTCCAAGAGCTCCTTGGTGAGAAAGAAGTTGCAGTGAGAAAGGGGAGATGGTGGGAACTTAGTGGGTCCCCCTTTGAAGGGACGAGAATCCAGTACTTCAGACCCCATATCTATAACCTATTGCGATCTGATTATAAAGAAGCCCCAGGGTTCAAGGACTCTCTCTTTACAGAAATGGTCGGGCACCTTGCACCTGATATGTACGCAATGAAGAATTACTATAGCCGGCCGTATCCGGTTACCTCTGGTCTGTTCTCTAACTTACCGGTATTTGGTAACATGATGGACCTCATGACATCAGCCGTTCCGTTCACACGACCGACAACATTGAGAGGGTTCCGTATGCATGAGGGTGAGTTCTCTCCAACATACATGCAGCGCCTGGGTGAAGAGGCAGGGTATACTCCGCAGGAAGTAGCGCAAAGTTATGTTCAGAGGGAGGGATTCTTTTCAACCACGGCAGGAAGTAGTGGACATTCCCCCATGGGTAACCTTGCGGATTCCTACATGCGCAGTAATCCTATCCAGCCTGGAACCCTGTATAACTACACCGAGATGCCTATGATGAGATCATCAATGGAATGGGGACTTGGTGAGACCACAGAGAATATCAAAGACATCGTAGGGCTCAGGGGTTTCATCATGGGGTCAGCATTTGAGTCCCTCTCAGGTAGAAAGGGACTGTTTGACTATGCTCCAGAGCTGGCAGCTCCTGCAGATATTCCGGGGATACAGCGTGAGTACTGGGATTATGAGCTTGGTGGCATTCTTGGAATGTCGGAGATTATTCGCCGTTACATTCCCCACAGACGGAACCAGATAGAGATGTTCAATCCAATACGAAACACTATGCCTACATGGTTACCTGGCTATGATTATTACATTGATCTGCAACATGGGGACCCATATACCCAGGTGAGAATGGGTGAAGCAAGGCTTCCGGGAGCAGGGTATGAGGCACTGCATGATGTCAGTATGACAATGCCGATTGTAGCTGATATTCTTGGCGAGGAAACAGAAAGCCAGGCAGCATACTTTCTTGGTTTACCTGAAGAAATGAGCCTTCGTAATCGTGAGATGGACATTGCAAAGACCATTGCGATAAGCTATATCGAGGATGCTCGAAGATATGGCGAACTTCTTGATGACAACAAAGTCGTTCATAACGCACAGCATAATGTCACAGCCACAGCTGATGCAATTATCCGGACAGCACAGGGCAAGACCATGCCAGTGAAAGTTGTACCAAAGGGGTTTGGTGGAGAGTCCAACCTTAACGCATTTCTTGTTATGGCAGGAGTGCCACAGGGAATGCTTCTCGAAGTAAACACAGAGACAGGCGGTATTACCGAGAGAATGGTCAAGCGGGACATGGATCGTTTTGCCAGTGACCTGAAACGTGCCGGGAAAGCACAGGCTGCAGCCTATGGACAAATAGCAGAGCTGGAACGAGAAGGAAGAGCCATAAATCTTGCGAACTCCTACTCATGGTTTGATCGCTTCAAGATACTTGCAGATGTTGCTCAGTATTCAGAAGAGTTCAAGATTGCAAAGAATATCGTGCTCAAACAGATCAATGCAGGACTCCTTCCCGCAGAGCGTGTTGCTGAGTTCGAAATGATCAAGGAGCAGGTAGAACGAAAGAGGAAGGCATTCGAGTTCAGTGAGTACAGGTTCAAGGATCTTGGTGAGGGTCTTACTCCTTACACTAAAGCACGGGACCGTGAAGTAAAGGCACAGTATAACATTCTTGAAAGAACAATGGGTGAAGTGTGGGAAAGATTCAGTCACCTGCGAAACCCTCTACAGGTAAAGTTCTACAGTAACATGGATGCGCTGGAGCAGTATGAGCGGAATGCTATCTATGGTAAGACTATCAAGATGTGGGAGAATCCGGTAGAGGATTATCTTAAATCATATGCCTACACTGCCATGGGAGAAGAAGACCCGATGCAGGGTGCCCTATCCTGGGCAACCGGTGGTTTCCTTATGGGTGGTGCCCCTCTTGCGGGACTCGGAGCAGGCGTAGGTGCTGCGCTATCTGGTATCAACTGGCTTACTGATGGGACATTTATACCTGACAGAACACTTGATGTGAGAGAAGTAGTGGCCCAGGCTGACTCGGTCAAATACATCAAATACCGTAAACTGTATGAGGAAACAGGGAATCCAGACTATCTTGCCAAGGCTAATCGTACCGTAACGGGAAAGGGAGTAGATGGTAAAGTCCTTCAGACACGTCGACTGGGTCCTTCTCTTGGGAGACCAGAGAGAGATTATATAGAAGACATAGTCAATAATGTTACAGAAGCAAATATAGGCAGAGTATCTCAGCTCGTACCGGATCCTGCTCTCGCATCAATATACAAGACCATTGGTTATAGAGACCATGCACAGGGTATAATGAGAGAGTATTCTGAGAGACAAATGGCACGGGAGATTCCCGGACTTGATTCATCAGTTTACTCAGCGAATGTGCCCATTGAGACACCCATAATAAGCACCTTCGAACAGGAGGGACTTAATGCGCACGATGCAGGGTATGGGTGGTACAGCCAGATGGCTCAACTGGAAAGATTGAAATCCAGTAAGGTATTCCAGGGAGAGTCACTCTACGATGGATTCAAGAGTAATGTAACAGTCAGGGACGCAACCCAATCTCTCACGAGTACGAATAAGCTCCGCCGAGCTCTAAGTTCATTCGGTACGAATGTTCAGATTGTCAATGATGGTCAAGACAGAGTGGAGGTGGAAATTATCTCGAGAGGTTTGTAAATGCTTCCTGATCCACGACGCAGTATCGTAAGAGATGAAGACAGGTTAGATACCAGCTACATCAAGACATTCGGAGTTACTGCTGCCATTGGTATTGGCGGGGTAACTCTTGCAGGAAGAATGGCAAACCAGAGAGCAGTCCTCCAGAAAGCCATTACCCACGCCAGGGAGAAGTATGAGAAAGCAGCTCCCCTATTCCGCAATTCAGCACTCACCCGCCGTATGGACACGAAGGCAGAACGTATAGAAGAATGGATATACGACGAGAGGTATGATCCCTATACAGATTGGGCAGAAGTTCTTTCCGAACCCGAGTTTGACGGGTATGACTGGACTACTGGTGTACGTGAAGGACATGACTTATTCGATCAGTTCGGACCTGAAATAGAAGATATTGTCGAGAAGATTGAAGCCATCAATCGTCAACTCGAAGGAGGAGCACCCCACCCTACCGAACTTGGTGAGAAACTCATTAACCGTCTTCCTGATAAGTGGAAGAAGATAGAGAAAGAATATCCGGGTATGCGGGCTATCTTCAACAAGGTAGAAGATTCCCACGGGATGCGGATCGATAAGATTGATGAAGTGGGTACAAGTTACCGTATTCATGTGACTGACGGTGCCCGGAAAGATATAGTAGAACTTCCTAAGATAAAGTCAGGGATAGTTAACTGGAAAGGGTCCAATTATAAACCGAGACCTTCAGCGCAGCTTGGTATAGATACCATTGTGCTGAACTCCTTTGGATTCAATGTTACATCAAGGGTAGATGAACAACTCAAGTTTCTTGGTACAACCTCACCAACCAACAAGTTCAAACGTATGATTGACAACGTTGTATCCATTAATCTTGGCAAGTATGTGGACAATGGTCATATCATTAAGCACCTTCTGACAGAAGAGTTCATCTTCGAGAATCTGGCAGAGACCTTCGGTGGTCCCTCTGCATCCAGAGAAGAGATGCTGGCTAAACTCCCGCAGATCATGGAACGATCAAAGATCTACATGCAAATGGGAGGTAAGACCGGTCTTATAGATATCAATATGCTGCCAGATGTGGGCTTTGGTCCTCGCATAAGCAAAGGATCAATTCGCTCCATATCAGAACCATCATTCATGAAGTTTGCCGGGATCTCTGAGATTCCTTTTGGTATTTGGACATTCACTCCATGGTCCAAGGTATCACAAGCACGAGCCAACTTCATTGCCGGACAGACCCTACAGAGAAAGATGTCTGCTGTAGAGATTGCTGCGAAACTTGGTCCAACTGCCACAGATGTAGTCGACCATCTCTCACACAACATGCACCAGTCACTGCCAGGAAAGATGACCAACGTAGGATTCTACTTCGGAGGTGGGGAGATTCATGGGGTGGGAAAGGGCGGAGCCCTGTGGATAGATAGATATATGGGAAATGTTGACGGGTCATTCACGTCCAAGATGAACCGGTCACAGTATATGGGATCATTCAGCAGGAGATACTCTATACCACTGTATAAGGTTCATGGCGCCACCATGGATGAGATGAAAGTTGGTGTGAGCCAGGAAACAAAGCAGCTCATTGATAAATGGCTGGGGAAAGGTGATGAGATTAAGTTGAGAAAGGGTATGTCACTGGGACCCAAAGGGGGAAAGGATAGGATCGTTGTAGAGAACGATGCACGTGTCACCAATGTTCGCTTTGACCGTGGATATCTTGATATCACCGTGGAGGAAGAAATACCTCTGCATCAGGGTACCAAGTTTGACCAGGGCAAGGCCATGATCCAGAGAACCATTCACTGGAGCCAGATTCATGACACCATGCCCGGGGACTTCAATGCTGACAGTAAGCTTATGGCAACGCTCATAGGACAGAACATTGGAGCGGAGCTGGGTATTGAGACACTCATGAACGGAGACATGACAAAGAAGTACCAGGGTGGTGCTCTGGGCTGGGGCGTAATGCAGAAGACCATGAATGATCTTATTCATATCAAGAAGCTCGACATTGCGAAACAGGCCAAGACACAGGGAATCAGAATCACCCAGGAGTCCATGTACAATCAGTTGAACAAACATACCAATGAGCTAAAGGAGCTCCTGAGGACTGCATTCGGAAGCAACATTGATGAAGTTATTCAGGAAGTAACCCTTGATCCTGAGACACTCGAACCTGTTGTACTTCTTAGACCAACAACGGAGGTAGCACAGTCTTCCAGTGCAAATGCCGCCTTTGCCAGGGTACTTGATGTTGAGAATGCCATCATTAAGGCACAGAATGGCGACTGGCGAGAGATCAATCAGCTTGAGAAGAAACTTCAGAAGCATATAGATAATGTTGCCGGCAAGAAGACACCCTACCGGATGATTCTGGATGTATCTCCCGAGGTACAGGATTTCATGAAACTGGCCAATGGGTACAGTCCTACGTTTGTACGTGAAACACACACGGACGGTAAGAACCTGTTTCAGCGACTCATCTACCTTGGCACACGAACACCCGAGATGGTGCACCAGACCAGCGCCTATGAATATATGTCCTTTGCCGGATTACAGAGATCGAAGTCAGGGTATGCTGGTGGTTTCAAAGCAACCATTGATCATATTGAGAATGCCCGTGCTGCAGGTCTGCGGCATTACGAGCGATATCTTCATATGCTCATGGACTACAACGTGGACTACATCAGAGACAAGATGTTCGCTGCTGAAGCCCGTATGTTTGGTGGAAAGCTCCCTGATTCAACAGGTACTCACGTAACCATGGGAGCTCCCAAAGCCCTGGAACTGACGGATGATCTTGCAGAACGACTGGCTCAGTACCGGGTATCTGATGATGCCATGAAGATGGCCGGTCGGTGGAGAATCATCAGCCGGGAACTGTCCGGACTGCAGGGACTCGTATCGGATGAGGCATATAGTGAACTGATCAACACGGGGTACATTGACTTTGATGATCTCCGTAGTACAACCAAGGCAGGTATGGGGAGGTTCTCAGTTGATGTTACCGATAAGAATCTTGTACATGACCTGGTAGAACTCACGACGAATATCGATAGCAAAGACAATGCAGTGTATATGAAACTTCCTGCGTCAGTGCAGATCGACGGGAAAGATGTAGACTTTGTACCAATTCACAGGTTTGACAAAGCAGATATGTTCGAGCTGGTTGCTGAACGATCACCTGATGGGATGTTCCTTGGTGAACGAATGACCAAGAAGTTCTATACCGGTTCAGAGTTCTATTCCAATCAGATGCAGTTTCTCAAGAAGATGGGTCAGATACAAACAGATCTTCGTACCTACAAGCAGAACAAGCAGAAGACCAAGGAACTGAGAGAGGAGATGAAGATCGCAGTAAAGGCCTACTACGATAATCTCCGGAACATGACAAAGGGCAAGTTCTCCAATATCAAGAGTGCTATCTTCGAACATAGGATGCCCTTCTCCACCAGAGGTATTGTCAACTCGCTCTCTATCGAACAAACACCTGATTACAAGGTTCAGGGGCTCTCGGGCATACCAACCGATTCAATTTACATGCATGAGGATGATGTAGTCAAACTCATTACCGGTGGTCGTGTGAAAGGAATGAGAGAGGCTGAAGCGATGGTAGGGTTTACTGAAACCCTGGTTGATATACAGAGCAGACTAAAGGGTCTGAACATAGATGACATGTTCAACAATACCCACGGCATGGGAGCCGATGCAACCAAGGATATCTATGATACGGTGACACATATCGCAAGAACTCTGAATAGACTTGATTATGGTGCGGTAAGTGAACTGAGGGACCTCGATGTCCCTGCTATTCATAAGAAGTCATGGCTGCTCCAGAAGCAGTTAAGGGGGCGACGTGGTCCACTTTCCGATAAGCATATCAGCGCACTGCAAACACTCGTAAAGGACATCGAGCATCTTGCGATTAACTCTACAGAGATAAAAGACATACCGGATATTGAACGGGCAGCATCTATCTATAGATATGCATTCAATACAGTAGAGCAAATGAAAGAAGGAACCCTTGATCTTCAGGGAAGACTGCAGGGATCTCCTGAACTTTCACAGCTATCTTCAGATCATTTCAAACTGAAAGTACTCCAGGGAGGAGAATACAGCCAGGCCGTTATGAATGATCACATGAGGAAGTACGTAAAGAAACACTCAAAGTACTTCCAAAGGTTTGAAGGAAGGATATACGGTGCCAAGGAAATGATCGATGCCATGGCTCGTGACTTTGACTTTGACCCCATAGGTTTCATTGTGACCACCCTTGATGTACTGGAGAAGGAATCAAACAAGATTACCGGTTATTCCATCATGAAAGAGGCTGGGCTCTTTGGTAAGTCAAGTAATGTGGCCAAGATGGAGCTGTTTCACCAGCTCACCGAAGAGACTCTCATCGAGAATATCATGTCAAGACTTGGTATCGTATCCCAATTGAGTGAGGGAGAACTGCCGAAACCAGCCAGCCCTACAGCTATCACGACCATGCATGCGTTGGCAGAATCAATGCAGGATGGTAGAGCATTGACCAGGGACCTAAGAGAATACGTAGAGGAATCCATCAAGAAGATGTTCACCCCTGAAGAACTTGGCACCCTTGCCAAGGGATATAACATCAGCCCCATGAACACTGATAAGATCGTGAGCAAGGTTCTGAAACAGGTAGAACAATACCGTGGTATGAAACTTACTCCTGATGATCTGAAGATCTTTGCAGGGGTTATTCCGGATTATGGCGTGGGCCCTGATGATAATATCATCGGATCAAAGGTCAACGAGTGGACGGAGTTTACGAAGAAGTATCCTGATCTTGCAAGAGAGAAGTTCAAACTGGCCTTTACTGAAGATGAACTCATCGTTCGTGACAAGATTATGGAACAGAACAAAAGCCTGCATCAGCAATATGTCGTACGATTACAGGAAGAATCTGAGCGTTTCAGACTGATCAAAGAGCAGACACCGACAGCCTATAATCATGCCAAGGCTCTGTTCTCGCTCTCATATGGCATGGTACAGGAAGCAGATCAGAAGGAGTTTCTCACTCTTCTCGCAGACAAGGTCATATCCCAGAATACAATATCATCGAAGCATGGCACCCCTCAGGTATTGCCCGAACTCACCTCAATCTTCAGAGAGCTGAGCGATACGAATGGTGTCGTCCTGGATAAACTACTGGATGATCTGGCAGACGGCAATGTCAGGGTGACTCTTACCGATCATGAGAAGAAGGAGATGAAGCGCCTCGGGCACAAGGTTGAAGAAGTAGATTTCAATACTTACGAGGGATATCTCGCCAAACGTGAAGCCTATCTTACCGAACTTGCTGATGTTCACCGGTCAGCACTCCAGGAAGTTACCAGGGATTCACATAGAGGTTCAGCTGCTGAGAAACTGTCACAGGAATACAGGAACAAAGTAAGTGCGAAGATCGACGCCAGCAGTGCACTCAAGGGTTATAATCTGCCTGATATGTACTATGATGATATGGTCGTATCAAACGAGTTACAGACAGCCAGGGAAGCAGTAAAGAATGCCAAGAAGTACCGTGAAGTAATGACAATGAGAGATGTCATGGACCGAGATACATTAAGGGCACGATGGGCACGGCTTGGTGCTGACTTGAAGGAATACAGTGATACCTACAAAAGATCTGTATTCGATGACCCCGGGCTGAAGGTATATCGAAGCTATGAGGGCGGACCAACAAGTATCTATGATGTGATGATGAACAAAGTATTCAACAAGGCAGAACATCTTGCAGACGATGCATCAGATCATGTAGTCAGAGCACGCAATACCATGGAATCATGGGTAGCCCGGGTTGCTGCTCTCATAAGCAACAATAAACATATAGAGATAGGCGGTATTTCCCAGGACACACGGCAGAACCGTATGAGAATTCTTGCATCGAAAGAGGTAAGAAACATTCAAAGACTCTACAGCGAAAGAATTGCTGAAGAAAGTACAGTGTTTAGGTCTGGTTCGATCCTCAATTCCATGAGAAGAAGAGTGAATCAGGCAACCGGGTCCGCCACAGAAGATGCCCTATTGAATAGGGCATCCAAGCTGAGAAGTGGTAAATTGCTCGTAGGCCTGTTAGCTGGTACAATATTAGGACAGGCTGTGAACCAGATAGTGGGAGGATATCCGGTTCCTGATCTCAAAGGTACGGTAGGGCTCGGTGGAGAATACTATGAGAACAGGACCGGTCTAATGGGAAGGGAAATGGAAGTGATGTTATCCCCTAAAGCCCCCAGAGTTGTCAATGGATACAGCGAAGATGCAAGAATGCTGCGAGATTTCAATGCTATGGACAATATGCAGGCAGCATATGGAAGCAGAGTACATCCAAGAGAATACAACTCTCCTTTCAAGGGAAGTATTGTTGTATGAAGATAAGACTGTATACGCAACCAAATCAAGATCCACGGTCGATTGCTGAACAGGTAAAGACTATAGTAGAATCTATTACAGGGCAACCGTGTATTGTCAAAGTTACTGGAGATCCAACACGTCCCGTCCGTATTGAAGTTGAGGAATAAGAATGCTCAAAGACAAACAGAAGAGACAAATAGATCGTATGACCAAAGGCGATGCCCTACTCCGTATCGGGAATATCTGGTATGGTGAAGATGACAGGAGCACAGTGACCAATATATATTACTTTGGGAACAAGCGAATACAGACCCTGCTTCCTATACGGGCAGAATCAGCCATATCATTCTCACAGTCCATGCCACCCATGGATACTCTGAATGTAGAACTTGTCGTAAACTATGCTGCGTTCCGAACCCATATACAGTCTTTAACAGCGCAGGCACAGATATCCCCAGTCCTGCCTGTCATGAACCCTGTTATTGCTGCGATGACACAGCCGGTACAGCTCAATAAACGTGTCTATCTTGCATACGGGTTTACTGATGTAAACAAAGAGGAGATCTTGCAGTCCACAAATGAACGCAGACTGATGGAAATGTACTCATCAGTTCCAGTCCAGATGAGAATAGACAGCATGTCTATTGAGACAATGCCGGGAACGCCAAGAGATATTCGTATTATTCTCACACTGACAAGGGCACTCACATCAAATATCTATGGGGATAGGGTGCAGTATGTTACCAGCATGGAAGATGCAATAGGACAGCATTCATATATCAAGAAGGTTCTCAGTGAGGGCGGTGATAATCTGCAGGGAGATGCTATTGCTGCAATGATGGGCACTGATGTAGAAGGCATGCGTGGAATGATCGATGCAATGCGAAACCCTGAGGTAATCACACAGGAAGTGGGAGCTGTTCTAACCGGCAGTATAAAGGAACTGCTTGGTCCGGATCTCTATCGAGTAGAGCTTTCCAACGGGAGTTATGTTACCGTAATGCCGTATGGTGTGGAAGCACTGAATAGCCTTGATAAACTCAAAGCATTCGGTCTTGAATCTTTACAGGCAAGCGCCGGGCTTGGGGGAGAAATAGGTGCCAGTATCAGAATGTGTAATACATGGTTAAGAACCACGATGGGAATGGAACTTACCGGTATTATGAGATCCACCATGGGAACCATGATTAACTCCAATGTCCAGATGACAGTGATTGAAAGAGGCCCCATCACCAGACTCGATGGTGATCGAGCCACCGATGTAGGCACTGGGAATCTTATCTATTACTGTTTGATTAACCATCTTACTCTGTCTGATATAGGCAATACTCTTATCGCTATGGGGCATGGGTTTCATTCACCAAGATACGTAGAATCAAAGGTTCCAGCAGAGTATCGCACAGCAAGAACCAATGCCAGGAATGCTATACGAAGAACAATACGAGAGCGGGTAGCTGCACTTAGAGATGACAGTGGGCCAGACCTTGAAGCTGAAGGTGTTTCAACTAATTCTAATCCAGAGAGAACAGCTGCCATGCTGTATCAGCTGAATAAAGCCAAGTACCCCTGGGAGCAAAGAAGGGAATTACGAAGAGAGCTGGGGAGATCACGTAGATGAGAGCAACAGAAAGAGACAAGACACTTGCAGAACAAATCCTTGCATCCTATATGGGTGAAAGCGATGTAACCGATGGTGTCCTCCCAGAGAGTATCACTGCCACAGATGATATAGGTGAATGTCAACCATACCAGGCTCTCATTGATCATATAACCGGATACGGTCCCAGGGTAGCAGAGAAACTACCTTTCGCAAAGTATGAGCGTATTGATACTTCCAAACTTGATCATACATTCAGAATAACCACAGTGCATAAAGATGTGACAAATGTAGTGCCCGAGATCAAGAAATACAGAAAGTTCTATGAGATAAGCCACGTTATATCTGACGAGTATTATCTCATGAATAATGCTGCACAGCATCACAGTGCAGAAGATCCCACGGATATGAAACCATCAGAGTTTCTTGACTACATGCATACTCGATTCAGAGAAACTGCAGATGAACTTCGTGAGAGGAATGTACAGGGTGCTGCCAACTTCAATGATTTCCTCACAAGACTCCAGGAGTTCAAGAGAAGAGCAGAGGTGCTTGAGCGTGATGATAAGATAAGAATAGTAGCAGCACGTCGTGGCCGGGCAGAGGGTCGGGCTGAAAGATACAGACAAGGCGATGGTTTGTTCCACTATCTTATCGAACGAAACGGCACCATCTATGAAATAATAGACCCTGACAAGTATGTGCTTCATGCCAGCCAGTCCACTCGAGATAGACGAAGTATAGGTATCGAGATGGAGAATCCCAATAATGCAAGCCCATTTACCCCTGCACAATATGATTCTCTTGAGTGGTTGGTATTCAGATATCTTGGCAACAGATATCCCACTATTACATCTATCATCTCCCATAACAAAGCCAAGAGACGGGCTAATGGGAATACAAAGGGAAAGTATTGTCCTGGTAAGGGATTCGATTGGAGCCGACTCGAAACAATCATGAGTAGTAACGGAGTTAGTTATACTCGGATCAGCCATCCCAGTGACAAACATAGCACTGCAGATGAACATTACACCGTCAGAATGAGTGCCACATCACGTCCAGATCCATCACGTATACGGAAGGACACAGTTATACGAGAACGATTCATGTCCGGGTTCGATAGAACAGCATCAGTAAACGAAGTGGTGATTCATGGTACCGGAGGTACAGGTACTCTTGGATGGATGCGCAATACCAGAGAAGGTGCTGAAGACCATAGCAGGTACACGTTACAAGGATACAATACACAGGGGCGGGCCCTGGTTACCGAATTCGAACAGCAGCTTCAGGGACTAAGAAGTCTGCTTGAGACTACACATACCAATATCCTTGCCCGTGTTACAACAGCAATGTATACCACATATGTGAACGATATATCTGGGAAGGCAGAACAGATAAATATCAATTGGCAACCCGGTACAACGGTTGCAGTACCAATGGAGGGAGAGAACGCTCCTGTTATCCAGGCACTCGGTGGTCGTCTTGTCCAGGTTAGTCTGACATTGAAAGAACAGACTCCTGTGGATATAGCAAAACTGGCACTCATGTTTAAGGTGCCAAACAACCATGAAACCATAGGCGGTATGTTAACCCTGGCAAGAAGTGCATTTGATGCCAACATCAATATAAGACACCAGTTCCTTGATCGCTGGTTCAGGGCGGAACAAATAGACAGGTTCATCCAGGGAATGGTAGGAAGCCCCATGAAGATACAGCTCGATGAGCCTGTGCTGATTGAGAATGACTATCTCAACTCCCTTGGTCTAAAGACCTTTCAGCCCGTAGGCATGGAAGTAAAGACAGTCAACCGTGCCGCTGAGGCATACGATGTCATGATTACCATGAACTATATGAACCTCAGTAATCGGAACATGGAATCATTACGTAGGTCAAAACATGGATCAAACGTATCCCTTCTGCCTGTCACTATCCGTGTAGCCCAGGACGAAAGCAGGGAGACGGGCCTGGGGCTTGATGCACATTACAAGCTCTATAACATTCTCTCCAGGGTAGCCATCAAAGAGGCCATGACAGAACTGCTTCCGCTCTTCTGTATGCATAAGATCTACCAGGCATACAAAGCAGTAAATATGCTTGCCCGAGATTCAGAGGATACAATTCCCACTATTGATCTACAGAAACCCAATGTATTCATGGCTACCATGATACCTGCCAATATGTACAGGCAAGTACAGCGCACGCTTACTACCAGTAGAGCTGAAGGAATGGAATCCGGACAGCTCGTACATCAGCTATCTGGAGCAGGCCAGGGCATATTGGCCCATACATTGGGTATGGTTATATCAACCAAGCTGCTGAATGTAGCCAGAGGCAGAACATTTGGCAAGTGGGGAGCAATAGTTACCGCCGGCCTTCTCATAGGAAGTACCACCCTGAGATGTATCTTTGGGTCTGCCGGGGTTCCTGAAACAGACACGTCATCAAAGACAATGTACGTAAACATTCCAAGCATTATGCCGACCATGATGTGGTCCCTTATACAGGAATTCATTGAGAAGATGTCTGTGGGTAAAGAGGAAGAGTTCATTGGAGAGATTGCTGGTTCAGTGATTGATATGCTATCTGACAGCAGAATGGCAAACAACAGAGACAGGGTTCTCCGGTTCAGCAAGGAGATAAATATCAAGAATGGTATGGGCCTTGACTCTCATAACATAAACGAACTGCATATATCGATTTACCTTTCTGGTTCTCATGTAGACACCGAGTTTCGTGGTGCGTGGTTTGACCACAATATCAGCAACGGACTTGGTAATCTTGCCAGGAGAAACGCAGCAGGTACAGCCATGCGACAGACCCTGATTGATCGTATAGGAAGTAGCTCTTCCAGTACCAGAGAAAGGTTCGGCGCAATGATTGCGCTTGGTGCGTTGGAGATAAACTGGATCACTATTGAATCAGTAGTAAGTGCGGCAACCCTTACAGATCCCATGAGCAGCGGGGAAAGAAACGGGAGCCTGAGTGCCTTCTTTGTCACTGCATCCGAACTGTACAGATCTGGATCATCCAGGAAACACTGTGTCGAGGTTCTCACTGCCATATGCACCATGTCCATGATGGATATGCTCACCAATGGACTTATCAACCAGGAAGGCAGGGCATCAATGTACGGACATACAGATAGCTTTGCACACAATCTGCAGAGATCTACCGCCGGTATGAGTAACGAGGAGATAGGTAATATAGTAGCGAACGCCGTTAATGCTGAGATGAAAACATCCATGGCTCAGGCTAAACGGGTCATACAGAACAGAGGACTCAACTATCAAACCCTCTCGGGTGTATTTGCAGATAACTCCTTTCTTGGTATCAGCGAGCTGAGGAAAGGCTACTGTAATGCGATGGGTATCATTGTCAACTACATGTATCTCTGCTCCGCCGGAATAGATGATAATCTTCCATCACATGGACAGCTTGCAGAGAATTACACGCTGCCAAGGATCATGAATATTATCGACAGGGCACGGTGGGAGATTGTCTTAGAGGAATTAAACACGCTCAAGGAATATCTCAATGCAGTAGCAGCTGATATGTTACCCTCACTTATAACTGCCATCGGAGCTGCATTTCTGTCTGGAGGGTGGTCAGTTGTCTTAAAGATTATACACTGGGGAGTGCTTATCTATGAGAACTGGAACGCACTGTCCATGTTGTTCAGTGAAGCAGTAACAATAGTCCTTGGTAAAGGAAGCATGTTTGCCCTCTCAAAGTGGTGTGCTGGTCGTATCTCTGAATCAATGGATAGAACGCAACTGCTTGAAGCATGCTACATATCCCAAATATGGATGCCATCTGCTCTGGAGTTTGGACAGGATGCTCTTGATGACCGGTGGACATCCTACATGGACTTTCCTGCCATCATCTCAGAAGGCACACCCCTACCCCCTGACTTCTATGTTTACAAGGCGGGATTCACAAAGAGAGCCTTTGAGCAGATGACTTCGTTTATGAGTGATATCACTGAGATTGTCAGAGCACGCTACAGTGATCTTGACGGAGAAGATATCACCAATATGCGACAGCAGTTACAGCAGGATCTGGGCCAGGCAGCAGCAAATGGTATTGCCCGGGTACAGCAGGGCCTACTGCAGGCAGTCATGTCAAACAGACCTGCAGAAACAAGACACTGGAATGCTTACTACAGGGCCCTTGCAAAGTGTGGTGATTACATCAACATGGCATTCTACGATGATGATGATACTGAGTTTGGAGTAGCATCAACCAAGTACGGATCATTAAGCAGTAGCCTTCCTGCCAGCAAATGCATGATGCGAATTACCTTTACTGACACCTCAGTGACCGTAGTTCCGGGGACACTATTCAGACGGCTCTTATCGCATGAAGATACAATTGAAGCATTACAGGACCGTGGGACCATTATCACACGAATTGTTGAGGCGTCTAATCTGTGTGAGGAAAGCACTGTCAGACTCAACATCAGGTCGTTCATGCAAAGTGCGATCCCAATGATTCTCGAGTATATTGATACCAACAGGGCGTTGACCGGTGAGTTTGTAGAGGGACTCAGAACTATGCCGGGGACTCTCGGGAATCTCTTGCTGCTCAAGAGTATCGTTGGTTCAAACATGAGAGCGGTAGGTAAACCAGGCCTCGCCCTGTTTACCAGCCAGATCAACAAGATAGGACACAATGCATTACGAAGAGCGTCCACACTTCAAACACAGTACATCTTTCCAACAGTGAAACTGTACTTCATTGAAGAGGACGATGAGAACTTCTATCTGTTTGATGATCTGTACTCCTATGCATCTATTGTGGGAATCTCCATTAACATGGACAAGTACAGTCCAATACAGACAGCCGAGATAAAGATCACCAACCTGTTCGGACGGCTCAATGATATTCTTGCTGATCAGCGTAATAAAGAGATGAACTTTGTCCGTGGGCCTGATGAGAACAGTGCACTGAATTCCATTATGCTCAGGCCTGGGTGTAAAGTGAAGATACAGGTTGGTAATACCCCCATACTCACTGAAGAGGATACGGTCTTTACCGGGCGTATTTCCTCGCTGAACTTTGGTCCACTTACTACCATAAGTGCCACCAGTGCGGGTGACATGTTTCTGGAATATCTCAGCAAGGACAGTGTAAAGGTATATGGTTCCCTGGGAGCAGCGACCGGCTCAATACCCGGTCGTATGATCTCTGATACAGTTCGTGACAGCATCAGGGTACTGGGTGCTGATAACTATCTGACCCCCGTGTCAAAGATAAAGCATGTTGTTGGGTATGTGTTGAACGATGTACTTCAGGCAACAGAACGGCTGACAGATTTCTCGATACGGCCTCCAGTGGAAGTACAGGATCCAGAACTTGAATCCTCTAGTACCAAGTTAATGGACACTATAAAGAGATCATTCTTTGCATCCCAGTCATCTGAGTTCATAGAAATGGTAGGTGGGGCACGAATAGATGTCAACACCAACCAGCAACTCTTCGAGAACGTACACATCAGAAACGATCTTGTTGATACTTCGTGGGTAGGTGTGGGAACCCTGGTAACTGAGGGATTCTGGATAAGCAGAAACGAGACTGCCTGGGATATTATGAATGAGATCAACCTCCTTCTTCCGAACCATAATCTTATGGTACGTCCCTTTGATACCAGATCAACCCTGGTATGGACTGACAGAGAAGGATACTACCGATATCGAAGAACTGTCGATCTTGATAATATAATGACTCATGCTGCTGCCTCCAAGGTCTTGCCGATCATCCGTGATCCCTCGTTTAAGGCAATCCAATTACTGCAGGCAGCCAGTAAATCCCTAAAGTCGACGAATCCAAGGATACGGGCTGGTGGTATTTCATTGATTACTCAGCTTGCCTATACATCACAAAGGGTGTATGGGAGTTTCATGATGGACGCACCATCATCGTACAGACGCCAGATACCTGATAACTTACTCATAAAGTTTGGTACAGATGAACCGGGATATGGTGATATCATCGACAAAAGTCTTCAGTGGATTCCTCTTAAGATGCTTGAGACATCCAATCTCCGATCATTAAACAAAGCCATGATTGGTGTCTACGATGAGATTGCAGATGAGAATGACACTGATGAGTTCAGACGTAACGGGGTAGCCGAACTCAAGATTGATGATCTCGGTGATTCTGATGATGTAGACAATGCTGACAGTTTCTATCCTGACTTCGTAAGGGGCGGAAGTGATAAGTCAACAGTCGTATACCTGCTTGCGTTGAACTTTGCTGCTGAAGACCTTGTGAACTTCATGGGAGACATGGTACTTAGTAGAAGCAAATCACACAGGCGAGCATCAGACTTTCACATGAAGATGTCTGGGAGGGATATTGTGAAGAACGATATCCAGCTCCAGGAACCGTATAATACAGTCAAGATGATCTTCCCCAAGGAAGAAGTCGATGACCCAGAGCGACTCGCAATGACCGCAATTATGGGTGCAGATGATTCAAGTGCTTCAGAGATTACCGTACCCATACACTACAAACTGAAACCATGGGGACAGCGGGTCTATCAGTCGTTCTTCAAGAATGCCAATGCATTCCCAACAGCAAGAACCCAAGCAATAGCCACCGCAAGTTCGAGTGTGCTCTCTAATCTTATGGCTCAAACATATGGTGGAACAATCACCATGCTTGGTGATTCTCGCATCAGAGAAGGAGACAGAATATTCATTTGGGACGAGAACAAGGATATGTTTGGTGTAGTTGGTGTACGATCACATACATTGATCATTGATCCACAGGATGGGTGCCTTAGTGTGATTGAACCAGAAATGGTTACCAGGAACGATGGCAAGTTTCAATCAACATCCTGGGAAGGCCTCACCTCTTTCGTAGGAGCTGTTGGTGATACTCTTATCGCAGGTGCCATTGCTGTGGGTGTAGTAGTTGGTGCCTGGGTGCTCCGGAAACGAATCCTTATGCGGGCAAAGGGAGAACTCCTGAGTTTGAGTATGACTTCCAGATTCACAAGGGGCATTGCCCAATCATTATCGAATCTCAGACGCAATGCACCTATACTACGAAGCCTGGGTCGTGGAACGTTTACCTGGTTTAATACTCTCAATGAGGGTAATCTTGCAAAGAACGTAGCCAAGGCATATGCAAAGATTGGCACTACCATGGCGAACATATTTACCGAGAGTAACTTTGTAAACACAACGATAACCGGGTTTCGGCAGGCGGCAAACCGTCTTGGAACATCGTCAACTCTTGGTGCAAAGGGGCTCGGTATCCGTCGATTACTGTCTAACATCAGTGATATGAGATATAACTCGTTCATGAGTAAAGCCTTTGATGATACGATGGATGCTATGGTAACTGCACGAAGAATAGGAAGCGGGGCTGGCGAGTTTGACTTCGCTGTACGATACACCGATGCAGTAGTAGATCAGATAAGAAGCTATATTACTCGTTCTGGTGGGTACTCGCTCAATGAACGTGAGCTTGCTGCGGTTACAACACGACTGAGAGAAGCCGTATGGCCTGCATTACAGCAAAGGCTCAACCAGAGTTCACTGAATCCGTTCAGCCTGGATGGCTCAATGAGTTTGAATGACAGAGTGAGAACACTGCTGCGGGAAGCTGATACGGCAAGGAATGCCGCTCTCAGTCACATCCGTGGCCTGGATCCGTCAGCACTTCCGGGTAACCTTAGGACTAATTTACGAACTATTGGCAGAAGTGACGATGCAGCACTGCGCAGATATCTCACTGATTCTGCCGAGAAGATCATGCAGGGATACCAGAAGGAATGCTACAGAAGATCTTTCGGATTCCTTCGCTTCATTCAAAGGAATGCCGGCAGGCTGCTTGCTACCGGTATCGCTCTCGGTACGGTTGTTGAAGCATGGGGACTAGCCAAACGCTTTGCTGAAATGACGTTACTGACACGATATACGGCAGACAAGATTACCATTGCGCCGCTCATGTTCCGTGGGGAACCGTTTATGGCGGGGCTTGAAGGAGTTGAGAAGAAAGATGGCGAAGACGCCGGGTTCATTGATATAATGAAAGCCAGGTTCCAGTCAACCTTCGATGGTGCCATACATAATGTGCAGGATCCGTTCCAGCAGGCTCTCTTTGAACTCACAAGAGAACTACGCAGAGCAGATAATGCAAGGAGGAGATAGTGCCACCTATTGATAACAATCCAGCAACCCCCGCAGGGGGTGAACTGACAGGACCGCCATCGGGGAGATTTACCACAACAGCGGTATCTGTTCCGGATTCACCGCCACGGCATACAGGAACACTTGGTGCCGGCAATGTGATTACAGGAGGCGGACTCGTTGTTGATGTAATTGCCAGAGATCCCTACACGGGGTCGACTGCCCGTATAGATGGTGTGAATGTGACTATGGGTGCTGGTGATTTGGTCACAGGAATACCACCATCTGGTGTATTTGATTTAACATGTGAGAACTACGAAGCATTTCGAAGACGTGATGCTGCCAGGATGCGTGCCACCCTAAAGCAAGAGAACCATACTGTGCAGAATCTCTCTATTCCACAACAGGTCAGAGTACGAGACACAGTAGATAGTTTCTCAGATTCCCCAAGTCCTACATGTAGACAGTACAATGAGAATGTGCAGGCAGCACAGAGACACCTCGGTCTTACTCACCAGAGAGATGATCTTAATATAGTACAGGGGAGAATAAATGGAAGATCTCCTGGTATGGTTGTTAACCAGCAGAGGGGCTATGTTAGTTTGTTCGGAATTGATGGGAAACAGCAGCTTTCAATGCGTCCCGGGGCGGGAATAGAAGCCAGAACTACCTCATTTGACACAGGAACCGCTATGCAGGAGAACAGAACACTGCAATACGGCGGTCTTCCACAGATGAATAACCCCGTAAACTCTGTTATTCCCCAGGGAACTATTCTTACACCACAGCCACAGACTGTACCGATGGTCCTGAAGATTCTCAATATGGTAGCTACCATAGTTGATATGATAGACTTGGTACAGGCCTGCAAGGATGCGGTAGATGTCATGACTGCATCCAGCGGCAGAGAAAGAGAACAAAGACTGAATGAGATCAGGGCAGAAGCAGAGGGCCCAAGTTCTCTGGAACGAGCATATTACGGTGATAATGACGAACAGCTTGCTGATGCTCAACGTAGAGCAAGTGAAGTACAACCAAACAGGAGCACATAGTGTACGATATTAGAATCAGAGAGGATGGTTGTCCAGATATAGATGACAGGGGTGATTTCGTCCCTGTTAACTTTGCAAGATATATCGAACAAAAGATATATGGTGCACTCATGAGCATGAGCACAGATCTGGTCAGTTCGGTTCCGGCCAACAGACATTCCGAGATTGAAGCTAATATAAGCGACTATCTTACAGGATTCTTTGCTGGTGATTCAGATGTTGATCCATCAGGAATTGCGATTACCGTTACCCCTGTGCCTGGGAGCGAAAGAATTACCATGAGTCTGGCATATGAGGGCACATCTCCTACAGGAGAGACAGTTGAGTATGAGGGCGATCTGCAGTACTCACTGAGTTCTGGAGCGATGTTAAGTGTAGATTATTCTCCTATCTGGCTCACCAGTTCACAGATTGATACAGAGAAAGACCTCGTATTCCCTATAAGTATTCAAGAGGTTACCAACAGAGTGGAAATACCTCTCGAGCCTGTTGCTGGCATAGGATCTTCTGATAATGTTAAGACAGGCACCAGCCAGCACCCAATCTATCTGATGACACAGAGTCAGGTTGAGGGCTCATCTCAATTGACTGAGAGTTCATTCACCATTCAGTTCTATCAGGGGAGATCAAAGTATCCTATTTCTTCGTACATCACAAACTTCCAGAGACGGGAAAATGTTATCTATTCTTATGAATTCACAAACACTGCCCTGGCTCCTGAGTTCTATGTCATCACTGAATATGGTGAACCGGTTATCGTAGTAGATCAGGGAGGGACTGGCAGTGTTACTGGAACAGTACAAATCAGGAATGCAGTTCAGGCTACCAACAACTATACAATGGAACAGGAACTTGTTGCTGCACCACTGTTTCCACTGAGAAGACGGCGTGGCAAATACTTCGCTGTGTTCCCAAAGACAATTCAGATTGGCGATTACTTTGTCAAGTATAAGGCCTTATCGGAGGTAATATAATGGCTCTCGTTACCTATGAGCGCACAGGAGAAATACAAACAGCACTGTCAAAGGTGCTTACAGATAGTGGATATGTGGATGTTACCGGATCCCCGTTCCTCGGTTCGATCGTTGGTGCACTGCGTGATGCAATCAGTACCGAATACGGGAGAATGTATCAGATAGCCCAGAATGTTGACCTGGGCCGGGCAACTGGTGAATATCTTGACAGATGGGGGAACTTCCTCAACGAGCCACGATCCACACTCAATTATGTGAGTGATCTCAGTCTGAACAATGTGAGCATCTATCTTGATCCAACAGTTCTTGCCGGTCAGATTACATTGCAGGGTGACGGGATAAGCCTTCCTGCAGGTCTTGCACTTACAGATAGTGCCAACGAGATAACCGTGGAAACCCTCGATGAGATATACATGCGCCCAGATCGCAGTAGGGTGTTTTGCCGTGTTATCTCACTAACCCCCGGAGCTGTAGAGATTCCATCTGGAAAGATTACTTCAGTAGGATATAACCTATCGGATCTCAACAATGTGCTTCCTTCAGCCATAGCCGACTACACTCTCAAAGCACATAATGCGTACAACATTAGTGGCGGAGAGGAGCTGGCCAATGATGAGGATTACAGATACGTACTGCTTAAGAAGGCAGAATCAATAGGGCTCTTTAACGAAAGCAAGATACAGTCACTCATGGATATTCCCGAGATCGTAAAGATCTATATCCAGGAATACCGGGGTGGTGCCAATGTATATGTCGAAACAAAGAACATCCAGACAGTAGGTACCGTGGTTCACAATATCCGTACAGGATTACAACAGCATAGAAGTCTTGGTCTTTGTGTGAACGTGTATGAGCCGATTACCAGATACTTCAGCGGAAGTATTAAGCTGGGATTGAAGGAAGAAGATGAAACAAACATGACCCAGCAGACATTTGTATCAAATTATGTTGATGCAGTAAATGGTGTGGCTATGGGTGCAGCGGTAAACCTTGAGACACTGCTAGATGATGTCGTCAACCGATCTGATAATGTAGAGTCGGCACGTATTCTTTCGGGCTCGTATGGTGGAAGGGAGCTAGTCCGCTATAATATTGGCCAGTATTTCAACGAGAAGATCCTGACAAGTGAGGACAGGATAAGCATATCATGAGACGAAAAGTACCAGACTACTCCTACAAGGAACGCACACGTACAATAGTTGACCAGAGGTTTGAACCCTGGCAGTTAGCCTACCGTGATGCAAGAGAAGGCATACATAGGTTTCTCAATCGTACTGTGTCCCTTATGCAGGAACTCGATAATGAAGCAGAATATGTCGAGAATATGTTCTTCCCTGAGCAGATGGACCTGTCAGAGGAGTGGGTACTCTACCGGCCCTACCCCAATCAAAGCATGAATAACGTGTATCTGTCGGGGCAGCAGATTGATGAAATTGTTACACCTGTAGCAAATCTCGATGAGATGCTTGCTGGTGGGATAGATATTCTTGATCCCCAGTTTGTCATCTCAGGAATACCGTTCGTTGAAAGTCTGCTGGCAGTTGATATACAGCACACATATATTCTTGGAAGTGGTATTGTTACCGAGGTTGACCTACAGAATACCAAGGTGGTCAGCTCTGGTGAAATCGATACAGTACTCATGGTAGACGAGGTCTTCTATGCAGATATAGAGCATCTTATGTACCCACTGAAACAATATCACAGGGATGGAACGTTGACAGTAATGGTCAGCGGTGTGGCTGTGCCATTTACCCTGTACGATAATGACGAACTCACTGGGAATTGGAACGAAGAGTTTGATGCAGATGGAGATGGCATCATTGGAACATATGAAAGAGCAGCTCTTGAAACATCGTATGGTTTAAACCAACAGAACGTAAGTCCCTCAGTGTGGGAAAATATAGACTGGCTCGATGTGAACAAGGACGGCTATATAAGCGATGTGGATTACAACGCAGTAATCCAGTCCATTCCATCAGCAGCACCAGATGTAAAGTCAGTAATAGAGGTACCGTTTGGAGTAAATGGTGCCTTAGATATACGATATGAGCAGAAGCTACCAAAGGCAAAGCATCTATTCAGGAATAGGAATGAGTACGATGTACTCGATGATTTCCACAAATTGTACCAGTTTGCAACGAAGGTAGCTTATGATTCACATACAGACGTGTATCTTGGTATCAATACTGACAGAAACGAGTTGCGGGCATACCGGTATGATACCGTCAACGATGAGGTCGTAAGTGATCTGCTAATCTATGTACCCAGGTGGTCATCCTCCTGTACCCTTGTCGATATCGACATTGTAGACGGGCTGGCCTATGTGCTTGTCACCGATGGAACAATCTCCCGGGTATACTATGGGGATATATGGCGTGAAACAGTCGAAGAGATCAGTGACTATGCTGCTATCCCCACGATGAGTGGTATCATCCCAAGTTCGTTTACTGCAATGCCAGATGGGTACTTTGGTATCACCGAGGGAGAGAATCTTCATGTGTTCAAAGGATCACGAGACAGGGTCATAGAGATCGAAGGAGTCACCTACTTTAACAGACGCCACCCGGTTACTGAATCCGATGGTACATCACTGAAGACCATACCTCATTACATATTCAACAACTGGGATTCCTTTGCCTATTCTCTTGGGATTAACAGACCATGGGGGTGCAATAACCTCGCACTGAAGAAACTGATCATGGACTTCTGGGATCACCCACAGGGTAACGATAAGATAGGAATCAACAACGGGATGATGCGGGAACTTGGATATATCACCCCTGATATTATCCCCAGTGGTTTATTCTATGACATGCCATCTGACTTGACATACTCAGGAGAGCCGGACAGCAAGCTATGGAATGTTACCGTCAACAGTACACCAATGATGGTATATGAACTCAGCGGCGAGGTGGGGGAATATCTGCTTCTTTCTGGTTCGATAGGTACGATCAGAGTGGAGGGTGGCAACAGAATCTTTCCAGATAAGGTGATAACTCTTGCCTACGATACCGTTACTATTCAGGGGTACTTTCTCGACGGGAATGGCGATCCTATTCAAATGACCTACCAGATGGAGGTACTGAAGGGGAGCACTACTCCAACAATCAATGTACGTACATACGGCGACGATGAGTTTCTCGAAGAGATAGGGTGGCTTAATACTAGCGGTGAGCCTTCAGATGATATGATCACATTCGTGAAGGATGCAATAGAAGATGACCCATTCATCTATGACAATGCGCTTACCGACTGTACTCCCATGGATGGTATTCGACTGTCAGAAGATCCGATACTTCCAACCATTTACGATCCTAATATATCCGGACTGCTTGCTGGACTTACTGAGGTGGAGATCGAACAATGAGTAAGAAGATGAAGACATTCAAGGACTTCACTTTTGGTGTGGGTACTGGTGAATCTGATCTTAAGGTAACAGGATTTCGTCAGGTAGAGGAATATGAGGGTCTTGATATAGAGGGAATTCTTGGGTCCGGAGAAATATCACAGATGGGCGGCGAGTCTACCTATACCCAGGACCTTAATCTTCAGATACGACCAGGATATTTCTATATTGGTGATCGTGAGTGTTATGCATATAATACAAAGATTACCCAGATGGGAACCCCTGTTACCAGTAGTGGGGCCCTTGATAATCCATATGAGTCGGGCATAGTATATATACCATTGCTGGAAGTGCCGGATGGTATGTTCAGCTATACACTGCCCAATGCAGACAATCATCTTGGATCTGAACGAGATGTAGGTGGTGCGGTACCCATCAATGTGAGCAGGTTTGCTCCGGGTGTACTTACAGCACGTAAGGCGCTCTTTGACAAACTGATTCATCATGATGAGGGCTACAATGCTATCTTGTGCTATCGTGAAACACAACCACCTGCCCCTTCTGATCTTATACCTGGGGAAGATCCTGACTGGCCGATGTATTTCTCACCATTATCCAGGTATACCGTGCTTCCATCATACTGGCGAGAGGATGAAGATCCCATGCTCCCGCATGATGAATTCTATTATGACTTTGAGTACAACTGCATTGTTCTCTATGATAACAAGACAGATCAGTATGAATATATTGTAGAGTTCGAGGGAAACAATGAGCCGTTCAGCATTGAAGCAATTGATCTGAGTGTGCTTGAATCATGGCCACGAGATTCAATTCTCTGTTTATGTGCCGATGATGATCACACTGCATTCAAGGAAGATCCCTACGAGGTTATTATCCATACCGAGAAGACCTCAGCAAGTGCAGAGAGATTAAGCATTACTGCAGAGGTGAAATCTGAGAAAGGAAACAGGCTCAGTAATGAGACGGTACGGTTTCGTCTTATACGTCCAGATATAGAGATAAAACAGGTAGGCACCCTCAATGATCTTTCTCCTGAATATATTGCGGGATCGCCGCAGTATGTATGCGGGAGCGGGATAGTATCTGGTGTGATCATCGATGCTATCGCATTTCCTTCAGGTGAAATATACGAGGGCAAGGTTCTTATTGCTAATGAGAACAGGCTGAATGGTATGGCATATGTACGCAGCGCAGGATATCTGTGTCCCGCAGGTGACGCTCCCGTACACCCCAGTGGCGCCATTCCTGATTCTGCATCATACGAACAATCGGGTACGACAGATGAGAACGGTGTCGTCACAATTGATTATCTGGTTCCCTTTGTGAATTCATCAAGCTTTGATGTAAAGATAGAAGCAGAAGTTACGACAGGCAGTGGGATTGTGAACTACCTGCAGATGCAGCTACTTGCGGGAGAAGAGAACATTAGGTATGCTCTTCCTACCAATGAGCTTTGGGCAGAGATGTATATTACAGGAAGCATCAATATATCTGGTGAATACCAGGTAA
>Ga0180432_10001808_pt1 | contig 33085 bp, 27 predicted proteins | sample SS_ome_10_FD_132414 | JGI IMG/M metagenome (GOLD analysis project Ga0180432, IMG submission 132414) | Hypersaline lake sediment archaeal communities from the Salton Sea, California, USA - SS_1_MS_2 metaG | ecosystem: Environmental > Aquatic > Non-marine Saline and Alkaline > Hypersaline >...
ATATTAGGGGCCGGGTCGTCCTCTCGCTTCCCGGAAAAGACGGGCCGGGCAGCGGGCCATCCACGTTCGCCGAGCCGCGGCGAGACCCTGAGTGAGCGTGCGGGTGGCGTTTTTCGCGATGACCGATTACTGTCGGGGCGGCCCCGGCGTGTGTCGGGCTAGTGTAGCTCAACGGTAGAGCAGCGGTTTTGTAAACCGCAGGTTAGGGGTTCGATTCCCCTCACTAGCTCCAGAGGAGCGTTGGCGACCGGTCGCAGTGGCGTCCGGTTTGCAGGGGTGGGCAGGTTCCCGAGCGGCCAAAGGGAACAGACTGTAAATCTGTTGGCGAATGCCTTCGGAGGTTCGAATCCTTCCCTGCCCACCAGCGTATAAGGCGGGCGTAGCTCAACCGGTAGAGCTCTGGCCTTCCAAGCCAGTTGTTGTGGGTTCGAGCCCCATCGCCCGCTCCAGACATATGGCGCCGATTTGCCCTTGACTTGCCGGGTTAGGTGTGGTACCATCCGTACCATCCGGATGTGTGCCAACACACCACTCGCGGGCCGCGGCGGCTTTTCTTTATCTCAGTGCCTGCCACTCCCGTGTTGACTCAGCAGGGGATGAGAGGCACTCGACGGCTTGACGGCGAGGCTGCTGTAGCTCAGTGGTAGAGCGCGTCCTTGGTAAGGACGAGGTCATGGGTTCAAGCCCCATCAGCAGCTCCATCCGTTTGCCCCGCAGGGGGTTGCGTTGCCGCTGATGCGGCCGGCGAGGTTGCGGCGGGGCAACGGGCGTCCGGCACGGGCCGGTCCGTTGCAGCGCCGAACGGGTTGTCCGCGACACAGTACACTTTGGCTGGGAGGAATTAGCCGACCATGGCTAAGGAGGATTTCAAACGAACCAAGCCACACCTCAACGTCGGTACGATCGGTCACGTGGACCACGGCAAGACCACGCTGACCTCGGCCATGACGCTGTATCTGAGCAAGAAGGGGCTGGCAGACTACCGCACGTTCGACAGCATCGACAACGCCCCCGAGGAAAAGGAACGCGGCATCACGATCCAGACGCAGCACGTCGAGTACCAGACGGAGAACCGGCACTACGCCCATGTCGACTGCCCCGGGCACCGGGACTACATCAAGAACATGATCACGGGCGCCGCGCAGATGGACGGCGCCGTCCTGGTGGTCAGCGCCGCCGATGGGCCCATGCCGCAGACCAAGGAGCACGTCCTCCTTGCGCGCCAGGTGAACGTTCCGGCCATCGTGGTCTTTCTGAACAAGACCGACCAGCTTGACGACCCCGAGCTGTTGGAGTTGGTCGAGTTGGAAGTGAGGGAGATCCTGAGCGACTACGAGTTCCCGGGCGACGACGTGCCGGTCATCTCCGGCTCGGCGCTGAAGGCGCTGGAGGAGCCCGACAACGAGGAGGCCACCCAGTGCGTCGTCGATCTGCTGGCGGCGCTCGACGAGTACATCCCCGAGCCGGTGCGCGCCATTGATCAGCCGTTCCTGATGCCCGTCGAGGACGTGTTCAGCATCAAGGGGCGCGGCACGGTCGGCACGGGCCGCGTGGAGCGAGGCACGGTGCGCGTGGGCGACGAGATCGAGATAGTCGGCCTGACTTCCGAGATCCGCAAGACCGTGGTGACGGGCGTTGAGATGTTCCGCAAGACGCTCGACACGGGCCAGGCCGGCGACAACATCGGTGTCCTGCTGCGCGGCGTGGAGAAGGACGAGCTTGAGCGCGGGATGGTTCTGGCCAAGCCCGGCTCGATCACGCCCCACACCAAGTTCGAGGGAGAGGTTTACGTGCTGACCGACGATGAGGGCGGTCGCCACAAGCCGTTCTTCCCCGGCTACCGTCCCCAGTTCTACTTCCGCACCACTGACGTGACAGGCACCATTACCTTGCCGGAAGGCGTGGACATGGTCATGCCGGGCGACAACGTTACGCTGGTGGGGCAACTGATCACGCCGATCGCGATGGAAGAGCAGTTGCGTTTTGCCATCCGCGAAGGGGGCCTCACCGTGGGCGCCGGCGTTGTCACCAAGGTGATCGAATAAGGCAGGACCGATGCGCCAGTACGTCACGCTCGAATGCACGGAATGTCGGAACGAGAACTACCGCACCTCCGTTGAGACGCGTGGCGGGAAGCGTCTGGAGTTGAGGAAGCACTGTCGGCGGTGCCGGAAACACACCCTGCACCGCCAGAAGAGGAAATAGAACGGGAACGCAGCCCGGTCGGCAGTTCCCCTCGCGAGTACCCCGGTGCCAGCGCGAACCGACGGGACAGAGAGTTCAGGCCAGTAGCTCAACTGGGAGAGCACCGGTTTCCAAAACCGGCGGTTGGGGGTTCAAGTCCCTCCTGGCCTGCCAGTCCACAGGTCGGCGCGCCGCACGGGGTGGGGTAGAAGTTACTCGAGGTCCCGTTAGCCTCCGCCCACGATCTTGACGCCATATCGTCCCGGCCAAGGAGTCTACGCGCGCACGGTGGCAGCCGGCGCCCTGTTGCTGCTCGGGCTGTTCGGCAGTGTGCGCCTGTACCAGGCCAAGCTCAGCGATGCCACGTTCCCGCTGCTGGGCATGGACCTGCGCTACGCCGCCGTCTGGGGCGCCGGGCTCTTCGTGGTGGTGGGTACGGTCGTGTTCTGGCTGGCGTACGGGCCCCGCACGGGCATAAGGGGCATCGACGGGAAGGTCCATAAACTCATTGATCTGCTGGTCGAGACCGAAACCGAGTTGGGGAAGGTCTCCTGGCCTGGCTCTGACGAACTGACCCGTTCCACGACGGCGGTGCTGGTTTCCATCATTCTGCTGGGCGGTTTCCTGGCCGCCGTGGACACGGTGGTGGCGCTCCTGATACGTTTGTGGGTTTCCTGACGGGGATGCCCGACGTGGCGCCCGACCCTCGGCAGGACCTGACGCGCTGCGGGCTGGCGCAGCCCGTGGCTCGACCTATCCAAGCAGAAAAGCGGGTGAAGCCGCGCGGAAAAAAGTGATGCCAGAATCGGCGCAGGACCAAGAAAGCGCAACGGAAACCCAGGAACAGCCCACGGAATGGTTCGTCCTTCGGGTTCAGAGCAACCGTGAGGCGAAGGTCCAGGCTAGCCTGATCCGGATGCTCGAACTGAGCAAGATGAGGGACCGCGTGCCGGAGGTGCTCGTGCCGACCGAGTCCGTCACGGAGATGCGCGGCGGCAAGCGGCAGGTCGTCGAGCGCAAGCTCTTCCCGGGCTACATCATCGTGCAGGTCGAGGTGGACGAGAACGGTCGTATCCCGGACCAGCTCTGGCAGCAGATAAGAGAGACCAGCGGAGTAGGCGACTTCATCGGCGCCGAGCGTCCCTGGCCCGTCCGCGCCGAAGAGGTGGCCCGAATCCTTGGCCAGGCCCAGGAGGTCAAGGCCGAGGCCCCGAAGCTGGAGATCGACGTCAAGGAAGGCGAGATGGTCCGCATCAAAGAGGGGCCGTTCAAGAACACCGAAGGCTACGTCGAAGAGGTCAACCCGACCAGCGGGAAGGTCAAAGTCGTCATCAACATCTTCAACCGGGCCACGCCTGTGGAACTGGAGTACTGGCAGGTGCAGCCCCTTTGAGGCGGATCTGAGCATCCACAGGGAGCGGAGAGGCCACGGCACATGGCGAAGCGAGCGCAACCGACGGCGGTGTTGAAGGTCCTGGTGACCGGAGGGCAGGCGAATCCGGCGCCCCCCCTCGGCCCCGTGCTGAGCCAGCACCGCGTTGACATAGGCCGGTTCATCAGCCAGTTCAACGATAAGACCCAGGACCAGATGGGCATTCCGCTGCCGGTGGTGGTGAGGGTCTACCGGGACGGGTCATTCGAGTTCGACGTCAAGACACCTCCGGCCTCCTATCTGATCAAGCGGGCCGCCGGGGTGGTAAGGGGCGCCCAGACGCCCAGCCGCGAGTCGGCGGGCAGCATCACGCGAGGGCAGCTCAGGGAGATCGCGGAGCAGAAAATGGAAGACCTGAACGCCGATGACGTGGAGGCCGCCATGCGCATCATCGAGGGCACCGCGCGCAGCGCCGGCGTTGAGGTGATGGAGGACGGTTGAGCGACCGACCCCAGGGACCAGCAACGGAGCAAGAGCCACACATGGGACGAAGGAGTCGCAGATACGAGAGTTCACGGGCCGTGGTCGAGCAGGGCCGCTTCTATCGGCTGGAGGAAGCCGCTGAGGCGCTCAAGTTGATGCGAGCGGCGCAGTTCGACGAGACGGTCGAGTGCAGCGTGCAACTGGGGATCGACCCTCGCCACAGCGACCAGCAGATCCGCGGGACCATCTCGCTGCCCCACGGAACGGGCAGGACGAGCCGCGTGGCCGTCTTTGCCGAGGGCCCGGCAGCCGAGGCGGCGCAGCAGGCAGGGGCGGAGTACGTCGGAGGGGACGAGCTGATCCAGAAGGTGGAAGGCGGCTTCACGGACTTCGACGTGGCCCTGGCCGTGCCGGAGATGATGAGCCGAATCGGCCGGCTGGGCCGATTCCTCGGGCCGCGGGGCCTGATGCCCTCTCCAAAGAGCGGCACCGTGCGACAGGACATTGCCGACGCGGTGGCCGAGTTCAAGGCGGGCAAGATCGAGTTTCGCAACGATTCCGGCGGGAACGTGCACGTGCCGGTGGGAAAACTCTCCTTCAGCGTCGAGGCGTTGGTGGAGAACGCCCGCACGCTCGTCGAGCAGTTGCTCAGGATGAAGCCGCCCGCCGCAAAGGGGAGGTACCTGCGGAAAGCCTGCCTCGGTTCCACCATGAATCCCGCGTTGCGTATTGACGTCTCCGAGTTCACGGGTCGGGGTTGAGAAGATGGCGAGCAAGCTGAAGGAACTGATCGTCGCGGAACTGGCGGACAAGTTCCGCGACTTGGACCGGACCGGCTGCGTGCTGGTCAACTACGAAGGCATGAAGGCCGGTCAGGCCACGGCGGTGCGCAGCAGTGTGAGGCAGGCCGGCGGCGAGATGACAATTGTCAGGAACACCCTTTTCGCGCGGGCTCTGGGATGCGTCGGGGTCGAAGGGCTCGGCTCCTTGCTGCAAGGGCCGATCGCGGTGATCTCCGCCGAGAATCCCGTTGACGCCGCCAAGGCCGCCAAGCAGGCCGCGGGCCTCTGCCCGGGGCTGCACGTGCGCGGCGGCTACGCGGAGGGCGACGTGATCGGCGTGGCGGCGGTGAGCAAACTGGCTGACATCCCCAGCCGAGAGACACTCCTGAGCATGGTGGCCGGGGCGCTCACAGCGCCCTTGCGACGGCTGGCGTACGGCCTGCTGGCAAAGCCCAGGGCCCTGGTGAGCGCAATAGAGCAGCTTCGCGATTCGAGAGAAGGACAGACTGAGTAAACCTTGAATACACGCAGATGGGAGGTCTGGCGATGTCTGAAGCTACTGTTGAAGAAAGCACGCAGCAGTTCTCGGAGAAGGTGGAACAGGTGCTCGAGATGCTCAGCGGGTTCACGCTTCTGGAGCTGAGCGAGCTGGTGGAGGCCTTTGAGGAGAAGTTCGGCATTCAGGCTGCCGTGCCGATGGCCGTGGCTGCGGGCGTTCCGGCGGCCGGGGCCGACGCAGAGGAAGAGGAAGAGCCCACCTCGTTCAAGGTGGTTCTGAAGGACTTCGGCGACAAGAAGATCCAGGTTATCAAGGCCGTCCGCTCTCAGACCACGCTGGCTCTGAAGGAGGCCAAGGAGCTTGTTGAGGGCGTGCCGGCCACCGTCAAGGACGGTCTGTCGAAGGAAGAAGCCGACAAGTGCGCCGCAGTGCTCGCTGAGTCCGGGGCGGGCGTGGAGGTCCAGCCGGAATAGCGCACCACGCTGCCGGGAGCCGGCGCCTGCGCAATCGGGAGCGGGTGGTGTTCGTGGCGTATTCGATCAGTGAGACGGGGGCGTTGTGGGTCCGAACGTCTGCCTTCAGGTGACCCGGACCCGGTCTTGTACCTGAGCCAGGAGCGGGGCGGATAGAGCATGAGAACCCGTGACTTCTCGAAAATCGGCAACGCGGTGGCGATTCCCAATCTCACCAGCATCCAGCGGGACTCGTACAAGGAATTCCTGCAGGCGGAGGTCCCCCCGCACAAGAGGGAGGACGTCGGCCTGCAAAGGATCCTGGACGAGACCTTCCCCATAGAGAACGAGGGCAAGAACGTCCGGCTGGATCTGGTGAACTACAGGCTGGGCAAGCCGCGCTTCGTGCCCGAGCAGTGTCTTCAGCTCAGGCTCACGTACGGGCGCCCGTTTTACATTCGCGCCCGCCTTCACAAGGGCAACGAGGTGATCGAGGAGGACGTCTACCTCGGCGAGATGCCGATCATGCTCGGCGGCGGGGAGTTCATCATCAACGGGGCCGAGCGCGTGATCGTGAGTCAGCTCCATCGCTCGCCGGGGTGTGACTTCTCCCTGGAGGGCGCGGGCGACCGCGTGTTCCACTCCTGCCGGATCATTCCGCAGCGGGGCAGCTGGATCGAGATGGAGGTCAAGCGGCGCGGCTACCTGGCCTGCCAACTGGACAGGAGCGGCAACCTGCCCGTCACTCTCCTGCTGCGGGCGATGAATGATAAATACAGCGCGGACGAAGACATACTGAAGCTCTTCTACGAGATCGAGAAGGTCAACTTTTCCTCGGGCACGGCGGGCGCCAAGTTGCGTGAGCGGGTCAGCGCCGTCACCGTCACGCTCGGGGACGAGGACGACGTGAAGCTGATCTCGGCGGGTGAGACCATTACGGAGGAGTTGGCCCAGCAGCTTGCCAAGGCGGGGCTGAAGTCGCTGAAGGTCCTGCCGGCAGACTTCGATCCGGTCGTGCTCGCCACTCTGGCCGAGGACCATAGCAGCAACCACGAATCCGCGGTCAAGGAGCTCTATGGAAGGCTTCGTCCGGGCACGCCGTTCACGTTCGAGAAGGCGCGCGCGACGATCTGGGAGAAGTTCTTCGACCCCAACCGCTACCAGCTCGGCAGGGTGGGGCGGTTCCGAATGAACCGCAAGTTCAAGGAAGAAGTGCCGCTGGACGAGCAGTGCCTCCGCGCCGAGGACGTGGTCAACTGCGTGCGGTCCATCATGCGGCTGCGCGCCGGTGAGGGCAACATCGACGACATCGACCACCTGGGAAACCGGCGGGTGCGCACCATCGGCGAACTGGCCAGCGACCAGTTGCGCCGGGGCTTCCTGAAGATGCAGCGCACGGTGCGCGACCGGATCAACCTGAAGGACCCCGAGAGCTTCACGCCACGCAGCCTTATCAACAGCAAGACCGTCAGCGCCGCCATCAACTATTTCTTCGGGCGCAGCGAGCTTTCGCAGATCGTTGACCAGACGAACCCGTTGAGCCAGCTGACCAACGAGCGGCGCCTCAGCGCGCTTGGACCGGGCGGGCTGAACCGCAAGCGTGCGGGGTTCGAGGTGCGGGACGTGCACATGTCGCACTACGGGCGCATCTGTCCCATCGAGACGCCCGAGGGCCCCAACATCGGGCTGATCACCTCGCTGAGCGTCTACGCCGGCGTGGACGAGTTTGGTTTCCTGGTCACGCCCTACCGCGTCGTGCGGGACGGCGTGCCGACGGACGAGATACGCTACCTGCGCGCGGACGAAGAGGAGGAAGCCTACATCGTCCCGGCCGACTCGGAGCTCGGTGGCGCGGCGCAGAGCCAGTCGGTTGTCGTGCGACAGAGCGGCGACCTGGCCGAGGTCAGGGCCAAGGACGTCCAGTACATGGACGTTTCCCCGCAGCAGATCGTCGGCGTGAGCGCGAGCTTGATCCCGTTTCTCGAGCACAGCGACGCGAACCGCGCCCTGATGGGCTCCAACATGCAGCGCCAGGCCGTGCCGCTGCTGAAGACCGAGCCGCCGCTGGTCTGCACGGGAACGGAACAGGCCGTGGCACGCAACTCCGGAATGGTTGTGCTGGCCGAGAACGACGGCGAGGTGACTTACGTGGACAGCTCGCGCGTCGTGGTGGGCGGCACGCAGTACCGTCTGAAGAAGTTCCACGCGCTCAACCAGAAGACGTGCCTGAACCAGAGGCCCGTTGTCAACATGGGCCAGAAGGTCAAAGCTGGCGATGTGCTGGCTGATGGCGCCGCCACGAGCGAGGGGGAACTTGCCCTGGGCAGGAACGTGCTGGTCGCCTTTATGCCGTGGGAGGGCTACAACTTCGAGGATGCCATCCTCATCAGCGAAACGCTGCTGAAGCGGGACGCTTACACCTCGATCCACATCGAGACGTTCGAGGCGGAAATCCGCGAAACCAAGCTCGGCCGGGAGGAGTTCACACGGGACATACCGAACGTGTCCGAGCAGCAACTGCGCCACCTTGATGCGGACGGCGTGATCGTGGAGGGCACGTGGGTCAGCCCCGGGGACATCCTGGTCGGTAAGGTTGCGCCGAAGAGCCGCAGCGAACTCACGCCCGAGGAGAAGCTGCTCTACGCGATATTCGGGAAGGCCGGCGAGGACGTGCGCAACGACTCGCTCACGGTGCCCAGCGGCACTGAGGGCGTCGTCGTCGCCACGCAGCAGTTCAGCCGTCGCTCCTACCTGAGCAGCGAGAAGAGAGACGCCCTGGACGCTCAGATAGAGCAGATCACGGAGGAGGCCAACCAGAAGATAGCAAAGGCGTTCGCCGAGGCGCTGGATGACGTCAAGAAACAGGCGGGTCAGCAACTGGTGGACGCGCACAGCGGGCGCGTCTTCGAGGTGACGGACGAGATGAGCCTCGACGAAGTGGTCGAGCTGTATGAGGAGTTCGACCCGCAGGCGATGGACTTCGACGGCGCGCGGGTGAGCGCCAAGGTCCGAAAGGCCTATGAGCCTTACGAGGAGGGACTGGCCCAGCTGCGAGAGGAGCGCGACCGCGCCCTCATGGAGTTTGCGACCGGCGACGAGCTGCCCAGCGGCGTGTTGGAGATGGTCAAGGTGTACATCGCCTCCAAGCGCAAGCTGGCTGTGGGCGACAAGATGGCCGGTCGGCACGGCAACAAGGGCGTGATCGCCAAGATACTACCCGTCGAGGACATGCCCTTCCTGGCGGACGGCACACCGGTGGACATCGTGCTGAACCCCCTCGGCGTGCCTGGCCGAATGAACGTGGGCCAGATACTGGAGACGCACCTGGGCTGGGCCGCCCGGGCGCTCGGGTTCAGGGCCATCACGCCCGCCTTCGACGGGGCCACCGAGGACGAGATCCGGGATTGCCTGCGCCAGGCCAAGCTGCCCGAGGAAGGCAAGAGCGTCCTGTACGACGGGCGCACAGGCCGGTCCTTCCGCCAGAGGGTCACCGTGGGTTACATGTACATGCTGAAGCTCGGGCACCTGGTCGAGGACAAGGTGCACGCGCGCGCCACGGGCCCGTACTCCCTGATAACCCAGCAGCCCCTGGGCGGAAAGGCGCGCTACGGCGGGCAGCGGTTCGGCGAGATGGAAGTGTGGGCCCTCGAAGCCTACGGCGCGGCCCACATCCTGCAGGAACTGCTGACCGTCAAGAGCGACGATATCGAGGGACGAACGAAGATATATGAGTCCATGGTCAAGGGGGAGAACATCCTGGAGCCCGGGATACCGGTCGCCTTCGAGGTGCTCTGCAACGAGATCCGGGGGCTGGGCCTCAACATCCGCCTTGAGAAAGAGACGCTGTAGCGTGGTTACCGAAGAGATTCCTGGCTTCTGATCGGAGGCCGATGAGAATGCTGGATAGCGGCTACGACCGTATCAACGAGTACAAGTCGGTGAAGATCTCGCTGGCCTCCCCTGGGGACGTCCGCAGCTGGTCTTACGGCGAGGTGAGCGAGCCGGAGACCATCAACTACAGGACCTACCGCCCGGAGCGGGACGGCCTGTTCTGCGAGCGCATCTTCGGCCCGGACAAGGACTGGGAGTGCAGTTGCGGCAAGTACCGGGGCATGAAGCACAAGGGCATCGTCTGCGACCGGTGCGGCGTGAAAGTCACTCACAGCCGCGTCAGGCGGCGGCGAATGGGCCACATAAACCTGGCCGCACCCGTCGTGCACATATGGTTCTTCAAGAGCATGCCGTGCCGCCTGGGCAACCTGCTGGCGATGAAGAGCACCGACCTGCAGAGCGTCATCTACTTCCAGAACTACGCCGTCACCGATCCGAAAGACACCCCGCTGGAATACAAGCAGCTCCTGACGGAGGAGGAGTACCGGGAGGCGCTGCACGAGTACGGCCCGCGGGCGTTCGAGGCCCAGATGGGAGCCGAAGCCGTAAGAAGGTTCCTGGAGGACCTGGACCTGGCGCAGCTCAGCGTCGAACTGCGCGCCGAACTGAAGACCTGCTCGTCGAAGCAGCGCCGCAAGCGCATCATCAAGCAACTGACCGAGGTGGAGGCGCTCCGTGACAGCGGCAACAGGCCGGAATGGATGGTCCTGGAGGTCATACCCGTCATACCCCCGGACTTGAGGCCACTGGTCCTGCTGGATAGCGGCAACTTCGCGTCCAGCGATCTGAACGACCTCTACCGGCGCATCATCAACCGCAACAACCGGCTGAAGAAACTGCTGGACCTGAACGCGCCCGACGTGATCATCCGCAACGAGAAGCGGATGCTTCAGCAGTCGGTGGACGCGTTGTTCGACAACAGCCGCTGCAAGCGGCCCGTCATGGGCAGCAGCAACCGTCCCCTGAAGTCCCTGACCGACATGATCAAGGGCAAGCAGGGCCGCTTCCGGGAGAACCTGCTGGGCAAGCGCGTGGATTACTCCGCCCGCAGTGTTATCGTGGTCGGCCCCGACCTGAGGCTGAACCAGTGCGGCCTGCCCAAGAAGGTGGCCCTGGAGCTTTACCAGCCCTTCATCATCCGCAAGCTGAAGGAACGGGGCATAGCGGACACTCTCAAGAACGCGAAGAAGGAACTCGAAAGAAGGACCGACGAGGTGTGGGACGTCCTGGAGGAGGTCATCGAGCACCACCCGGTCCTGCTCAACCGCGCGCCGACGCTGCACCGCATGGGCATCCAGGCGTTCGATCCGGTCCTGGTCGAGGGCAACGCGATCAAGCTGCATCCGCTGGTGTGCAAGGGGTTCAACGCCGACTTCGACGGCGATGCCATGGCGGTTCACCTGCCCCTGAGCGTCGAGGCCCAGGTCGAGGCGAAGACCCTTATGATGGCCCCGCACAATGTCTTCACCCCCCAGAGCGGCAGGCCGATCATCGGGCCGTCCCACGACATCGTCCTGGGCTGCTACTACCTGACGGTCGAACCCCGGGCCGAGCAGCGCGACGTTAAGAGCTTCTCGAACTTCACCGAAGTCCACATGGCCTACGCCCAGGGACGGCTTGACGTGCACACGCGGGTCCGGGTGCGGGCGCGGGGCTTCGAGGAGGCAGTGGATCGCGTGGACGGGGCGCCCCAGCCGCTGGAGGGCCTGCTTGAGACGACGGTCGGGAGGCTGCTGTTCAATGACATGCTGCCCGAGCCATTGCCCTTCTACAACTATGCTATGGTCGGCAGCGGGCTCAACAGGGTCATCCATGACTGTTACGAACGGCTCGGCCGCGAGTCGACCGTGGAAATGCTGGACGGCATGAAAGACCTCGGTTTCCACGCGGCGACCGAAGCGGGCATCTCGTTTGCCATGGAAGACCTGAAGCTCCCGCCGAACAAAGGGAAGATCCTCAGCCAGACCGAGAAGGTGGTTGCCAAGATCTCCAAGGCCTATCGGGAGGGCGCCATCACGGACATTGAGCGGCGGCAGCGGGTGATTGACGAGTGGAGCGCCGCCACCGACGCCGTGGCTCAGGAGATGGTCGAGGAACTGGCCAACGATGAACGGGGCGGAGAGCCGTACCTGAACCCGGTCTATCTGATGATGGAATCCGGCGCCAGGGGCAAGCAGCAGCAGGTCAGCCAACTGGCCGGCATGAGAGGCCTGATGGCCAAGCCCAGCGGCCAGATCATCGAGAAGCCCATCAAGGCGAACTTCCGCGAGGGCCTGGACGTGTTGGAGTACTTCAGCTCCACGCACGGCGCCCGGAAGGGCCTGGCGGACACGGCCCTCAAGACGGCCGAGAGCGGCTATCTGACGCGCCGTCTGGCGGATGTCGCCCAGAACGTCGTGGTATCCGAGCTGGACTGCGGCACGCCCAACGGCATCACCAAGGGGCCGGTGCTGCGGGGCGACAAGGTCGCCGTTCCCCTGCGCGACATCATCACGGGGCGCGTGGCGCGCGACAACATCGTCGACCTGGTCAACGACGAGGTGATCGTGCGGGAGAATCAGCTCATCACCGAAGAGATCGCACGGCGGATCGAGCAACTGGACGAACGGATGAAGATCCGCGTTCGCTCGCCGCTGACCTGCGAGTCCCGCACGGGCGTCTGCGCCATGTGCTACGGCATGGACCTGTCAGCAAAGGAAGGGGCCGAACTCGGGCTTACCATCGGCATCATTGCCGCGCAGTCCATCGGCGAGCCGGGAACCCAGCTCACGATGAGGACCTTCCACATCGGCGGCATCGCCATCGGCGATACCCAGGAGAGCGAGATAGTGGCCAAGCGGGCGGGCATCGTGAGCTTTGACGACCTGCGGGTTGTCGAGGACCCGGAGGGTCGCGAGGTCTCCATCAGCCGGCACGGCCAGATCGCCGTCGTTGACAGCAAAGGACGGGAGTTGGAGCGCCACAGCGTGCCGCTGGGGGCGCAGGTGCTGGTCGCCGAGGGGGACGAAATCGACAAGTCCCTGCGCCTGGCCACCTGGGACACCCACTACACGCCGATCCTGGCCGAGGTCGGCGGCAAGGTCCGCTATGAGGAGATGGTCGACGGCAAGACCATTCGCGTGGAGCGCGACTCCCACGGCACCAGCCGCACCGTCGTCATGGAACACAAGGGCGACATGCACCCTCAAATACTCATCGAGGGCCCGGATCAGAACATCGTGAGTCTCTATCCCCTGCCCGAGAAGGCTATAGTCGAGGTGAAGGACGGCCAGAAGATCAGAGCCGGCACGCGGCTGGCCAGGACCCTCAGGGAAGTCCAGCGGACCCAGGACATCACGGGCGGGCTGCCGCGCGTGACGCAGTTGTTCGAGGCCCGCGCGCCCAAGGACCCGGCCGTGATGAGCGAGATCGACGGCGTCGTGACGGACATCGAGAGAAGAAGAGGGCGCACGCTTATCCGCGTGGAGGACCCGGAGACGGACTACACGTCCGAGCACACCGTCCCGGCCGGCAAGCACCTGCGTGTCAACCGCGGTGACCGCGTCACCGCAGGACAGTCGCTTGTGGACGGCCCGCTCGTGCTGGACGACCTGCTGAGGATCTGCGGCGAAGAGGCCCTGCACAACTACATGTTGGCGGAGATACAGAACGTCTACCGCGCGCAGGACGCCGCCATCGATGACAAGCACTTCGAGGTGATCATCTGCCAGATGACCCGGCGCGTGAAGGTCTCCGAGTCCGGAGACACGGACTTCCTGCCGGAGGAGGTGGTGGACAAATTCGTGTTCAGGGACGCCAACGAGAGGGTGGCCTCGCAGGGAGGGGAGCCCGCCAGCGCGGAACCGATCATCCTCGGCATCACGAAGGCGGCGCTGTCCAGTGAGAGCTTCATCAGCGCGGCGTCTTTCCAGAATACGACGCGCGTGTTGACTCGTGCCGCGCTGGCCGGCGCCGTGGACAACCTGGCCGGCCTGAAGGAGAACGTGATCCTGGGGCACCTGATCCCGTGCGGGACGGGGTTCAGCGCCTTTGCCAACTCCGAACTGAAGCGGCTGGACCTGCAGAAGAAACAGCTCGACCAGCTTGAAGATCCTGCCCCCGCAGGCTAAAATACACGTTCGGCGCGCGGGTGCGCGCCGTTTTCGACAACTGTGAGACTGGGGACACATGCCGACCATCAACCAGCTGGTGCGCAAAGGACGGAACAGGAAGAGCAGGAAGAGCAAACGACCTGCCCTGGAAGGTTGCGCTCAGAAAAGGGGCGTCTGCCTGTACGTGACGACCCGAACGCCGAAGAAGCCGAACTCGGCACTGAGGAAGGTCGCCCGCGTCCGGCTGAGCAACGGGCGCGAGGTGACGGCCTACATCCCCGGCGAGGGGCACAACCTGCAGGAGCACAACATCGTGCTGGTGCGAGGCGGCAGGGTCCGCGACCTGCCCGGCGTGCGTTACCACATCATCCGGGGCACTCTGGACACCATGGGCGTGCAGGACCGCATGCGCGGCCGATCCAAGTACGGCGCGAAGAAGCCTTCCTGACGCCGGTTTCTCAAGCAGGATATCCGCCTTCATGATAAGCGAATACCAATTCCCGGACGAACACCTGGAGCCTGACCCCCGCTACAAGAGCAAGTTGGTCAGCAAGTTCATCAACTACATCATGCATCGGGGCAAGAAGAGCGTGGCCCAGCGCCTCTTCTACGACGCGATGGAGGTCGTGACCGAGCGCGTCGAGGAGGACCCGCTGGTCGCCTTTCAGACGGCTCTGTCCAACGTGGCGCCCATCATTGAAGTCCGATCACGCCGGATAGGCGGGATGACCTACCAGGTCCCCACCGAGGTGGACAACAAGCGGCGTGTCGCGCTGGCCATGCGCTGGCTGGCCTTTGCGGCGCGAAGCAAGGTGGGCCGCCCCATGCACCTGCGTCTGGCTGATGAGATCGTTGACGCCTACCACCGGCAGGGAGCGGCATACGAGAGGCGCGAGACAACGCACAAGATGGCCGAGGCGAACCGCGCTTTCGCACACTTCGCTCGACGCCGCTGACCGGCGGCCTGTCAGACGACCCGGTCGCACGAAGGGGGCCTCGCGGCCCCCTTGTCAATTGCCGCTGGCTTCTGCTCGGAGACAGCAGCCGTGCCCATGGACCTCCACGACTTGCGCAACATCGGCATTGCGGCCCACATAGACGCGGGCAAGACCACCGTCACCGAACGCGTCCTCTTCTACACGGGCCGACTCCATCGCATGGGCAGCGTGGACGACGGGACGGCCGCCATGGACTGGAAGCCGCAGGAGCAGGAACGCGGCATCACGATCGTCTCCGCCGCCACGTCCTGCTTCTGGCAGACTCCCGAGCAGGGAAACGCTTCCCCCCGCAAGCACCGCTACCAGATCAACATCATTGACACGCCGGGCCACGTTGACTTCACCGTGGAAGTGGAGCGCTGCATGCGCGTGCTGGACGGCGTGGTCGTCGTCTTCTGCGGCGTCGGCGGCGTGCAGGCACAGAGCGAGACCGTCTGGCACCAGGCCGAGCGCTACGGCGTGCCGCGAGTCTGCTTCGTGAACAAGCTGGACCGCGTCGGCAGCGACTTCTTCCGCGTGGTAAGGGATATCCGCGAGCGGCTCGGTGCCAACGCCGTCCCCGTTCAGATCCCGTTGGGCCAGTCCGAAGGGTCCGTCGGAGTAGTGGACCTCATTGAGCAGGAGGCGCTTGTCTATGACGACGAGTCCCTCGGGGCCCGCTACGAGGTCCGCCCGATACCGGGCGACCTGGCCGACATGGCACGCCAGTGGCGGGGCCGGCTCATTGAGGCGGTCTGCGAGGAGGTCGAGTGGCTGGCCGACAAGTTCCTGGCCGAGGAGGCGATCACGGGTCAGGATATCCGCCGCGGGCTCCGGGAGGCGTGTATCGAGAAGCGGCTTTACCCCATCCTGTGCGGCGCTGCGCTGCGCAACCGCGGCATTCAGCCCCTGCTGGACGGCATCTGCGCCTACCTGCCCTCTCCGGCCGACCTGCCCCCCGTCACCGGGGTTGACCCGGTGACCGGCCGGCAGGTCGAGCGAGGCGCCGACCCGGAGGAGCCGCTCAGCGCAATCGCGTTCAAGATTCAGAGCGACAGGCACGGCGACCTGTACTACGCACGCGTTTACAGCGGCGTGCTCCGTGAGGGCAGCCGCGTGTACAACGCCAACCAGGAGAAGATGGAGCACCTGACGCGCATCTACAGGATGCACGCGAACTCCCGCGAGCAGATGCACGAGACCGGCCCGGGGGAGATCGTCGCCCTCGTGGGACTGCGGGCCAGCGTGACCGGCGACACGTTGTGTGACAGGAAACACCCGGTCGTCTACGAGCGGATTCACTTCCCCGAGACGGTCATTTCGATGGCCATCGAGCCGAGGACGCAGGCGGACCGCAAGAAGCTGGACGAGGCGCTGGACGAGCTGGCGCGCGAGGACCCCACGTTCCGCCGGACACTGGACCAGCAGACCGGGCAGCTCCTGATAAGCGGCATGGGGGAGTTGCACCTGGACATCATCCGCGACAGGCTGCTGCGGGAGTTCAACGTCGAGGCCAGAATCGGCGAGCCCCGCGTCTCCTACCGCGAGAGCATCCGTGAGGCCGCCACCGTGGAGGAGGTCTTTCAGAGGGAGATCGAAGGCCACGGCCAGTATGCGCGCGTGGTGATAAGGTTCGAGCCGAGCCAGGGCGCCGCGCTGGGATTCAGCAATCAGGTCTCCAGGGATACCTTGCCGCAGCACATGGCCCGGGCCGTCGAGCGCGCCCTGACGCAGAACGCCACGGGGCCGCTGTACGGCTTCCCGCTGATCAACGTCAGGGCAACGCTCCTGGACGCGACGACGCATCCGGTGGATTCCACTGAACTGGCGTTCGAGGCGGCTGCGTCGGCCGCGCAGCGGCGCGCGCTCGATCAGGGCGGCTGCCAGCTGTACGAACCCTACATGCGCCTGGAGATCGTGGCGGGTGAGGACAGGATCGGCGAGGTGATCAGCTACGTCAACGGATGCCGCGGGAGCATCCTGGAGATGCACTCGCGGGACGCGCTGCGCGTGCTGCGTGCCGAGGCGCCGTTGTCCGAGCTGTTCGGGTTCGCCACCCGGCTGCGGTCGCTGACGCAGGGACGGGGCACCTACAGCATGGAGCCTTGGGAGTACAGGCCCGCCCCCTCCAATGCGTTGGATTTCGCTTGAGCGGCCGGCGCATTCTGTTACCCTTGCCTCCGGACCGACACAGGGACCGACGATGCACCGAGACACCTACCGCGTCACTTTCCAGCCGGAAGGCCGAAGCGTTTTTGTCCTTGGCGGCGCGAAGCTGGTCGAGGCGGCCGGCCGGGCCGGCATGATCCTGAATCAGCCCTGCGGCGGCGAGGGATCCTGCGGCAAGTGCCGCGTGGAAGTGCTCAGCAATGCCCCCGCCCCGACCGCCGCGGACCGGCGGCACCTGGACGAGGAGGCGCTCGCCGGCGGATGGCGGCTCGCCTGCCAGCTCGAAGTGCAGGGCGACATGGTCGTCTCCGTGCCGCAGGAGACGCGCTTCTTCGAGCAGCTCATCCTGACCGAGGGCAAGGGCTGCGCGTATCCCTTCTGCCCGAACGTCCGCAAGAGGTTCGCCACCGTCCCGGAGGCCACGGTCGAGGACCAGCGCAGCGACCTGGACCGCCTGAAGGACGCGATCGGGGAGGAGTCCCTCCGTGCGGACCTTGCCCTGGTGCGCGCCTTGCCGGGCATGCTGCGGCGCGAAACGGAAGGCGTCACGGTAGTGCTGGAAGGGGACGGTATCCAATCACTGGAGGGCGGCGATACCACCGGCAGTCTCTGGGGCGTGGCTTTTGACATAGGCACCACCACCATCGTCGGCACGCTGCTGAACCTGGCCGGAACGCACTACGGCGGCTCCGCAGCGGTGGCGGCGCGAACCAACCCGCAGGTCCACTTCGGCGATGACGTCGTCACCAGGATCAGCTACATCGAGAAGCACGCCGACGGCCTCGACAAGATGCGCAAGCGGCTGCTGACGTGCCTCAACGAGATCATCATCGAGATGTGCGAGGCGGCGGGCATCGAACCGGAATCCGTTTACGAGGCCACGGCGGTCGGCAATACCACCATGAGCCACATCTTCCTCGGCGTGGACCCCAGCCCCATCGCGCACGCCCCCTACGTCGCGGTCCTGCGGGAGGGCATCGACGTCAAGGCGCGCTCGCTGGGCCTGGAGGTCGGTCGGGACGCCAACCTGCACGTGCTGCCCAACATCGCCGGGTTCGTGGGCAGCGACACGGTGGCGCTGATCCTGGCGTCCGGAATGGCCCGCCAGGAGGAGGTGCGGCTCGGCATAGACATCGGGACCAACGGCGAGTTGGTCCTGGGCAACAGCGAGAGGCTGCTGGCCTGCTCATGCGCGGCGGGACCCGCCTTCGAGGGCGCGCGGATACGCCAGGGCATGAGAGCCACCGAGGGCGCCATCAGCAAGGTCGTCGTCAACGAGGACATCGAGGTGGGCGTCATCGGCGGCGGCAGAGCGAGCGGCATCTGCGGCAGTGGCCTGATCGACGCGGTGGCGCAGCTCCTGGATGCGGGCATGATCGATGAGACGGGCCGTATCCTGACCGCCGATGAGGCGCCGGACGACCTGGGGGACGGCCTGCGCGGGGCGCTCGTTTCCTTCGACGGGCAGCCCGCCGTCGAGCTGGTCGGCGCGCGCAGGAGCAAGGTCGGCGAGCCAATACTGCTGACGCAGCGGGACATCCGTGAAGTGCAGCTTGCCAAGGCGGCGATTCAGGCCGGCATCCAGGTCCTGGCCGACGAGTTCGGGGTGGCGCCGCAGGGAATCTCGCAGGTGCTGCTTGCGGGAGGCTTCGGCAACTTCATCCGCCGCTCCCACGCCAAGAGGATCGGCCTGCTGCCGCCCATAAGCAACGACCACATCGAGTTCGTGGGCAACGCCGCTTCCACGGGCGCCAAGACGGCGCTGGTGTGTGCCGAGTGTCGGGACGAGGCGGAGCGCCTGAGCCGCAAGACCGAGTACATCGAGCTGGCCAGCCGACCGGATTTCCAGCTCTACTTCAGCGAGGCGCTGATGTTCTCCCGTCCGGCCGATGCCTCTGCGTGAGCGGGGCAGGGGGGATGGGCTCAGACGTTCATGACGCTTTCGAGCTTCTTCGCCAGCACGTCGTCCACCTGGCGCTCGTACTGGCCGGTCAGTTCCTGGACGTCGTCCTTGCCCCGCCGACACTCATCCTCGCTGATGCTGGATTCCTTCTCCTCGTGGTCGAGGTGGCGGTTGGCGTCGCGACGGACGTTGCGAATGGCGATGCGCGCCTCCTCCGCCAGCGCCCGCACACGTGACCCTACCTGCTCGCGGCGCTCCTGGCTCAGCGGAGGGACGGCCAGCCGGATCACCTTCCCGTCGCTCTGCGGATGGATGCCGATGTCGCTTGTCTGGATGGCCTTCTCGATGTTCGTCAGGGACCCGGGATCATAAGGCTTGATGACGATCAACTGGGGGTCGGGCACGGCGATCTGGGCCATCTGCTTCAGCGGCGTGGGGGAGCCGTAGTAGTCCGCGCGGATGTTCTCCACCAGGCCGGCGCTGGCGACGCCCGTGCGAATGCCCCGCAGGTTGTCCTGGAAGACCTGCACCGCCTTCTCCATGCGTTCCTCGGCGTCCAGCAGTATGTCGTCAGTTGGCATCTTCGGCGCACCCTATGAGCGTTCCCACTGGTTCGCCGGCGGCCGCCCGGCGGATGTTGCCTTCGACGGCGTAGTTGAAGACGCGCACGGGCAGCGAATGCTCCATGCACAGCGAGACGGCCGCGGTCCATCACGCCCAGCTTGCGCTCGAGTACTTCGCCGTAGGTGATGGAGGCGAACATCTGGGCGTCCGCGTCCTGCTCCGGGTCGGCGGCGTAAACGCCGTCCACTCGGGTGGCCTTCAGCAGGATGTCCGCGCCGACCTCGATGGCGCGCAGCGCGGCAGCGGTGTCCGTCGTCAGGAGGGGATTGCCCGTGCCGCCGGCCAGGAGGACGACCTTCCCGGCCTCCAGGTCTGCGACGCATCGCTCCGGCTGGAAGGCGTCCACCATGCGGGGGACGGCGAAGGCGCCGTAATGCGTTGCCGGGCAGCCGATCTGCTCCAGGCGATGGCGAAGCACCAGCGAGTTGATGACGGTGGCGAGCATGCCGGCGTAGTCGGCCAGTATGCGGCCCTGGCCGGCCGGGCAGAATGTCGCGCCGCGCATGACGTTGCCGCCCCCGACGACGACGGCGACCTGGGCGCATGCCCGGCGGGCGGAGGCCAGTTCCGCGGCGATGAAGCGGAGGGCCCCCTCGTCGAAAGGTCCCGTGCTGGCGCTGGCGAACACGCTGCCGCTCAGCTTCAGCATCACGCGCTGCGGCGCCGCGTCGCTATCCATCCGTGACGGTCCTCCGGCATGGCCTCGCGGCGAACGGCTATTCCCCCATGGCCATTCGCGCGAAGCGTCGCACCTCTATGTTCTCGCCCAGTTTGGCGATGGTCTCCTTGATCAGATCCTCGACCGTCCTGGCGTCGTCGCGGATGTAGGTCTGTCGGAGCAGGCAGACCTGGTCGTAGAACTTGTTGAGCTTGCCATCGACGATCTTCTCGCGGATGTTCTCGGGCTTGTCGGCGCACTGCTGCGCGTAGATGGCCCGTTCGGCCTCGACGGTCTCTTCAGGCAGGTCGTCCGGCCCCATAGCCCTGGGGCTCATGGCGGCCACCTGCATGGCCAGTTCCTTGCCGAGCTCCTGGAACGTGTCGCTGCGTGCGACGAAATCCGTCTCGCAGGCCAGTTCCACCAGCACGCCGATGCGCCCGTTGCCGTGGACGTAGGAGAAGACGGCGCCCTCAGCGGCCTCGCGGGTGCTCTTCTCCTGGGCCTTGGCCAGGCCCTTCTCGCGCAGTATGACGCGTGCCTGTTCCACGTCGCCGTCGGTCTCCACCAGCGCTCTCTTGCAGTCCATCAGGCCCGCGGAGGTAATCTCACGCAGTTCCTTCACCATCTGGGCGGATATGCTCATTCCGTGCTCTCCGTCAGGTAGTCCGTTTCAGGGCGGTCCCGTGATGTCCGGGGGTTGGGCGGCGCAGTGTCCTACTGTGCTTCGCTTTCCGCCGTTTGCTCCGATGCGGCCGGGACCTCCACCTGGTCCTCGGCGGGTTCCTCTGCCGGCTCTTCCTCGGCCGGAGGCGGCTCCTCGGCCGACGGGGCCGTTACTTCTTCCGGTACGGTCGCCGCCTCGGCAGGCGCCGGTGCGCCTCTTCTGCCGGTGCCGGCGAGGACCGCGTCCGAGACGGTCCTCAGGAAGATCTGGACGGCGGCGATGGAGTCGTCGTTGCCCGGCACGACCACGTCGAGCTCCTCGGGATCGCCGTCGGTGTCGGTGAGGGCGATGATGGGGATGTCGAGCTTGCGGGCCTCCCGGATGGCGATGTGCTCGCGCACCGGATCGACGACCACGATAAGCCCGGGCAGCCTGTCCATGTTGCGCACGCCGCCGAGGTTACGCAGGATCTTGCGCTTCTCCCGCCTCAAGGTGGAGACCATCTTCTTGCTGTACAGGTCTATCTGGCCGGTCGCTTCCAGCCCTTCCAGCTCGTCCAGGCGGTCGAGGCGCTTGCGCACGGTGACGTAGTTGGTCAGCAGGCCGCCCGGCCATCTCTCGGCCACGTAGGGCATGCCGCAGCGCGTCGCCTCCTTGATGACCATGCCGCTGGCCTGCTTCTTGGTCCCCGCGAACATCACGTACTCGCCCCTGGCGGAGATCGCCTGGGTGAGCCTTCGGGAGACGATCAGGCCCCGCAACGTCTCGCGCAGGTCGATGATGTGAATCAGGTTGCGCTTCTTGAAGATGTACGGCTTCATGCTCGGGTTCCAGCGACTGGCGCGATGGCCGAAGTGGAACCCGGCCTGGATCAGTTCACGGATGTCCAGAGTAGCCAAGCTTTCTCTCCTGAATGACATATGCCGTTTGACAAGAACAGAACCGCACTGCTCACCACGTGGCACTGCGCCGGCATATTCGGGTACGCATAGTGCCCCACGCGACGGAGCAGGCTTATGCACGCAGAAGGCGAGTGCACCACCGAAGATACGACAGCCTTACTATACATTATGCGCCGCAGCCTGTCAAGGCGACGATGACGCAACCGGCGCTCGGCCCGCCGCCTTGCGCCGGAAGGCCGGATTGGATATCGCTCTGACCTCTGTGGTACAATATCGCCCCGTTCGCCTGACCTGTCGCGGCCTGTGCATCGGGCGTGGCCGCGGCCGGAGCTCTCCGGGGGATGTGGCATGGTTGGCACGGCTGTTGTCGGGGCGGGCCACTGGGGCAAGCACCTGGTGCGCAACTTCGCGGCACTGCCGGGGGCGGACCTGAAGTACGTCTGCGAGGTCAAGGAAGAAGTAAGAAGCAAGATGGCCGACCTCTACCCGTCGGCCTGCGTCACGGACGACACGGAACGGGCCCTCTCCGACCCGGCGGTGACGGCCGTCGTGGTGGCGGTCGAATCGCCCCTGCACCCCGAGGTCGCCAGGGCGGCCCTCGAGGCGGGCAAGCACGTCTACGTTGAGAAACCCCTGGCGTTGAGCGCGCCGGCGGCGGAGGAACTCATTGCGCTGGCCGGCGCCCGCGGCCTGAAGCTCATGGTCGGGCACCTGCTGGAGTACCACCCGGCCGTCCAGTACATGAAGCAGGCAATCGCCGACGGCGCGGTGGGGGAGCCGCTCTACCTCTACTCCCAGCGGGTGAACCTGGGCATAATCCGCACCCGGGAGAACGCCTGGTGGTCGCTGGCGCCGCACGACGTCTCGGTGGCGTGCTACCTGTTCGAGGCCGAGCCGGCCAGCGTCTCGGCGTGCGGACGGGATTACCTCCAGCCTGGCGTAGAGGACGTCGTGTTCGCCAGCCTCACGTTCGCCGACGGGCGCATGGCCCACGTCCACGTCTCCTGGCTCGACCCGCACAAGATCCGGAAGATAACGCTCATCGGCTCCAAGAAGATGGTCGTCTTTGACGACATGGAGCCGGCGGAGAAGATACGCATCTACGACAAGGGCGCCGACGTGAAGGCCAGCGTCGAGAGCTACGCCGAGGCCATCGCGCTGCGCACCGGCGACATACGCATCCCGAAGATCTCGAACGACGAACCCCTCCGGCTGGAGTGCCGGCACTTCATCGACTGCATCCTCAACGACACGCAGCCGCGCAGCGACGGCGCGGACGGGCTGCGAGTGGTCAAGGTGCTGGAGGCCGGCAGCAGGTCGCTGGCGCAGGGCGGCGCGCCCGTCGCTCTGTGAGACGGGCGGGCCGCGTTCGCCTGTGGAACGAACGTCTGGAGGAGCCGCAATGTCCGCAGCAGAAAGCCCCTACTTCGCGCACGAGAGCAGCTACGTGGACGAGGGCGCCGACGTGGGCGAGGGCACCAGGATATGGCACTTCAGCCACGTCATGAGCGGCGCCAGGGTTGGCAGGAACTGCAGCATCGGCCAGAGCGTGCTGGTGTCGGGCAAGGCCGTCGTCGGCGACAACGTGAAGATCCAGAACAACGTGTCCGTGTATGACGCCGTGACCCTGGAGGATTACGTCTTCTGCGGGCCGAGCGTGGTTTTCACGAATGTCCTCAACCCGCGCAGCCACATATCCCGCAAGCACGAGTACCGCCCCACCTTTGTTCGGGAGGGGGCGACGATCGGCGCCAACGCGACGGTGGTGTGCGGCCACACGATCGGGCGATACGCCTTTGTGGGCGCCGGGGCCGTCGTGACGCAGGACGTCCCGGATTACGCCCTCGTTTACGGCAACCCCGCTCATCAGCGCGGGTGGATTTGCAGGTGCGGCGTGAAGCTGGCGCCGGCTGGCGGCGCGGCGCAGTGCGAAGCGTGCGGCGAAAGATACCGGCTGGTCGAGGGGCTGCTGAGGCCCGAGTGACCCGCCCGCCGGGAGCCGCTGTTTTTGCGGAAGGTGAGTGATCGACATGCACGTTCCCCTGCTGGACTTGAAGGCGCAGTTCAGGACCATTCGAGACGAGATCACGGCTGCCGTCGAGGAGGTGCTCGAGAGCCAGTACTTCATCAACGGCCCCGCGGTGGCGGAGCTGGAGGGGCGGATTGCGGAATACTCGGGCTGCGCGGCGGCAGTGGGGGTCTCCAGCGGCACGGACGCCCTGCTCTGCGCCCTGATGACACTGGGCATCGGTCCCGGCGACGAGGTCATCACCACGCCCTACACGTTCTTCGCGACGGCGGGGTGCGTGTGGCGCGTCGGGGCCAGGCCCGTCTTCGTTGACATCCTGCCCGAGACGTTCAACATCGACGCGTCGAAGATCGAGGCGGCGGTCACCGGTAAGACGAAGGCCGTGATGCCCGTGCACCTGTTCGGGCAGGCGGCCGACACGGACCCGGTCCTGGCGGTTGCCGGTGAGCATGACCTTCACGTCATCGAGGACGCCGCCCAGGCCATCGGGGCGACCTACAAGGGGCGCAAAGCCGGTTCCATCGGGACGGTCGGCTGCTTCAGCTTCTTCCCCTCGAAGAACCTGGGCGGGATCGGGGACGGGGGCATGATCGTCACGCAGGACGCGGAGCTGGCCCGGCGGCTGCGCGTCTTCCGCAATCACGGCGCCGAGCCCAAGTACTACCACAAGTGGGTCGGGGGCAACTTCCGGCTGGACACGCTCCAGGCCGCCGCGTTGATCGTCAAGCTGCGCTACCTGGACGAATGGTCCGCCGCCCGACGCGCCAACGCCGCGCGATACGGCGAACTGCTCGCCGACTGCGAGCAGGTCGTCACCCCGACGGTCCGCGAGCATAACGTGAGCATCTTCAACCAGTACGTCATCCGCGTGCCCGAGCGGGACCGCCTCAGGGAGCAGCTTGGCGAGAAGGGGATCGGCACGGCCATCTACTACCCCGTGAGCCTTCACCAGCAGGAGTGCTTCGCTTCGCTGGGATACGGCGAAGGGGACTTCCCGGAGTCAGAGCGAGCCGCCTCGGAGTCGCTGGCCCTGCCCATCTACGCCGAACTGACCGACGAGCAGATCGGTTACGTGGCGGAGAGCGTGAAGGGGTTCTTCGGCTGAGCCCGCCGCCCGGCGGGAACGCGCGGCATGAGGGCATCGGCGGCCTCCCCGCCGCAGACCGACGCGACCCAGTCTCGAAGCACTGACCAGGACGCCCGTTTGTCCGACTCCGGGGCGACGCGCAGCGTGCACGGGTTGGCCACGATCACCCCGTTCGAGCGGCGGGCAACGCCCCCGGTCGTGCTGACTCGGCCCATGTCGCCGTCCACGCAGGACCGCAGCCGCAAGCCGAAGGCGTGGATCAGGCGCATCAGCGCGCGCAGGTCGCCGAGTGCGCCCGCCCGCGAGCCGGCGGAGAGCAGATCCTCCCGCAGGCTGCGGCCCGAAGCCGGCTCCATGACGACCCACCCCGCCCCGGCCCTGCCGCCGGCAACGACGCCCAGCACGCGCCGGCACGGCAGCCGGCAGGTTCGCGCCACGCGGGCCGCCCGCCACACGTCCTCCGCGTGCGGGTCGGCCACCACGTGGGCGCGCTCGAGCGGCCGCGCGCCGCGACGCGCCGGCAGGCTGAGGCCCGCCTGGGCATTGACGGTAGCCTCCAAGCGCTCCAGCGGCACGCCCACCTCGCAGGCCGCGACGAAGCCGCCCGACTTGCACGCCGCCTGCCGTCGGCCGGGTCGCAGTGCGTTGCGCACCATGCGCTCGACGTACCGGCGGATGCGGCGGCGCACGCCGCGGATCACCTCGCGCCGGACGGACCGCTCCTGCCGGGGTGTCCATCCCACGGACCGGCAATAGGCATGGAGAAGGTCGCCCATCTCCGCGCCTGAACCGCCGAACATGATCAGGTTGGCGGCCAGGAGGCACAGGTCGGCCAGGCCCTCCTTCTCGCAGGGCGAGCTGAGGAAGGTCGCACGGTTCCAGTCCAGCACGGACAGTCCCGGCCCGTCGGGGCCGGGTTGCAGAATGAGGTTGTCCAGCCGCAGGTCGCCGTGGAGGATGCCCGCCTGGTGCATGGCGGCTATGGTTCGTGCGGCCAGGCGCAGGACCCGCTGCCGTTCGACGGGCGTCAGCGCGTCCGGCTCGCCGGCGTGCAGCAGGTCGAGACTGCGGTCCAGCCCGACGGCATCGGGCAGATAGCGGAACGCCAGGGCCTGGCCGCGGAGCAGGCCGAGCACGCGACGCTCGGCGGCGAAGAGGGGCTCGGCGGTGGGCACGCCGCGGCCGGCTGCCCGGGCGGCACGGTCGAACTCCCGCGCCGCCTCGGAGGGTCCCCAAAGCGCGCGCAACACCTCGCGCGAGCCAGTGCGGCGCCACCACTTCCAGACGGCGCCGGTCCCGGGCACGTGGGCGGTTACGCGCGTGTTGCCCTCGCGCAGGCGCACCGTCGCCGGCCCGGACAGGGCGGCCTCCATGTCCGCGAGCACGGGCGTCCAGGCGTCCTCGAAGGTCCCCCGCACGATGCTCCAGCCGTCGACTCGCATTACTCTCACTGCCTCGTCCCCCAGAGGGGCCGCGAAGCGCGCGGACTACAGGGGCACCTTGCGGAACACGCAGACCGCCTTCGCCCTCGATAGCAGGGCATACTTATAGGGTACCCGGAGGTGCTCCTCCCACCCCGCCTGCCGGATGTCACGGTTCACCCCCTCGCGTCGTGCGTGTGTGTTCAATCGGCGGCCGTCAGAATCTCCCGCAATCGCCGCGCCACGCGTTCGAGATTGTGGTTCTGTTCAACCTTCCGGCGCCCGGCCTGTCCGAGTCTGTGACGAAGCGCCGGGTCTTCGATCAGCCGCCCCAACGCCGTCTCCCATTCGGTCGGCGTCGCGACGGCGAGGCTGTTGTTTTCGTCCAGAATCTCGCGCGTGGCGCCGAAGACATTGCCCACCACGGGCACGCCGCAACTGAGGTACTGAAGGGCCTTGATGGGCGACTTGCCGTGACTGTAGGGCTCGTCCTTCAGCGGCAGGATGCCGATGTCGAGGTCGGCGACGAACAACGCCTCGCCGCCGGGGGCGTAGGGGACGTAGTCGAGGGGGATGTTTATCTCAGGTCGCCGCCCGCAGAATACCGCGAGGCGCGCGCGGGGGTGTCGGGCGAGGACGGCCTGAAGGGCGGTCCGACATTGTTCGAGGCTGCCGAGGTTGCCGGGCGAGCCGGCCCAGCCGATGCGGACTTCATCGTGCGGAACCCGGGGACGGGAGCGCCACAGCGACAGGTCCAGCGCCATGGGCATCACAAACACGCGCGCGGCATGGCGTCGCGCGTAAGCGGCGAGCACCTCGTTGGCGGTGGTCACGCCGCGCACGCCTGCGAGCCAGTGGCGCAGACGCCATTCCACCCGCCACCGCGTCACCGCCGAGTAGGGACGGCCCGGGCGCATCCAGATGGCATCATCGAAATCGAAAAAGACCGGCGGCCCCGCGCTGAGAAGACGGCGACGGAAGCGTCCCGGCAGCAGCGCCTTCTGGTTCACCACCGCGTCGTACTCCTTGAGCCGTTGCCAGAAATCAGGCGGAAGATCGCGGACCGAAATCACATCGAGTCGGTGCCCTTCCTCCGCCCAGAGGGGCCGGCAGGCGCGGAAGCGATAAACGGTGCTGGCGGCGTCGCCGCCGCCATAGGCCAGGACCAAGACATTCATGGGCGCTCTCCGCGGGCAGCGGGGCGAACGAAAAGCGCATCGGCGTAGGCCAGCGCGCCGTCGGTTCCCAGTCGTCCCTCGGACAGCCCGCGCAGACGGAACCCGGCGTCGCAAAGGAGCCGGTGCAGTTCCTCGAAACCGGCCGCGCCGGCGTATTGCGGGGTAAACATGACCTCAGTATACAGCACACTGACGCTCTTGAGCGCGTGGCGCCCCCCTTCGATCAACTGTCGTTCGGCGCCCTGGATATCCACCTTCATCAAGTCCACCCGATCAATGTCATGTTCCTCAAACAGCGCGTCGAGGGTGCGCGCGGGGACCGCCAACACTTGTCGTTCTGCAAGAGTATGACCAAACACTCTTTCAGCTTCGGGAAGGATCGGGAGGATCGAGCTGCTGCCCAGGCGTTCGTTGACGCGCAGATTCGCGGTCCCCGACCGGTCGGCGATGGCGGCGTGGATGATCCGGCACTCGGATCGGCGGCGGTACTTCTCACGCAGGACGGCCGCCATATCCGGATTGGCCTCGACCAGCCAGACGGGATCCGGCCGCCAGTAAGCCAGAGCCGCGTCGGTGAACCGGCCCTGGAAGGCGCCGATGTCCATCACGCACGCATGGGGCGGCATCGGCGGAAACCGTCGGAACATGCGTCGCGCGCGTCGCCAGGTGCTGTTGAGCCACAGCCAAGGCTTCCGCGCTGAGCCGGTCTCGCGTTCAGGTCTCATAAAGATTCCCCAGCGGCCACGTAGAATGCCGAATTGTAGGTGCGCGCATACTCACAATATCCAAGGTTAATTAGGAAGTCATGAACTGAAGCATGTTGGCCACCAGTTGACTGGCGAAGCCCCTCCACAATTACCACTCGTGGGCGAACTCTTTGCCAGTCGTTTGACTTGAGCACATCCAAGTCAAGCCCTTCCACATCCACGGAAAGCACATCAATACGCTGCATAGTCGGTACGTGTTCGCCCAACAAGTCAGCAAGTGGCCGCGTACGTATTTCCAACTTGGAGGCAAGTGCGCGTCCGCTCCTCATACGCTCTTCTGCAAGGACTTTATCGAACGTATTCAAGGCCTTTTCCTTGAATACATAATACGTCAGTCTAGCGTCCCCCAGGCCTATGGCACTCTCCAGGTTAATGTCCAGGGGCCTTAGCCGTCGAAACATGTCCATGCTGCCAGGCATCGCATCTATGTTAATTCCCCGCCACCCTCGTCGATAAAGCAAATATGTATTCGAGAAACGGACGGGATGGTGTGCACCAACGTCAACATAGAATCCTTGCTTCCTTCGGCCAAACATTCGTTCCAGAAGTAGATCCTCTCCTTCCTGAGCATAGCTCACGCGCCCATAGGTATCAAGAAGTCTCGCAAGCCGCCTGAGAAAGTCCGCCACGAAAAGGAACACCGGATAAAACAGCGTACTGTCTCTTACCTTATGGACGATTTCCATTCTCTTCCGTCGTGCTCTCTTTGCGAGCGGGATCTTGGGACAGATCATTCTGTGGAACTCCCAATGATCCTTGTCCTTAGCAACGAGGATGTCTTGGGGATGGCGGAGGGGGAACAACATCTCGTGCGAAGGGAGATGTGCCAATCGATGAGTACTTTGTTTTGTGTGCGTGCTTTCCCCGCCCCAGCCAATATTGCACACTAGATTTACCGTCGGTATAATTGCTAGCCCTTTGTTTGTCCATATCGCATGGACCCACTGGTAATCCCATGTGTCAACACGTCCATCTCTTACTCTTCTGAATACCTTGGCCCAATGTTTCTGAAATCGTCTACTCCGTGATATGCTTCTTAACAGTGCCTTTTCCTTTCCAGGACAGACCTCTAAAGTACGCTGGTATTTCTTCCACGCTCGTGCCGATGGCGCCCAACCCCATATATGGGGAAATGCTGAAAAGTAATAGCTCTCTGTGTCGTTTCTGTCTTCGGTGCCATAGTTAGCGCCGCCTATAATCATTATTCTATCGTCAGTTCTGTATCGGCGGAGCAACTCCTCGCAATAGGGAAAAAACGATTGATCGGGGACGCAATCATCTTCAAGAATAATTCCTTCTGGGACGTTGTCAAAGAACCAATTCAGGGCGGATGCAACAGACGCTCCGCATCCTACATTCTGGTCTCTGAAGAAATATGTCGCTTCACAAGGCCAGTCAATGCTTTCTACAATTGCTCGTGTTTCGGCGCATCTTGTCTTATCAGTTTGGACCTCTTTCCTTGGCCCATCCCCTGACACAAAGAGTGTTCTGGGCTTTATTGTTCTTATTTCAGCCCAAACCTCGCGAGTCGTTTCTGGACGATTGAAAACGAGAAAAAGAATTGGAGTGTCAAGGTGCATGACCTATTTGTCTCCTTGTATCCCGTTACGGCAGTTCGTGCCGAAATGTCCGATTCGGGCGTCCTCTGGAGTATGACCGACTTGTAAGCACGTCCACCAGATCGTCCACGCGGATCCTGTTTCTGCCAATAAGCTCTCCCTCACGGCGGCCCTCGACGTCGCCCACCCCAGGCTGCCGCTGCCTCCGTTAGACGCCATGCGGCGCGAAGTCGGGGGGGCGTTCCGGCTTGCGGAACAGCCGTTGGGCAATCAGCGCCCCATATCCCCGACGCGCCATCGCCTCCCGCAACGGGCCCAGGTTCGGGCTGACGTGCCCCGGGCCCGCCTTGTGGTCGGCGACGTTCGTCACCAAGTATCCACCCGGTCGCAGCGCGGCGTCCAGCTTTGCGAAATAGGCGACCGGTTCGTGCACGTGCTCGAAAAACTCCGTCGCGACGCAGATGTCGTGCGGGGGCAAATCCGGCGTCGGCTGCTCAGCCGTGCAATCCAGGAAGGTCGTGGGAATGCCCGTTCGTTTCCCGGTCCAGAGCAGGAACTCCTTGCGGATGGTGGGGATGTCCGCGAGGACCAGCCGAATCGTCTTGCCTCGGGCGCGGAGGGTCTGCGCCAGCGTGCGCGAGACCTGCGCCAGCCCGCAGCCGAAATCGAGGATCGTCGCCTCCTGCCGCGGCGTTAGGGCGACAATCAGCGGATGGTCCGCCGGCCAGTGCGGTTCCCGGTAGCTTAACATTCTCAGAAAATCTGTAGGGCCCGACAGGGCATAGGCGCCGAAGCACTCTCTCTCCTCGTAGCGGCAGAAGACACTGAGCGTCTGCTGGGTCCGACTCATGAAGTCGTGGAACTGCGGGCCGCCATGCCCCTCGCGAAACAACTCCCAGGACTGGCGATAGCGCTCGCGGCTTTCCTCCAGAGTGACTCCCAACCGCTCCGCGTTCCACTCGCAGAACAGTTCCTGCGTGGAGTTGAATTCGAGCGCCCGATGCGACAACCCCAGCACTCGCCGGAGGCGGCGGGGGAGACGGGGGGCCTGTCTAACAAGCTTTCCCCACGTTCGCATCAGCGCCATGTCTTCGCCTTCTCATCAGACTTTCTCAAATTCGAGGAAGAGCTTCTTGCCGAAGAGGACGGTCGGCTGAAGGTTCAGCGCAAGAGTCTTCCGGTAAGCCGCGCGCCGCCCCGGATCAACCGGCCCGCGCCTTTTTCTCCGGAGAGTGTGGGAATAGGCATACAGGTTCACGAGCGCCAACGCCGGGTACAATGGCAGTCCCAGCAGCAGCGAGAGGGGGCTGACTTTCACGCGATGGACGCGACGGAGCTGCAGGCCCGCCACCTCGGCCAGCGTGCGCAGTTTCTGCACGCCGATGGCGAACATGTGGTGGAAATAGGTCCCCCGGTCCGAAGTCGCGATCACGGCGTCACCCGCCGTCAGCGGAAGCTTGTCCATGAGATGGCTCTCGAGCAGGAGACGCGCGCACTTGGCCCGCACCGCGGAGCGATTCGGCGTCGTAATGTAGAGCCGCCCACCCGGTTTCAGAACCCGGCTGAACTCACGGAGCACAGACATCTGATCCTGCAGGTGTTCCATGCCTTCCTGACACAGGACGATGTCGGCATGGTGGTCCGGCATGGGCAAGCGTTCGAGCAGGTTCGCCTGGCGACAAACTAATCCAGGAACCTGGAACGCTTCCGGGAAGAGATCGTACGCCTCAACCTGCGCGCCGAGGCGCATAAGGACGCCGGACATGCGTCCCGCGCCGGCAGGGATGTCCACGACCGTCTTCCCGCGGAGGTCGTCGAGCCGCTCAAAGAGCGCGTCCACGTCCCGCAGGATGTTACTCGGCCCGACGAACCTCAGCACCTTGGCACCCTCCGAAACTTCGCGGCTCTTGCACCCCCGCGTCTCACGCGGTTCAATGCGTCGGCTTACGCGCCAGCACGATCAGTTTCTTCCCGAATAGCAGGGCGGCTGACATGACATGCGAAGTCATCTCCCGGTGCAGTTCAGGGTCTTTCGGACGCAGCTGCCGACGCAACAGCCGTGCCGTTGCGATCCGCACCGGCAGCCACAGCGCCGGCGCCAGCAGCAGGGCCGTCGTGCTGTACTTGGCCGTCGTGACGGCTATCCGCTCAAATCCGGCCACCCGCAACATGAAACGGAGCGCAAAATAGGATACGCAGAACACGTGGCCGATGTAGAGGTCACCGCCGGCCGGCTCGTACCAGACTTGCGTCGCTTCGCTGACGGGGGCGCGCGCGAACCAGTAGTGTCCGTTGAGCAGGTACGAGATGCGCGCGCGCAGGTTCAGCACGTTAGGCGTCGTGATGAGCAGAGCTCCACCGGGCCTGAGGATGCGGCTGAACTCGCGGAGGAGGTCGAGTTGTCGCGCACAGTGTTCGATTCCCTCGCTGCAGAGTACCGCCGCAAAGTGATTGTCCTCAAACGGCAGCGGTTTGAGAAAGTCCACTTTGTGCGTCTCCGAGCATAGCGCCATCGCTTGCTCCGGGTAGAGGTCCCCGGCCACCGGTTCGAAGCCCGCGTTGCGAATTCCGCGAATGTTGACCCCCTTGCCGCACAAAAGGTCCAGGCATCGGCCCTTCGGCTCGACGGACGACAGCAGCGCCTGGATTTCGCCGTAGGCGTGGCCGCTGCGGAACAGGCGCCGGGGTGCGTTTCTAGTCGCCATCATTGGTAACACCACCAACGGTTGGGAAACCGGAGCAACGGAATTATAGCACGCCGTTATTCTGCCGCGCAAATCCAAACGGCCCTTGCTCAGATTGACATCGCGCGAGCCTTTGGTAGGCTGGATAGAAAGAGTAACGGTTCACGGATCTTCGGTCAAGCAGGCAGGAGGCTGACTCGTCCCCACTCTTGTGGCGGTCTGACGGGGGGATTGCGTAGTGGGCTAAGTGGCTAGTCTGAAAGGAGTTGCGCGATTTCCTGTACAAGAGTGAGCGCCTTCGTCTACGAAGGTTCCGTCAACCCTTTAGCACAAAGGAGGGACCCCGATGGACAGAGGGCGCTCTCTCGGTGTGGTTATTGGACGGCATTTCGGCGCGTTTCGCAGGAGCCAGCGCAAGACGATGGCCGCCCTGGCCTGGGGCCTGTTGATGGCGGGCTGGCTGGACCTGGCCTCTATCGCCCGGGGGATGTGCGATGCCACCACTCCCCGCCACAGGATCAAGCGGGCCTGGCGCTTCGCCTTCAACATGCGCATCCGCATCCAGAAGGCCACCGCCTGCCTGGTGGACTAGGCTCTGTCTGAAAAACCCTTGCAATGTGCTTTCCGAGTCCGGTACGAGGGTTGGTGATGGTTCCGACCCCGTTTCGGAGGAAGGCGCATGCGACGACACGAACTGACAGACGAA
>Ga0180432_10001809_pt1 | contig 33081 bp, 33 predicted proteins | sample SS_ome_10_FD_132414 | JGI IMG/M metagenome (GOLD analysis project Ga0180432, IMG submission 132414) | Hypersaline lake sediment archaeal communities from the Salton Sea, California, USA - SS_1_MS_2 metaG | ecosystem: Environmental > Aquatic > Non-marine Saline and Alkaline > Hypersaline >...
AAAGGAAGAGGGCTATCATTGCCAATGAAGCGAAGCAATCTCATCTTGATTTGTCTTCCCCCTTCAAGGGAGAGGAGATTACTGGTCACGCCAGAGGGTTAATAATCAGACCAGCGGGAAGCTTGGGATAAAAATAAGTCGATTTGCTGGGCATCTTATCCTGGGCATCAGCAACAGCCTTGACCACCTCTGGCTGGGGAGGATTTGCCAGAAAGGCTAATTGATATTTCCCTTCCTCTATCTGCTGGTAGGCTTCTTTCCAATCTACAGTATAAGCGACATCTTCTTTCGAAGTAAACCCCAAGATGTTATCCCAAATAATATGATTGAGAATACTAATGCTAAAGTCCCTATAAGCTTGGGACCTGTGACCGGGCATCAGGGCTTGAAGGGAGACATCTTGACGCTTCTTTAGCACCGCTAAAAAGCCAGGCAGCAAACCCAGGACTCCTAAACAGCTATCAGCCGACAGTTGATAGCTATCAGCCTTTGCGGAAACAGGCTCGAGGGCAAAGAAGTTTCTAAGTTGGTCTCCTAGCCCCGCTAAAACCGAAGGCGCTATACCACGCACCAGCCTGTGGAGAGGTAGAATAACCAGCCCAGGGTCGGAAAAGTCAACTAACTCCATCATTACAAAATTGAAGGCTTCCGCGCCAGTTACAGATTGATGTTGTGCTCTTTCCCATTGATAAGCCAGCGCTGTCTCGTAGCGGTGATGGCCATCGGCAATATAGAGAGGCTGAGAGGATAGAAACTGACTTAGCTGCAGCTTGGTTTCCGGGTCAGTTATCGCCCAGACAACGTGACCTTCCCCACCCCGACCCTCTCCCATAGAGGGAGGAGAACCTGCTATCTGGATTATGGGTTCACCTCGCGCAACTTCGGATAATTTCAGGTAAACTTTTGGCTCAGAACCCTGGTAAAGAGAAAGCAACGGGCTAAAGTTAGCCCGACAGGCTCGCATCAACTGCAAGCGGTCGCTTTTAGCTTTGGGCAATGTTTCTTCGTGAGGATATATACCGCTGCCCCAAGGTTGCAGCCTAATGCGAGCTATCAGCCCACGCCTCACTCTTTTTTCGCCTGAATACTCAAAATGATGGTCATGCAAATAGAAGCCTGGTGTATCATCAAGCCGAAGGACTCCCTTCTTTAGCCATTGCTGAAAGGTAGTAGCTGCTTTCCCATAGCTATCATCTGCCGGCTCTGGGCCCTCAGCGGGGGACTCCAGGCGAATAGCGTTGTAATCGCTCTTTTCTTGGTAAAGCTTCCGTTGCTCGGGGGCGATAACGTCATAGGGAGGACAAATAATCCGAGCTAAACCGCCAACTATTCCCTGGTTATAGCGTATGCCTCGAAATGGAGAGACTTCCATCATCTTGAGAAAACCGAAAGTTAAAATTCAAAAGCAAAAATGACAACCCAGAAACAAGCCTTTTGTTTTTGGTTTTTGCATTTCACCTATAACTTGTTAAGTCCCTCACGCCAGGCTCTTTCCGCCTTGGCCAGAGGTAAATCAATATAATCATCCACCACTAAGCGCTTTCCACCAAGCTTCCCCAGAAAAGTCAATGGCACCTGCCATCTCCTGGCTATTTTATTCAATTTAACTGCCGAATCGCCTGATATTGACACTACGATCCGTGATTGATGCTCTCCAAATAAAGCAGAATCCAGTCTTGCCCTGACCTTCCAGCCTTCGCCCCTGAAGCCAATATCGCCCATAATGCAACTTTCGGCAATGGCTACTGCTAACCCGCCTTCGGCACAATCATGGGCTGACTTGAGCAGCCCCTGCTTTATAGCCCCTAGACAACAACGCTGCACCCTCCTCTCCATATCCAAATCAATAACAGGTTTCCCCTTCACCAGGCCACGTATTAATTCCAGATATTCGCTACCGGCAAGACCGTTATAGCCTCCAGCCGAGAGCTGAGAATTGCTGGTTAAGGAATAGGGCCCACCCAGCAGAAATACCAAATCACCTTCGTTCTTAAAAGACATAGTGCAGTGTCTGTCTATATCTTCCACAATACCCAGCATACCTACCACTGGAGTGGGATAGATGGCTTCCCCTTTGGTCTCGTTATAAAGGCTAACATTCCCACTTATTACGGGAACTTTCAGCTCCCGGCAAGCTCGTGCCATACCCTTAATGCATTCCTTTAGCTGGTAATAGACTTCAGCTCTTTCAGGATTGCCAAAGTTAAGGCAGTCGGTAATAGCTAAAGGCTCAGCCCCGCTACAGACTAAATTCCGAGCAGCTTCAGCCACAGCAACCACCCCACCCACAAATGGGTCAACATAACAGTATCGCCCATTGCCATCGGCAGTTAAGGAAATACCTTTCCTGGTCCCCTTGATACGTAAAACAGCAGCATCACTACCAGGAAGTACAACAGAATTATTCATTACCTGATGGTCATATTGGCGATAAATGCTCTCCTTGCTGGCAATATTAGGAGAGGCCAATAAACGGAGCAGAACAGAATTGCAGCGGCTGGGCTTAATATCAGGGATAGTGTTCACAGCGAAGGATTGAAGCTCCTCAAGCCATGCTGGCTTCTTAGTCCGCTGGCGATAAAGGGGTGGAGAAACCAGCAAATCCACCGGAATCTCAGCGACAACTTTTTCTCCTTCTTTAACCACGGCTAAGCCGCCACTGGTAACCTGACCAATGATATCGGAGTGCAGTTCCCAGCGGTCAAGCAGAGCCTTCACTTTTCCCTCACAACCCCTTCTCACAATCAGCAGCATCCTTTCCTGTGATTCCGAGAGCATTACCTCGTAAGGGGTCATATTTTCCTCGCGGCGAGGCACTTCACCAACATCTATCTCCACTCCTACCCCACCCCTGGCCACAGACTCCACCACAGCACTTGTCAACCCGGCAGCTCCCAAATCCTGCATGCCCACAACCCAGTCAGTCTGAGCTAGCTCAAGACAGGCCTCTATAAGCAGCTTCTCCAGGAAAGGATTGCCTACCTGAACTGTTGACCTCAGCTCTTGCTCATCCTCAAAAGTACGCGAAGCCAGGCCGGAAGCGCCATAAATCCCATCACGCCCGGTGTCAGCTCCCACCAGCATTAACAAGTTACCCTCACCACCAGCTCTGGCCCTGACCAGTCTATTTTTCTCGCCAATACCTAAACAGAAGGCATTGACTAAGGGGTTAGCCGAGTAACAAGGAGCAAAAAAGACCTCACCACCAACATCAGGTATCCCCAGGCAATTCCCATACCCACCAATGCCACCAACAACCCCACTAAACAAATAGCGATTGTGCAAATCGGTTAACGGGCCAAAGCGAAGGGAGTTAAGCAAGGCTATAGGCCTAGCCCCCATGGTAAAGATATCACGCACGATACCCCCGACGCCGGTAGCTGCTCCTTGATAAGGCTCCACTGCCGATGGGTGGTTGTGAGATTCCATTTTCATCACCGCTACCTGTCCATCACCAATGTCTACCACGCCAGCATTTTCTTCCCCCGGATTAACCAAGACATGCTTGGCGCGGGAGGGCAGAAGCTTAAGCAAAGGTTTGGAATGTTTGTAGCCACAGTGCTCACTCCACAACGAGCCGAAGATCCCGAGCTCCACCTCGTTAGGCTCTCGCCCCAATTTCTGGACAATGAGCCCGTATTCCTTTTCGCTTAAAGCAACCTTATCCAGAGTTTCCTTGGAGATATTCAATAATCGACTCCCAAATTAGATTACCATCCGTGCTGCCCAGAAGAGGCTCGCAGGCTCGCTCGGGATGAGGCATCATGCCTAATACGTTGCCCTTACTGTTAACAATCCCAGCAATATTATGTAAAGAACCGTTGGGATTAGCCTCCTCGGTTATCTTGCCCAAAGGGGTGGAGTAGCGAAAAACAACTTGACCATTCCCTTCCAGCTCCTGCAAAGTAGCCTCATCGGCATAGTAGTTGCCTTCGTAATGGGAAATGGGAATTTTCAATACTTGACCCTTGGCACACTGGGAAGTAAAGAGGGAAAAATTTTCTTCAACCCTGAGATTGACCCACTGGCACCGATATTGTAGGTGAGTACTCGCCATCAACACTCCGGGCAGAAGTCCAGCCTCGCACAGAATCTGAAAACCATTGCAGATGCCGATAACCAGTCCACCATCGTGGGCAAATTGCTCCACTGCCGTCATAACCGGACAAAAACGAGCTATGGCCCCCACCCGAAGGTAATCACCGTAGGAAAAGCCCCCCGGAAGAATAACGCAGTCATATCCAGATAATTGAGTTTCCTTATGCCAAATGTAGCTAGCTTCCTGCCCTAATACACCGTGAAGAGCGTAGTGACAATCTCGATCACTCCAGGTGCCGGGAAAAATAACGATTCCAAATTTCATAATGCAAAGAACAATGGCGGTATTCTTTTACCGCCATTACGCCATTGTTTAACCCCCCACTCGCCCCATAAATCTAGATAGCCGCAAGTACTTCCGAAACTATCTCGCTGACCTCTTTGCCATCGGCTTTGCCTTTAACCTGGGGCATAAGCTGGGACATGACTTTGCCTTTGTCACCCGGCCCCTTAGCCCCAACTGCATCAATCACCTGCCGCGCCACAGCCATGACCTCCTCCCGGCTCATCTGCTCAGGAAGATAGCTCATAAGAACAGCCAGCTCTGCTTCTTCCTGCGCCACTAGGTCGCTACGATTACCAAGCTTAAATGCCTCGATGCTCTCTCGGCGGCGCTTTGCTTCCCTGGCAACAACATCAAGTACTTTATTGTCATCGGCGGGCTTTTGCTGTGCAATTTCAGCATTCTTTATTTCAGACAACAGTAACCTTAATGTGGAGACTTCTGTTCTCTGCTGCCGTTTAAGCGCCTCTTTAAGGGCTTCCCTGATGTTATCCTTCAGCGCCATTTCTTGGCTATCTAGAACTCTTTCGCCTCTTCGCTGCCGCCTTCTTCTTCTTCTCTTCACTAGGTTTTTCATAGTACTTGCGGCGGCGAACCTCGGCTAGAATGCGGTCTTGCTGCACCTGCCTATTAAATCTACGCAACAGGGCCTCAAAACTTTCGCCTGAACTAAGCTTCACATCAGCCATATCAAAAACAATATATTCTACCCGCATCATTCAAAAGTGTCAATCATGTTTACCCTGGTAAATCCCCAGCTGGTTCGCAAATATTTGTTATTGCTACGGGATAGGTCTGCCCAAAATCATTGGAAATACCATCAAAATGAAGGAATAAGATCAGAGTATACAATCAACCCAGCCTGGGAAGTACCTTTCCAGCAATTACAGGTCCCCAAAAAGCTTTTGGGGACATTGATCAGAGTCTTACTAACTCTCCTCACTTATAACCTCTATTACCATCGCTGCCGTCTTGCCTACCACCTCTGCGCACTTCGCAATTATTTCACGGCTCATTTCCTCCACTGCCTCAGGGTTGGCTATCATAGCTCTAAGCTGCTCTTCGCTGGGCTGATCTGTCCCTCCTCCCATAATCTCGCCGCAGACGGTGCTCCCGAACTCCTGCTCGAATCGTCTCATCAGTTTATGCGCCGGCATTAGGCCATTCAAAATGCCCGGAAGCCCTTCCTGGATATTGGCACGACCAAACTTCATGCCCAGAACCATGAGCCCTGTTGTCAGGGCTCCACATAACTTTCTCTCGAAAGCTATGCCTCCACAAAGACTGGAGGCGGACTTGAAAACTAGCTCATCTTCCAGCCCTAGAACCTCTTGAAGCGCAAGCAGTGTGCACTGGCCGCACCCGTGGCACTGCAATTCATAGTCGCTGGCCCTTCTGCGAGCCTCCTCTGCAAGAGCCTGCTTAGACCTGCCGATTTCTTTCTTGTCCATGCTGCCGTCTCCTTTCAGGCGTCTGTCTTGGCTTGAGAGCTTCCTAGTCTTCCCCGGGTAAGCCTGGGCTTTGTACTAACTCAATATGAAAGCCCACAATGTCCTCGGAATCAAGATAGGCTATCTTCAAGCCCGCTTGCGGCGCTTCCAAGCCAGCTACAGTCCCCATACCTCTTTTCGCCAGCTCGGCAAGCTCGCTATCCAAATCCGAGACACGGCAACCAACGTGTTGCACAGCAGTCCCCTTCTTCCGCAGAAACTCAGTGTAGATGCTATCGCCTATTGGCTGGAGGAGCTCAAACCTGATTGGCCCAGCCCGGTAATATGCCAGCTTCATTGCTGCCCCCTCCACTTTCTTGCCGCGCAAGTAGCAATTCGCTATCGGTGACTCCATCTTTTTGTAAGGTGTCAGCCCAAAAAGAGACTGGAACAGCTCCATGCTCTTCTCAAGGTCCTCAACTACGACGCTGATTTCAAAAACATGCGGGCCATCTCCCACAAACTTGAATTCTTGTTCCTTCTGCTCCATCTTATGCTCCTCCTTCTATTGATTTCGATCTTGCATCACTGCCACTGTTTACCCTTTGACCTTTCGGCCATTGAATTAGCTCCAACATAACGCCACCGATTTTGTCGGTGTTCAGGTAGGCCCAGGATACTCCAAATTGGGGCAGACTCTGGTGAAACACAGGCTCGATACCCTCCTTGGCCAGCTCAGTCAGCATGTTGTCGATATCATCTACGGAGCAACGCAGATGCTGAAGCCCCTCCCCCTTTTCCCTGAGAAACTCCGTATGAGGTGTTTCACCCTCCAGAACCTGAATGAGTTCGATTTCAATGGAGCCTGACCGAGCTAGAGCCAGCTTCAACCGGCAATCGCCTATCTTACCACGATAGGTGAATCCCTTCATTTCCCTTTCTCGAACCCTAAAGGGCCCCCAGCCGAAGGTAGAGCTGTAATACTCTATCGCCCTGTCGATATCTTTCACCACAATTCCTATCTGATCCACCGGGGGTAGTTTCACTCTTGGCTCCTGTTCTGCCATCTCTCGCTATGCCTCCTCTTGACAATGGATTCTAGTCTATCAGCGGTTCGATCAATTATCAAGAAGGTGTGGGTTCTATTCCGATCTGCGTGGAAAAGTCATAGGCACCGTCGAGAACGGAATGTGTGATTTATCCTGTATAAACAGAGGTAAAGGAAATGATATAATGGTTAACCCGTCTTGGAGGCATAGCTTGATTGAGAAAGCCTCTGTATTCTACGCGTTTGAGGAGGGAGACATGTTAGCATTAGAACAAATCAGGATCTTGGATCTGACGCCACTGCCACCGGGACAGTTCTGCACTATGATCTTGGGGGATTTCGGAGCCGAGGTGCTCAAGGTTGAAGCACCTCGAGCCAAATTGAGTCCTGAGCTTAAGGGGGAGGAAAGCAGGAAAGCGGCAGCTTATTTCCCTCTGGACCGCAACAAAAAGAGCATAGCGCTTAACCTGAAGTCACAGCAGGGACGTGAAGTGCTCTACCGTCTTGCTCAGCAGTCAGATGTTCTAGTTGAGAGCTTTCGGCCTGGAGTAGTTAAACGCTTGGGAATAGACTATGCGACCATAAGCAAACTGAATCCCAAAATCGTTTACTGTTCGCTTACTGGCTACGGTCAGTACGGGCCCTATCGTGACCTCCCCGGACACGATATCAACTATATCTCAATGTCTGGGGTTCTAGGCTTAATTGGCCCCAGCCATATGCCTCCAGCCATTCCCACAGATCTCATAGCAAGCTTCGCTGGCGGTTCTTTATATGGTATCATAGGCATTTTGACAGCTTTGATAGCCAGGAATGAGACGGGGAAGGGACAATATATAGATGTAGCTTTCACAGAAGGGGCGATATCGCTCATGACATTCCTGACTTACTATTATTTTTTCCAGGGTGTAGTTCCCAAGCGAGGTGAGACCGCAATCCACGGCGCCTACCCCTATTTTGCAGTGTACGAAACAAAAGACGGCAGATACATTACCATTGCCTGCGTGGAACCGCAGTTCTGGGAAAACCTCTGCCACCTGCTGGGGAGGGAAGACTTTGTCCCCTATCAAACTGACACAGACCATATCCGCCACGGTCCGGAAGGCAAGAAATGGGAGGAAATCTCCTCTTACCTGAAACAAAGCTTCTTGACCAAGACCAGAGATGAATGGTTTGAACTGCTGATTAAGAACGATATCCCGGCAGGCAAAGTCTACGCCCTAGACGAGGTCTTCTCTGACCCACATATGCTTCAGCGACAAATGATGCTGGAGATAGAGCACCCCAGTTTTGGCAAAATCAAACAAGCCGGCATAGCCCCCAAGTTGTCAGATACTCCGGGCAAGGTAAGAACCTTCACTCCCCTCAGCGGTGAACATACTGAAGAGGTATTACGGGGACTAGGGTATAATCTCGAGGAAATCGATAGTCTGAGGCGGCAAGGCGCCGTAGGCTAGAAGCCGCTACAGCGTACCATCTATCCCAGGGCCAATAGAGCCTCTGCGCCTCCTTTCTTAGCTCGGCTGGGAAATCAGGATGGGCAATAGTGATAGGCTCCTTAGCCCTTCAGCGCAAAGCCTTCTCCCTGAGCTCAGCGATGCCGAGCGACACAGCTTTGGCGCCTTCTACAGCGGGCTCTAGGGGTCGCAATGAAGTCATTGTTGTGGGGCTATCATGCCCAGTGCGCCTAGGCCTTCTAGTGCAAGGCTGTAGCCCACGCTATCGTCAACGAGTCTTCTCAGCCGCTCTGTCAGCACGACACGCGTGTAGCGTGCTGTGAGGGGTGGTAGCTTGGCTAACTGCTCTGCCAGCTTCATGGCTCTGGGCATAAGCTGGTCAGATGGTAGGACCTCATTGACTACACCAAGCTGAAGCGCCTCTTGAGCTGTGATAATTTGACCTGTTAGCAGGAAATACCGGCCGCGATTGGGGCCCAAGAGGTCTATCCACACAGCCGCGATCCCGTCACCTGGCACCGTCGAGAATGGAATGTGTGGTTTATCCTGGAAGAATGTATTTTCGGACGCGAGTGTGATGTCAGACAATAGCAATAGCTCTGAGTGGACGGTGGCTGGCCCATTCGCTGCTCCGATCACTGGCACCTCGATACTGAGCAAGTTGTGCAGCAGTTGCTTACCTTCCCAATAGACACGGTCCCAATCTTGAGCAGTAGCGACATTTATGTCCCACCCAAACCGCGATATGAACTCATCACCCGTACCAGTTATGATTACCACCTTATTGTCGCGGTCGGCTCCGATGTCGCGGAAGGCACCCACCCAGTCACGGTGATTCGCGCGCGAATACACGACTGGTCCCCCGCCTGTGTGGAAGCGCACTGTCAAGATGCCGCTTTCGCTGCGGTCAAACGCCACGGTCTCATAACGATCGAAGTAACTCGGCCTTTTCTCCATAATACCTCCTTTCGCCTTAGTCTTTCAGCCCAACGCCTGGTCAGAGGCAAACCCCGGGGCACGGCCTAATTTAAGGGGTCGACGCTGGGACAGCTGTACGCCATCGGGCCGACCAATCGCCGTGACTTCGATAGGGTACGGTGAGGCCTAAATCCGTTTTATCCAGCCCCCATCCACATCAAGTGTCTGCCCGGTTACCCAGTCACTGGCTGATGAAGCTAGGAATATTAAGGCGCCGCATAGGTCTTTAGGGTCCCCAATGGCTTTGAGTGGTATATGCGGCTTCCACAGCTCGGCCATCCCAGGCGGCCGTGAAATTTTGCCCGCCTCGCTAGAAATCATGCCCGGCGCTATCGCATTCACTGTGATATTGTATCTACCGAGTTCGTTAGCCATACTAACAGTCAGGCCAAGCAGCGCGAGCTTGCTGATCCCGTAAGCATGTCCCCCCAGAAAGGCGCCTCCAGAGGATATGCTGATAATCTTGCCTCCACCCCTTTTCCTCATCGACGGCACAACTGCACGTATACACAGGAATGCTCCGGTCAGGTTGACTCGTAACACACGATCCCATTCTTCGAGTGGAAACTTAACCAACGGTATGTCTCTCGGCAGTTCAGCCATGAGCGCTGCGTTGTTAACCAAGATATCGATTCCACCAAATTTGCTGACGGCGGCCGATGCCATATCGGCTACACTTGCCTCACTGGTAATGTCAGTTTGGACCGCCACAGCCTCGAGGCCTCCGCTACGCAGCTCAGCCACAGCTGCCTCAACCTTATCCACATTGATATCTGCAAGCACGACACTTGCCCCCGATCTGCCCAGAGCCTCCGCAAACTCCCTACCAATGCCCCCGCCAGCACCAGTCACGACCGCAACTTTTGCTTCAAGTGCCTTGTATACCATGTTTATTCTGACTCACTCATAGGATAGCGTTCACCGCAGAAACATCTCCAATATGTACCACATCTCGCAGTATAGGTCAATCACTTGTGCTCGCCCAATGCATTTAGTGCAGAGCATCTCGTAAAACTACTCAGCACGTATTGCCTAACCTCACCCGTTATGTAGTATAATGCACACGACATCCCATGCCAAAAATAAAAGCAGGTATAATAAATGTCACCGGCTATATTGGCGCCGAACTGGCCCGCCTACTTCACGAACATCCTCAAGTAGAGCTCGTCACCGTTACCGGGCGGAGCGCAGCAGGACAAAAACTAGGCGATGTTTTCCCCAATTTCGTCGGAACAAATTATGTAATAAAAGCTGAGCTGGATGGAGAAATCGATATCGCCTTCTCAGCCATGCCTCACAAAACTAGTGTAGATATAGTTCCACCCCTCCTGAAACAGGGCATCAAGGTTATCGATGTCAGCGCTGATTTCAGGTTAAAGGATGCTGGTGAATATCCCAGATGGTATGGATTTACTCACCCATCACCTGAGCTATTGAGAAAAGCGGTTTTTGGCCTGCCTGAGCTGCATCAAAGTGAAATTGCCTCGGCTTCCCTGGTAGCAAACCCCGGTTGCTATAGCACTGGTGCCATATTAGCCCTGGCACCCATAGTCAAAGAGGGAATTATTTATCCCGATATAGTGGTGGATAGCAAATCAGGCGCCTCGGGCGCTGGCAGAACCTTGAGCTTGACTACTCATTATGCCGAGGCCAACGAGAACATCTGTGCTTACTCCCTTGAGGGACACCGCCATTTGCCCGAGATAGAGCAAGAACTGAAAACACTCAATTCAGCACTTTCTCCCTCGATAATCTTCGTGCCTCACCTGGTGCCAATGACCAGAGGCATATTGAGCACCTGCTATGCCAGATTAGAGGATGACAAACTGCCCAAAGACGCCAAGACAGAAGAAAAGCTAAACCAGATATATCGGGAATTCTATAAGCAGGCCCCCTTCGTTCAAATAACAGCTAAGCCCCCCCACACCAAGCATGCCTGGGGTAGCAACTCTTGTCTTATTTATCCCACCATCGATGCAAAGACAGGTAGGCTTATAGTCATCAGCTGTCTTGACAACCTCGTCAAGGGAGGGGCAGGACAAGCGGTACAGAATATGAACCTGATGTTTGACCTGCCCGAGCCCACAGGTCTGGAAGCTTTAAGCATCTACCCCTGAAATGTGCAGCATTATTGCTCAACATCGGCGTATCGCGCACATTTGCTTTTGAAAGAGGTGTTCGCGCCCTCATTCCTTCTCCCCTTCAACCGGCTCCATTAACCAGGATGTATCAAAAACTATCCACCCGCAGCTCCTCAGCTTAATCCTTTAATCCATCCACGCCCAAATCTTCATCAGATGATACATTCTGGCAGAAAGGAGCGGACACTTATGCGTCAATGGGGCAGCTAAGATGTCCCCGCTGCCTACCTATGATGTATGAATGCCTTATCCCGTTAGGTATAGTCGCCTGGATCTTGGCTTGGACCTAACTCCCCGTATAATAAGCGCCTTCGAGGTGCGATCGTGTCGTTTATTTCTTCTTCCCCTCTTTTTCAGCCTGCGCCTTAGCCTCCACCTCCGCACGTTCCTTTCTATCTTTCTCTCTCCACTCCTGTTTGAGCGCTTTCTGCCACACGGCTTTATCATCCCTGGCTTTGGCTCTGGCTATGGCATCTAGGACTGCCTTAGGCACCTCTTTCCCTTGTGACTCCAGCGTAATCTTTGTGTTAGCGAAAGCTCTGGGGCTTCGAGCCATGCCTCTTCCTTCATAACGCTGCGCATGCCTGTCTTCCTCGGGTACGTCCTTCTGATAGTAAACATATTCGTGATAACTGGGCTGGTCCCAATGCCAGCCCATGAAGCCCTGGGCATCTCTTGCACTGTAAATGGCTTTCTTCATGACGCGGATCATTGTGGGGACATTCTCGGCGACACGTTCTGCGTAGGCCAGGGTTTCTCTCTCCAAAGTCTCATAATCAGGGAATACACGGTTGACATTGCCCACTTCGTACATCTCGCGACCAAGGACGAACCTGTGTTCAAAATTAATCTCCAGCGCTTTCCGGGGGTTCATAATCCACGTCCCCATGGTATGTCCCGGTCCCGCTCCCGGATAGAGCCATAAGGAATCCTCTGTGGCGAAGCAAAGGTCCGTAGTGTGAGCCAGAACCCATCCCATGTAGACAGCATAGCCGTGCACCATGGCGATAGTAGCCTTTGGATTATTACGCCACTTCATCTCGTGAACGTTTGATAGATAGTACTGGTGCTGGTTATTGTACAGCCGCCAGACTTCTTTTTCGGAGCCATAAATTTTCATCAGCTCCTCAGGGGATTTGGCATCTGCCATAACAGGAGCCGACTCCGGCGTAAGCCCTATAGCATCATCCCCAGAGCAGAAATGGGGCCCCGCTCCCGAAAGGACAATTACCCGGCACTTCGGGTCCGCTGCCGCACGGTCTAATGCATCGTCCAGCTCGCCAAACAAGGGATGGCTAACGGCATTGTAATACTGCGGTCTGTTGAGTATTATGCGGGCAACTCTTCCCGGTTGGTAGATGATACGCTTATATTCTTTGTATTCCTTGATTGTGTGCTTATCATCCTCGATGTTGTACCATTTATACTCGATGGCTGGCATGACAACTCCCTCCTTTTTTTGTTCTTAGTCTCCGTTGCGACTTCCTATTTCAACTGTTGCTCCAAGCTCGTTCTTCCTTTGTCCAGGCTTGAAGAACAGCGAAGTTCTGGTGATGTGTCAAAGAGTCAACATTTCTACGAGATTAATAACTCCTCAAAAAAAATTTTCCCTAGTTCTCTTTCAAGAGTCAGGTAATGCTCTTTTCTTTTCCGGGTGAGGCAGATTCTTAAAGAAAAGGTCTTTTCCTCTTGCTGGGTCTCCTTCTCCCGGCTTTTCATTCTTAGTCACAGCCCCGCCAAGATCACTCGGCAACCTGGTGCAATACGGACCAGCAATATCATAAGCCACATCTACTGCTTTAATATCAGCTAAGGCCTGTTCTGCCACGCATACCCTCTATGAAAGCTTGAATATTTCAATGGCATTCTCCCGAAGAACTCTTCTTTTAGTTTCATCCTTTATGGGGAGTTCCATGAATTCTTTTTTGCAGCGTGTTAGTCCGAATCCATTGGTTGCCCACATTAGTTTTTTCTGACCTACCGCCCCATCCATGAAGTCAACGAGTTCTTTACTAAGAGAGTGTGGCATATAGGCACCAATGTTGCCATAAACATTGGGGTGTCTCCATATCATTGAGATAAATTCACTAATCCACGGGAATCCGGTATGGGTGAGAACTATGGTAAGCTCTGGGAAATCTATAGCTACATCATCAGCATACATAGGACGTCCATGCTCACTGGGGAGAGGCTCCGCCGAATGGCCAACCTGGAAGCAACATGGTATACCCAGCTCAGAGCACTTGCCATAGAGGGGATAGCACTTCCTGTCGCTTGGGGCTATTCCAAAACTAATGGGGTGAAACCAGACATATTTAAAGCCGTATTCCTTGACTGCCTTCTCTACCTCTCGGAGGCTCTCCTCAATTCGAAATGGATTATAGCTAACGCCACCAACCACCCTCCCCTTAGCCTTCTTTACAGCATCAATTACTCTCTCAATCGGATAGTTCGTTATAAACTTGTGTTCCCACCACGACCACATCATGAGCGGATCCATAAGAACCTTCTCCACCTTGACCTCATCCATCTCCGCTAGCACCTCCTCCAGCGAGCTTCTATAGGTTTTCCCTAAAACTTTCCACTCTTCACCTGGAGGATAACGCTTAGCCCATCCACTAAACGTGCCCTTCACCATAGCTTGGAACTCCCGAGTCCTAAACGACTCCTTCATCTCCTCCTCAGTGAATGCCCCGGCATAAGGTATCCTATTCATCACATCAATGGCCCATATATCTTCCATTTTTCTCCTTCCTTAGAATTATTTTCCTTTGAAGTTAGGCATCCTTTCGAAAAGGACTGTACTAGAATCCCTTTCTCCCCTCTAACAAACTACATCATGGAATAACCACCACTGACGCTAAGGGTTTGACCGGTTATAAAGCTTGCTGCATCAGAGGCTAAGAACAATACCGCCTTGGCGATATCTTCCGCCTTCCCTATCCTTCGCAAGGGATAATTCTTGGCCGCCTTTTCCAGGATTTCAGGGGTGTAAACTGGGAACAAATCCTTCCACATACTGTCTTTACCAAAGTCTTCGGCTTTAGGAGCTGTCAGCCCAGGGCAAACAACATTCAATCTTATCCCATAACGGCCTACTTCCCTGGCTATAGCTTTGCTCAAAGCGATAACTCCAGCTTTACAACCAGCGTAAATGCTTTCTTTAAATTCCCCTATGCGCCCGGCATCGGAGCCAATGCTCACTATACTCCCATATTTCCTCTCTATCATGTGGGGGAGCACTGTACTAATACAGTTAATCTGGTGGCGGTAATTCAGAGATATAATCTTCTCCCAAAATTCCGGGGTGGTTTCCGTGAAAAGTTGTGGAATATCCCACCCCACACTGTTAACCAAAACATCCACCTTCCCAAATTCAGCCAATGCCTTTTCAAACGTAGCCTTGACTTCATTGAGCTTGGTCACATCTGTCTTCAACACCAAAACCCTACCACCAGCCCCCATAGCATTAGCTTCCTTTTCCACTTTCCTCGCCTGATCCTCGTCCAAGTCCACTATAACCACATTCGACCCTTCCGCTACGAAAGCTAGACAGATGCCTCGGCCGATATTTGACCCTCCCCCGGTAACCAGGACTGTCTTTCCTGCTAAAGCTAGATCCATCTCGTCCTCCTTTACATATAGTCTTTTGCAGTGAGAATTATAACAAGAACAGAGATACTCTTCCACCCATGACGCAGCGGAGTTGACCTTTCGAGAAAGCCGATAGAAAGCTTCCTTTTGATGACATACCGCATATCATCAATGTGCCTTATGAACGTTACCGAGATGCCCCTTTTTGATGCTCTAGCAGACGTATTCTATCGAGTTTAAGTCTGGAGAATAAGCTGGAAGGAAAACAAGCTCCATCTCCGAAGATCAGATACCAGGAGTATTGTCGAAATTTGGCTGGCCGCGGATGGAGAATTAGATTACTCCGTCCTGTTTGAGTCTATCCATGTCCTCGCGGCTGTATCCTAAGAGACCGCAGTATATTTCCTCATTGTGCTCACCCAGGGCTGGAAAGGAGCGTTCAAGCTCGAGCCGCGTCCCCGACATTCTTAAGGGTATGCCGGTAACTACAATATTGCCTTTCCCGTCAGGAGACGGGACCTCCACCAGCATCTCCCGTGCCTTAACGTGTGGGTCGCCAGCTACCTCGGTGTGCTGGTAGCAGATGCCAGCCGGCATGGGTATCTTCTCAGCGTTGGCCATTACTTCCTCAGCCGTCTGCGAAGCCACCCATTCCTTAACCACCGGGTCAATGATATCACGATGTTCCCAGCGATCCATGTCGCTTCGGAAACGGGGATCACTGGCTAAGTCATCACGACCTATGAGGCGACAAAATCGTCTCCAAACGCTATCTGGAAAGACGGCCAGGAAGACCCATCTCCCATCTTTGGCCTTGTAGAGGTCAGTCGGCCCGATCCAGTAGGTTCGGTTGCCGACTTGTTGGCGGACGACACCGCCCGTCTCATATTCACTAATATAGGATGCCATATAAGTGACGGCGGTCTGTAGCAGGGCGGTATCAATCATTTGTCCCTCTCCAGTAGCTTTACGGTTATAGAGGGCGGCTAGTATGCCAACCACGGTCAGGCAGCCCGTGCCATAATCCACCCAGTTTACCTGGTCGCGACATGGATCTCCCGGGAAGCCGCTAACGGTCATCGACCCCGACATTGCTTTGGCGACCATATCAAAACCCATGCGATGGCTATAAGGGCCAGTGGCACCAAAGCCGGAGATATGGGCAAAGATAATGTCGGGCTTGACCTTCTTGAAATTTTCGTAGCTGATCCCCATGGATTCACTGGCCAATGGACTGAAATTCTCAATGACCACATCGGCATGCTTAACCAGCTGCTTGAGTATCTCCCTAGCTTGTTCATTCTTCTCAAAATTCAGGGTAATACCCTTCTTGTTGCGGTTCAGGCTAACAAAGGCATAGTTGTCACCACTGGGGCTTAGTAGGCCGTAATCCCTGTCTATACCCCCTTCGGACCTCTCCACCCGCACAACCTCAGCCCCCAAATCAGCTAGCAGCATTCCGCAGAACAGGGGAGAGATAAAGCGACCCAAGTCGAGTACTCTAATACCAACTAATGGTCCAGCCATTTTGCGAACATCCTCCTATGAAAGCATAGTGCAAATCTTTAATCGACCTTTCTTCTTTTATGATTCTCCTATCAGGCATCATCCTTTTTTCAGATCACCCTCCTACTACCCGTCGAGGCAAAGCACCCACATAATAACCTTCGATCCCCGGTCCCATAACCTTTCGCAGATTTCGATTCTTCAACATCAGCTCCTTGGCCTTCAGTAATCCCACTCTGCGGGGCAGAAGCTGTGTTTCCCCTTCTGTCGACACCAAACCAAACTTGGCATGTGCAACGCCGTTCTCTTTCTCCATAATTATGTCTTTGAAATACTTCGCTCACCTTCCTTCTCTCCATTTCCAGACTCAGGTCTAGTCTCTAGCTCCGCACGGGTGATTTATCTCCGCTCTTTTCTGGTTGCGAGTATGCTTATGAAGTCTTCTATCTGCCTATCCACTTGGGGCTCGGAAAAGAATCGCTCATCTACCATATCTCCTTCAATCACTACTGCCGGTACCCCGGTCAATCTCTGCACTTCCCTTGCAACAACCAATTGATCAGCCAATAGATGTCTACAGGTAACATTCACTTGTATAATCAGTCCGTCGACTGAAAAATCCTTCACCAGGCGCACAGGCAAATCGATACGGGACTTGGTTCCTTTGTTATCATAGAAGAGAACGAGGCTTTCGGCTATGCTTTCTACAGGATGCTCGCTGTCCAGCCTCGCAAAAGCCTCGACCCAGAGCCAGGAATAGAAAGCAGCCACAGTGCAGGCACCGTAATAGGCAAATTTTCGTGCAAGCCACCCTAATCTGTACCATACTGGAATGTTATCCCAGTAAAGGCGGTACAATTCCCCTCCAACAGCAGAGAAAGATTGCTCCAGCCGCTGTCTCACTTCAGTTAGCAGGAGTTCGTAGTAACTGACGGCCTCAGGAAATCCTCTTAAGTTCATCATAGGCGCTACGTGTATAAAGGCATCGAAAGAAGTTATGGGTGAGGGGATATGCCGCGCCATATCCAGAAACTCGGCGTAAAGGCTGCTGGCCTTCGACGAATTGGCAACGGATTCCTGTAACTTGTCATAGTCATAGGATCGACCGCAAAACTCCTCCAGGAACACGATCATCTCCTTCAACTGGTTCTCGCCATATTTCAGGGCACTGCTTACATCTTCCTTGCCAAGGCTGTCATGCACAAAGGGTGTCTCCAACAGCAGAAGAGGCACATTATAGTAACGACTCAAAGCCTCAAACCATTTCACATGGGTGTTACATGTTGTCACTGCCATCAGAATATCCGGTGCCGGGAGGGGGGCAACCGGAAATGTTTTCCCCTCCAGCAGACATGACCCCAGGTTATTCCTGGCGTAGGAACAGAGGTCTGGTAGATAATTGTGTGCCTCGGCTACTTGACAAAGCTGGGTACCCACTCTGTTCGCACCACACAAGGCAGCATGGTTCTCCGGATAGGCAGGAAGAATATCCGCAGCAACCAAGATATCTGTGGGGGCCTGCCCAGTCACCCAGGCAATTTTCTTCCCCGCAGCCTTGGCCTGTTCAACATCGCGATAGTTGGCATCAAGCAAGCTTTGCATCTTCTTATGCGCTTCGAACGGATAAACCTTGCCCTCGGTCTTTATCACCTAACCTGTCCTCAGTGTCTCCATAAAGGCTTCCAGCCTGGTTCGCAGTCGGGCATCAGCCCCGCTGTGGTCTACTTCTAACATTATGTGGGGTATACCTGCTTGATGCAGTTTCCCCCGCGTCTCCGGATAGTCAAAGGAATATATCTCACAGTATTTGGGCAGCAGCACTATGACTCCGTCTACTTTGGCCCGCTTCGCCACGCTCACTACATAATCACCCCAATTATCATTGAGATTGTGCTTTGTGGGACAAGGGTAGCTGTCGAAATAGGCTTGAGCTAGAGCATCTATGGGTTCACCTTGCTCCGACACTTGCCTGGATAAATACATTGAGCCTGAATACACATAATCATCAACTATTACGCCACCAACATCTACTATCATATCCAGAAGCTTGGGCTCCATGTCTTCACAGGGATTTCCACAGACTAACACTCTGACCTTCTGTGATTGTGGTATAGTCATTATTTGTTTGCTATCTAAATATTGAGCGAGACTTTGCCCGAACTCCTCCTTAGGCATGACCATCGCGGCTGTTACTATGGCATCTATCTCTGTGGCCTGAAAAGAGATTGGGCTCTTTCTCCTGAGCTCATATAGTTTGGATAGAAGTTCTCGGCTGTGATTATATACGGTAATGCTCCTCCTTAGATCTTCATCTGAAATTCCATGGCCGACGAATTTTCCCAGGGAAGATCGGAGTCTTCGTAGCTCATCCTTATAGAAGTGCTTTGCCTCCTTTGTATCCAGCCTCTTGGGCAGTCGCAAGTGAAACGAGAAACTGGGTCGATGATATATTTCCCACAGATTGCCTATCCGCTTAGTCTGGTCGCAGATATCGCAGAATACCAAACCGTCGATGAAACTAAGTTCCCCACCAAGAGCAAGCTCGAAGTTGCCTCGCATGGGATGACAAAGGTTGGTATGGAGATAGGCATTACCCAGAATGATGGGTTTGTCTGTCCCTGGTAAGGCTATAGCTACTGCACCCGCGGCAGCGATGAGCTCCTCTGGCGCATACATTGGCAAACAGCCAACGACTATACCTCCATGAGTTCCCTTCCATTGCTTCACCCACGCCAGAGGGTTAACGGCTACTTTGCTAAACTCGGTTACCGCCGTCGCTTGCTCAGGCATAATCTGACTTTGCCCAGGGTGAATCGCTCTGGCCTAACTCAAACACTACTCTAGTTAGGCAGTGTTTACTCTTGCTGTCGAAATAAAGCAGGACTATTGATAGCGAGTAATAATAACAAATGTCGGACGGACTATCAAACCTCTAGTCCCTGCCTCGTTATTTGGTACGGGCCATTACCTCATAATTGAATCCCGCCATCCACTGGTATTATACATCCCGTTATGTAGTCTGAGGCTTTGGAGGCCAGGAAAACCGCTACCAGTCCAATGTCCCGCAGCTCCCCAAAACGGCGCAAGGTTACAGAACGTAGCATTGCATCTTTAGTCTGCTCATCTCTTTAGAAGAACTCGGTCAAGGTAGTACGATAGAAACCTGGGGCAATTGAGTTGACGTTAATATTGTGCTTGGCCCACCCAATAGCCAGTTGTCTGGCTAATCTGGCTAGAGCTACCTTACTGGCAGCATAGGCTATATGATAGGGTTAGCCCTGAACACTTCAAGCGTGGTGACATTAATGATTTTACCGCTCCCCTGTTGAATCATGTGTGGACCCACAGCCCGGCAAGTGAGACAGGCACTGGTGACCTTGGTGTCCATTTGGTGATGACACTCCTGTTTTCTCAAAAATTGTCGAGAGCATAACAGAATCGCAATAGAAATTATTGACAGGCCCAAGCGACACATGCCCAAGGAGAATAATTTGTGCTTTACATACGCCACTGCTGATAGAAGCTGGGCAAGCCTATACTATTGGCCATCCTGGGCTTGCACATTTAGCTATTTCAGCTTAAAATGCTTGACATTGCCCCCATCGTCTAGGGGACCAGGACGTCAGCCTTTCAAGCTGAAAACAGGGATTCGAATTCCCTTGGGGGCATTTATGTTTCCGATTGTCATTTGCATCTGAAAGTTTATCAGTGTTTCCCCTTTGCCTAACTTCACTCACTTTTTCCCCATGTTCCATCATGGCGTCCCCATGAGGGTTACTTGGCCATGCTGACCAGAAAGCCTTGGCTCCTGAGCTAGCCCAGCTTGACAGCAGGCTGTGTCCAGACTAGAATCTAGCCCATAGAGGTTGGGTTTTCCGCTTGCGTTGGGAAGGTGCACAGTACATGACTGGCAGGTCCGATAAGGAGGAATCAAGATGAAACTAGAGAACAAGCTGGCGATAATAACCGGGGCGGGATCTGGGATAGGTCGGGCCACCGCCCTACTCTTTGCCCAGGAGGGAGCGGCCTTGTCCATTTCCGATATAAATATGGAGGGCCTGGAAAATGTCGCCACCGAGCTCCGCGAGATAGGCACCAGAGTGCTGACAAGCAGGGTTGATATATCAAATGGAAAAGAAGTGAATGAGATGGTGGAGAAGACCATTGCCGAGTTCGGTAGGGTGGATATCCTCGTCAATAACGCCGGATATGTATATTTCAAGGGCAGGTATTTCTACAGGACGGACCCTGAGGAGTGGGAGCCACACATAAACATCACCCTGAAGGGCACCCTTAATGTCACCAGGGCAGTAGTCCCGCATATGGTAGTGCAGAAGTCTGGGCGGATCATCAGCCTTTCCTCAGGCTCCGCCAAGTACCCCATGCCCGGCTCTACCGTCTATTCAGCGGTCAAGGCCGGCATAGCTGGCTTCTCACGCTGTCTCGCCCTTGAGCTCGCTCCATACGGGATCCTGGTCAACTGCATCACCCCGGGCTCCATAAAGACCAAGCTCACCAAGATGATGCAACTGCCGCGGGGAGAGGCAGAGAAGGTGTTCGCCCGGATACCCCTGGGGAGGATGGGTGAGCCCGAGGACATAGCCAATATGGCGCTCTACCTGGCTTCTGACGCTGGCAAATATGTAACGGGTCAGAACTACAGCGTCGATGGCGGGATGACCATGGACTAGGAGTCACTTGGGCACGGCTTGCGCTCCCACCAGCATGCCATGCAGTGCGCGCCCTGGCATTACCCCATTGCATAGAGGACCACGATATCAGCTTTCAAGCTGAAAACAGGGATTTGAATTACCTCGAGAGCACTTTGCAAGCCAATCTGGCTCTTAATCAAAGCCATGCCAGGTGCTTATATTACCCAATGTTTCTCTTTCGGAGCGGAGCTCATTTACAGGGTCATCCCAATCGGGGTAGCCAATAGCTATCCCCAACACTATAAGCTTGGAATCTGGTATTCCCAATACCTTCCTCAACACAGCAGGATGGTCAACAGCTTGTATTTGAGGAATAGTTCCCAGCCCGTACTTAGTAGCCAACAGCATAATGTTCCCAGCCACCAAACCGCAATCAAATATAGGCCAAATATTTAACCCATCGCCCTGCAGGTAGAAAGAGCGGTCAATGTAGATATAGATAACGCAAGGAGCTTCAAACAGCCTCAAACCTTGCAACCGCCACAGCCTTCTCTTCTCCTTATCCTCCCTGCTTATTCCTTTTAGTTCAAAGACCTTCAGGCCTATAGCACGGCGACGAGTATCATAGGGCTCGGGAAATTCTTTAGGGCGAGGGACGTCTGGATTGGGTTGCTCTTCTGCCTTTTCAACGAAGGCCCGTCTTATTTCCTCCAGCTTTCTCCCACTTACTACAGCGAATTCCCAGGGCTGGGTATTCGCCCAAGAGGGCGCACGTAAAGCTAACTCCATTATCTCCTTCAGAATTTCCTGGGGCACAGATTTGGGTTTAAAAGCCCGAATGCTCTTCCTCTGATGTATAGCTTCAACAATTTCCATACCTTGGCTTTCCCCTTTCCTTATCTTATTAGCCGGGATTGGCCATCTTAACCCTCGATGGGGCAACTTTCATGCCTTGCTGCTTTGCGGACCAACGATACTTCTATCGCTAGTCGCTTTCTTCACTGCTCCCAAGCATCTTCACCAATAAGCGGCACGAAAAAGCAACCACCTAAGTTTTCTATCTCGTTCCCCTTCCTGAGCTTAGTAACCTTAAGTAATTCTTGCTGCCATCGAGAACCCACAGGTATTACCAATCGGCCATACCAAGTTAGTTGCTCCAAAAGAACTTGAGGCACAGAGGGAGCACCAGCAGAAACTATAATAGCATCGTAAGGTGCTCCCTCCAGCCAACCTAAAGTTCTGCCAGCTACATAAACTTCGATGTCGGAATAACCAAGCTCATCCAGAACCCGCTTAGCTGATTCCGCCAATTCAGGTATACACTCCACAGTAATCACCTTCTGAGCTACCTCAGCTAATATAGCTGCCTCGTAGCCGCTTCCAGTGCCTAACTCCAGCACCTTTTCATCCCCCTTAAGCTCTAAAGATTGTATCATCAGAGCCACAATAAAGGGCTGGGAGATCGTCTGCCCAAAGCCAATGCTTAAGGGTCTATCTTCATAAGCAGCATGATATTGCTCCGGGGGTATAAAGGCTTCACGTGGAACACGCCTCATAGCTTCAATTACACGCTTGTCTGCTATTTCGTGGTCGAGATATCTTAGTAAATTCTCTCTAGCCCGCTCTAAATCCACCACAATTCCCCAGTCGGAGGTGTCAACCAAGAACAAAAGACAGTATTATGATGGTCAGAATTATAGCTCCGGCAATGATGCCGATGCGTTTTATTTCAGGCATAACATATTGATATTGGCTGGTGTAATCCTGAGCTCTAGGAGATACTTTGGCCAGTGATTGCATCTCAGCAGGTATTGGCCTTAGTTGTTGTGGACGCCCTTCCGGTACTGCCTTTGCTGTTCTAGCCCGATGCCTAGCTTTAGCACGCCGTGATTTTTTCGCCATTAGCCCTACCCCGGTGGAGACTGCCTATAAACTCTAGTGCTGGAAATATATGCATGACCTAAAAGCTGCTGGAGTTGACGGAGATCAGCGCCACTCTGTAATTTATGTCTGGCGAAGCTATGACGCAAGGTGTGTGGTGTGATTCTGCTACCCAGACCTGCCTTAGATGCATAATCCTTAATAATCTGCCAGAATCCCTGCCGCGTCAGCCTCTTGCCACGTCGATTAAGAAATAGCGCTTCCTCTCTTTCGTCATATAGTAAATCCAACCTATCATTTCTGAGGAAATTTTTTAACATCCGACTTAAGCGATAGTCGAAAGGAACCAGTCTCCTCGAGTTAATATGAACACAATTTTGCTTCAAATCAATATCTTTAACATCTAATGACACTAATTCGCTTATGCGTAAACCAGTGGCATAAAGTAATTCCAGCATCACCACATCTCTTTTAGCTTCCGGAGTGGATAGCTTTGATGGCTCGGAAAGCAAGCTTTGGTACTCAGACGAAGATAAGAACCTGAGTGAATGCCTGCTAACCTGAGGAGAAACCAAAGTTTCTGTGGGATTCTCCCCCAACCTCCCCGAATCAACCATAAATTTGAAGAATGATTTGGCTGAAGCTACCTTGCGAGCTGTTGTTGCTGCAGAATATCTTTTCTCCCTAAGCTTGAGCAAATAGCCCTTCAAAAGCTCGTCATAGGACTTGATTATGCCCTTTGCCTCCTCTGTGCTAATAAAGGCTGCCATTTGAGTCAAATCATTGCGATAGGCAGCCACAGTGTTCTGGGAATAGCTTTTCTCTTGGGTCAAATACTTGAGGAAGCTTTCAATATCCAGGTTCATCATGGTTATTGTAACACAATGCAAGTTATTTTTGCCTCTATACAAGCCACTTGCTACAATAAATTTGCCGTGAAATCAGAGCAATTAAAAGCTTTGCCAGCAAAGCCCGGGGTTTATCTGTTTAAGGACAAAGAAGGTAAGGTTATTTACGTCGGTAAAGCTGCCAACTTGGGTAATCGGGTAAAGAGTTATTTTGGCGCTCCCTATAACATGTCATCCAAGATCCAGCGATTAGTGGCAAAAATAGAGGATTTCGAGTTTGTAGTTACCAATTCCGAGCAGGAGGCGCTTATCCTGGAATGCAACATGATAAAGAAATATATCCCCCGGTACAATGTGCGCCTCAAAGATAACAAGACTTTCCCTTACCTCAAGATAAACGTTAACGAAGATTGGCCTGGTGTTTATGTCACTCGCCGTGTTCAGAAAGACGGAGCCAGATATTTTGGGCCTTTTGCCAGTGCTGGCTCAGTACGCAAAACCTTAAAGTTGCTAAAGAAAATCTTCCCATTTCGCAGCTGCAGCAAGCGCATCGACGGTAAAGACAAGCGGCCTTGTCTAGATTACTATATCCACCGCTGTCTCGGACCATGTATTGGAGCAGTGGAAGGACAGGAATACCAAGAGGTAATAAAGCAAGTCATCTTATTTTTACAAGGTAAGCAAGAGCTTATTCTTCGCGAATTAAACACCAAGATGAAAGCAGCAGCACAGCAGCTCAAGTTTGAGAGGGCGGCTTTGTTACGCGACCAAATCAAAGCAATAGAGAAAGTCATAGAGGGACAGAGGATTGCTACAACGTTACAGGGAGAACAGGATATCATCGGTCTGGCACAAAATGAAAAAAAGGCTTATGTGGAGCTCTTTTTTGTCCGTAATAGTAAACTTATTGGCCAAGACCATTTTATTATGGAAGGCACCCGTGGCGAGCCCCCTCAGCAAATAATGACGAATTTTGTGAAACAATACTATGCCTCGGCTTCATATATACCGCCGCTGATATTGCTTCAGCACCAAGTAGAGGAACCGGCAGTGCTCTCCGAATGGCTTAAACGACAAAGAGGGAGTAGAGTGGAGCTTCAAGTGCCACAGCGGGGAGCTAAAAAGAAGCTAGTAGATACAGTAGCTGAAAATGCTGCCAAAGGTTTCCAACTAGCCCAAGCTAAAGAGATGAAGATAAAGACTACAAGCTCTGGCTTGCAAGAGCTAAAGAAAAAACTCCGCTTGCCCAAAATGCCTTTGAGAATAGAATGCTACGATGTCTCTAATATTCAAGGTACTTTGGCCGTGGGCAGCATGGTTGTTTTGGAGAAGGGCACACCCAAACCGTCTCATTATCGCCGTTTCCGCATCAAAACTGTAGTTGGCGCTGACGATTATGCCATGATCCAGGAGACGTTGAGACGCAGGTTCAAGAGAGGCATGTCAGGGGAAAGCACCTGGGCAATCACTCCCGACCTCGTTCTCATCGATGGCGGCAGAGGGCAGCTTAACGCCGCCCTGGCGGTGAGACAGGCATTAGGGCTAGATTCTATCCCTATGGCCAGCCTGGCTAAAGAAAACGAGGAGGTATTTATACCCAGCGAAGCCAAGCCAGTTTATATACCCAAAGATTCTCCTGCTCTGCACATGCTTCAAAGAGCGAGGAATGAAGCACACCGCTTTGCTATAAGTTACCATCAGAAGTTGCGTCGCCAAGAAGTCGTTACTTCCGCGCTGGATGAAATCCCCGGCATCGGGCCAAGGCGAAAGAAAACACTGCTGAGAAAGTTTGGCTCCATTGAAGCTATAAAGGAGGCCTCATTAGAGGAAATCAACCAGACAGAAGGCATAACTCTGGCCTTGGCACAAAGGGTTAAGGGATGTTTATGAAATAAAATGCCAGACCTGGAATATGTCTTCCACCCCAGGTCAATAGCCATAGTAGGGGTCTCCCGGGATTCCTCCAGCTATGCTACTAGCTCTTTTCTTAAGCCTTTGATACAATTCGGCTACGAAGGAAAGACCTACCCTGTCAATCCTGAAGTCAGTGAAATACTGGGCGTAAAAGTCTATCCTGGTATTTCAGATATCCCCGGACCAGTGGACTATGTTATCTGCTGCCTTAGAGCCGAACTTACTCCTAAACTCATGAGGGAATGCGTCACCAAAGGGGTCAAGGTGATTCAGTTCTTTACCTCTGGGTTCAGCGAAACCGGGCAAGAAAAAGGAATTCGCCTGGAGAGGGAAATTGCAGAAATTGCCCATCAGGGAGGCATCCGAGTTATTGGTCCTAACTGCATGGGCATATACTGCCCTAGCTCAAGAATCTCTTTCGATGCCAGCTTTCCTAAAGAGAGCGGCAGCATTGGTTTTCTTTGCCAGAGTGGGGGAAACTCCATAGAGCTAGTACAGCTTGGGAATGCCAGAGGCATTCGCTTCAGTAAGGTTGTAAGCTTCGGGAATGCTTGTGACCTTAATGAGGCAGACTTCATGGACTATTTCGCCCATGACCCCCAAACTGAGGTTATCGTAGGCTATCTTGAAGGAATGAAGGAAGGAAGGCGTTTCATTAACGCACTACGAGAGGCGGCCATCGCTAAGCCGATAATAATGCTCAAAGGGGGGGAAGGCGAGGCAGGAATTGAAGCGGTGGCTTCTCACACCGGAGCACTAGCTGGTAATAGTGCTGTTTGGGGCTCGCTCTTCCGCCAATTAGGAATCATACAAGTTCATGATTTAGAGGAGCTAGTTGACTTGCTCTTATTATTTCAGCATTCAAAGCCGCCCAAAGGAAGGAGAGTGGGACTTGTCGGCACTGGTGGCGGACGCGGCATCTTAGCCACTGATAGCTGTGAGAGAGAAGGGCTAGCAGTCCCCCCATTTCCGGAAGCAGTTCGAAGGAAATTAAGGGAGATTGCTCCTGAAGAAAGATATCACGGGACCAGTGTCCGTAACCCAGTTGACTCCGCTGGTCTGGATTGGAATCCTGATATTTTTCCAAAAATTCTAAAGACAATGGCTGACTACGATGGACTTGATTTCATCCTCGCTTATACCCGGGTTACCTTTGGTACCGAGAGAGTGGCCAAGGTGATTGATTCCCTTACCGAGACTAAAAAGGACCTTGATAAGCCCGTAGCTATGGTAGTACGCCACAGCGAGGAGCCAAAGACGGTGAGCTGTGCCTTCGAGATACAGAACAGGTGCCACCAATCCGGCATACCAACATTCCCTTCGTTCAGCCGAGCAGCTCGAGCCATAAGCAGGTTTATTGAATACCATGAACAGAGAAAATAAGGAAGCAAGCTTAACCAAGGAGGAACAAAATGCCAGACCTGGAATTCATTTTTCATCCCAGCTCAATAGCAGTAGCGGGAGTTTCACAGCACAACAGCACTGCGGATATGTTCCTGGATCCATTAATCCAGTCTGGCTACAAAGGGAAGATCTATCCCATTCATCATAAAGCTAATGAAGTGTCAGGCTTAAAGGCCTACCCCAGCATAATGGACGTTCCCGGCCCAGTAGACCATGTTACTTGCGGCATTAGAGCTACCCGCACGCCTGAACTCATGAGAGAGTGCGCTGCCAAAAGGGTGAAGCTGGTCCAAATTTTCACTGCTGGGTTCAGCGAAAGTGGCGAAGAGGAGGGAATTCGCCTGGAGAAGGAAATCGCGGAAATTTCCCGTCGGGGGAATGTGCGAGTCCTAGGTCCTAATTGCATGGGCATATACTATCCCGACCTAGGGATTTCCTACGAGCCCTCCTTTCCAAAGGATGGTGGCCGCATTGGTTTTCTTGCCCAGAGTGGCGGAAATTCAATGCGCCTGGTCATGCTTGGAGCAGCCAGAGGCATTCGTTTCAGTAAGGTCGTCAGTTATGGGAATGCCTGTGATATCAATGAAGCGGATCTGATGGAGTATTTAGCCGATGACCCCGAAAGCAAGATTATTATCGGCTACATTGAGGGAACTAGAGACGGCAGGCGTTTTGTCCGGGCACTGCAGAAGGCGGCAGAAGCCAAACCAGTAATCATGTTCAAGGGTGGAGTAACTGAGGCCGGGACTAGAGCAGTGGCCTCGCATACTGGATCATTGGGTGGCACTGATGCTGTTTGGAGTTCCCTTTTCCGCCAGCTAGGTGTTATGCAGGTTGACGACATGGAGGAACTGATTGACCTGCTCCTGCCATTTCAGCATTGGCAGCCTCTTCGGGGGAAAAGGGTAGGGCTCATCGGCATTGGTGGCGGGTACAGTGTTTTGCTTGCTGATGCTTCTGCCAGGGCAGGCCTCATTGTCCCTGCATTCACAGAAGAATTGAAGAGTAGCTTGCGTGACATAGTCCCCAGGGAAGCTGACCCCGGCACCAGTGTGCACAACCCCGTTGACCTCTCTGTGTCGGGGTGGAACCCTGATATTTTCTCCAAAGCACTTGAGACCGTAGATAAGTATGACGGGGTTGACTTCATGCTTCTTTGCATTAGTTTACATGCCGGCTGTATTGGTGGACCGCTAAAGCAAATGATAGACAAGGCTGTCGATGCTCTTGTCATTACCAAGAAGAAGCTTAATAAGCCTGTCGCCATGGTCATACTCGAAGACTTCGCTCCAGAAACACGGAAATTAAGTTCCGGCATTCAAGAAATAGTCAGGCAGGTGAATATACCAGTGTTCCCTTCATTCAATCGGGCAGCCCGGGCCATAAGCAGGTTTATTCAATACCATGAACGAAGACAATAAAGAAGCACGCCTAACCAAGGAGGAAAAATGTCAGATCTGGAATCTATTTTCCATCCCAAGTCAATAGCCATAGTAGGAGCCTCACCCAATCCCGCCAGAGTTACCAACCGTTTCTACTTGTACCCCTTGTTACAATTTGGCTACGAAGGAAAAATCTACCCGATCCATCTCACAGCCAGGGAAATAGCAGGCTTGAAGGTCTATCCCAGCATAATGGATGTTCCCGGCCCGGTAGACCATGTTAGCTGCGCCATCAGAGCCGATCTCACTCCTCAACTTATGCGCCAATGTGTTGCCAAGGGGGTGAAGCTAATTCAGATTTATACCTCCGGGTTCAGTGAAACCGGGCAAGAAAAAGGAATCCGCCTGGAGAATGAGATTGCAGAAATTGCCCGTCGGGGGAATGTGCGAGTTCTTGGTCCCAACTGCATGGGCATATACTGCCCAGGCTCAAAAATTGCCTATATAGACTACTTTTCCAAGGAAGGTGGCAACGTTGGTCTACTTTCCCAGAGCGGGGGAAATTCTATGGAAGTGGTTCAAATTGGAAACTCAAGGGGGGTTTACTTCAGTAAGGTTGTGAGCTACGGTAATGCTTGTGACATCAATGAAGCGGAGCTCCTGGAATATTTCACCCACGACCCACAGACCAAAATCATCATTGGCTACATTGAAGGGACACGAGATGGGAGGCGCTTCATTAATGTACTGCGGGAGGCAACTAGAGCCAAACCGGTGATCATGCTCAAAGGGGGAACAACCGAGGCTGGGACCAAAACAGCAGCTTCTCATACCGGATCACTAGCCGGTAGCAACGTTATCTGGGAATCTTTCTTCCGTCAATTGGGGGTAATGCAAGTTTCTGATTTGGAGGAATTGATTGATTTGACGCTGCTATTTCAGCATTTTAAGCCAGTGCGAGGAAGGAAACTGGGGCTTGTTGGTAGTGGTGGGGGGGCCAGCGTCTTGATTACCGATAGTTGTGAAAAGGAACGATTACTAATCCCTCCATTTCCAGAGGAAATAAGGGGAAGGTTGAGAGAGTTTATGCCAGAGGAACTTGACCCTGGCAGTATTGTGCATAACCCCCTTGATTTTTCCACCTCATGGCCAAGACCCGGAGTTGTTCCAGCGCTTCTTGAGACTACAGCTAAATATGATGGAATTGATTTCATCCTTATTTACTTTGGTTTAGGCCCTGGTATTGAGGAAAGGATAACTAAGGTAATCGATCCCATCATCGAGACCAGGAGGAATTTCAGCAAGCCAATAGCCATGGTGCTACGCTATAATCAAGCTCCCCAAGAAGGAAAACTAGCCGTTGACCTTCAAAGAAGCTGCGCAGCGGGCGGCATACCTGTGTTCACTTCATTTGATCGAGCAGCTCGGGCTATAAACAGGTTTGTCAGCTATTATGAACAAAGACAATCTTAATTGAGGAGGACTAAATTGTCAGACTTAGACTACATCTTTCATCCCAGCTCGATAGCCGCGGTCGGAGTCTCAGGACACAGCGACACTACAGAGATGTTCTTGAATCCATTGATCCAGTTCGGATACAAGGGCAAGATTTATCCTGTTAACCCAAAGACCGGTGAAGTATCGGGCTTAAAGGCCTATCCCAGCATCTTGGATATCCCCGGCCCAGTAGACCACGTCACTTGTGCCATTAAAGCTGCTCTTACCCCTCAGCTTATTAGGGAATGCACCGCCAAAGGGGTGAAGCTAGTCCAAATTTTCACTGCCGGGTTCAGCGAGACTGGCCAAGAAGAGGGAATTCGCTTGGAGAGGGAAATCGCTGAAATTGCGCGTCAGGGGAATGTGCGAGTCCTCGGCCCCAACTGCATGGGCATATACTATCCCAAGCTGGGGATTTCCTACGAGCCCTTCTTTCCCAAGGATGGTGGCCACGTTGGTTTTATCTCCCAGAGTGGCGGAAATTCAATGATGCTGGTCATGCTCGGAGCAGCCAGGGGCCTTCGCTTCAGTAAGGTCGTGAGTTTTGGCAATGGCTGTGACATTAACGAAGCGGATTTGATGGAGTATTTCGCCGATGATCCCGAAACAAGGGTCATTATCGGCTACATTGAGGGGACACGAGATGGAAGGCGTTTTACCGAGGCACTGCAGAAGGCGGCGGATGCCAAACCGGTGATACTCCTAAAAGGAGGAACAACCGAGGTCGGATCCAAAGCAGCAGCCTCTCATACGGCAGCACTAGCCGGCAGCAACATAATCTGGGAATCTCTCTTCCACCAGTTAGGTGTGCCGCAAGTTGACGATATGGACGAATTGATTGATCTAGTCTTGCTATCTCAGCATTTCCATCATGTTCAGGGAAGAAAGATAGGGCTTGTCGGTCTCGGTGGGGGGAATAGCGTTCTGGTTGCGGATAGTTGTGCCAGGGAGGAACTCGTTGTTCCCCCGTTCCCTGACGAACTGAAGAGGAGGCTGAGAGAGATCCTTCCTGCTGAGGTCGATCCCGGCACCAGTGTGCGCAACCCCGTTGACCTCTCTGCGTCAGGGTGGAATCCCGATGTCCTTTCCCAATCCCTTGAGGCTGTAGACGGGTATGATGAGCTCGATTTCATCCTTCTCTACATTAGTTTACACGTTGGCACTCTTGACCCGCTGTTTAAACCACGGGTCATTGCGGATATCGATGCTCTTATCAAGACCAAGAGGAATCTCACCAAGCCCCTGGTCATGGCGTTACAGGATGACCATGTCCCAGAACTGGTCAAGTTTACTTTTGACATTCAGGAAAGGTGCAGGCAGGCAGATATACCTGTATTCCCCTCATTCAACCGAGCAGCCCGGGCCATACGCAGGTTTGTTCGATACCATGAGGGGAGATAATGGCAGGAAAGCAGCTCATTACCGCTGTTTTCATCTGAGCCAAGCAGAAGCATGATTTTGACCCTGGCGGGGAAGCTTAAGATGAAGAATACCTATGCGGAGCATAACATAATATCTTTTGCAGGACCTTTCAAAAAGAGACAAATTATCCCCGGAATGCCTGAGGGATGAACGTAAAATCAAAATTAGACAACCCTTCAACCAAGGAGGAAAACATGCCGGACCTGGAATACATCTTCCATCCCAAGTCAATAGCCATAGCAGGGGCGTCACGAACCCCTCAAAATCCTGTTAATCTTTTCTACTTGAACGGGTTGACCCGGTTTGACTATGGAGGAGCGCTTTATGTCATTCACCCTGAAGCCAGCGAATTATCAGGTTTAAAGGCCTACCCTAGCATCATGGACATTCCTGGCTCTATAGACCACGTTATTTGCGGCATTAGAGCCTCCCTTACTCCTCAACTTATGAGGGAATGTGTCGCGAAAGGGGTTAAGCTAGTCCAAATTTTCACCGCTGGGTTCAGCGAAACTGGGGAAGAAGAAGGAATTCGCCTGGAGAAGGAAATTATAGAAATTGCTCGTCGAGGGAAAATACGAGTCCTCGGTCCTAACTCCATGGGCATATACTGCCCCGAGTCAAAAGTTTCCTACGTGTCTTCCTTCCCCAAGAAGAGTGGCAATGTTGGTTTTCTTTGCCAGAGTGGAGGGAATAGCTATGATTTAATTAATATTGGGAGCGCCAGAGGCGTTCGCTTCAGTAAGGTTGTGAGCTATGGCAATGCCCCTGACATTAATGAAGCGGAACTTTTAGAGTATTTTACCCATGACCCTCAAACCAAGATCATTATCGGCTACATTGAGGGGACCCGAGATGGAAGGCGTTTCGCCAAAGCATTGCAGAAGGCGGCGGAGGCCAAACCAGTGATACTCCTAAAAGGAGGAACAACCGAGGCCGGAACCAAAGCAGCGGCCTCCCATACCGGAGCGTTGGCTGGTAGCATTGTCACCTGGAGTTCCCTATTCCATCAACTGGGAGTAATGCAAGTTTACGATCTGCAAGAGATGGTGGACTCGATTTTACTATTCCTGCATTTGAAGCCTCTTACAGGGAGAAAGGTAGGGCTCATTGGCATAGGAGGAGGATGCAGTGTTTTAGCCACAGATATTTGCACCAGGGAAGGATTGACTATAGTCCCATTCCCCCTGGACCTCAGGAAAAAGTTGAGGGAAATCATGCCTGATGAACTCGATCCCGGGACTAGTATGCGCAACCCCGTTGATGTCTCCAGCTTGGGATGGCGTCCCGACATCTTCCTTAAAGCCCTTGAAGCTGTAGCTAGTTACAATGGAATTGATTTCGTCCTTACCTATGTGACTACTCCCTTCGGTAAAGGTGCTACCAGGCGCTTAAACGGGCATATTGATGCGCTCATTGAGACTAAGAAGAGGATGGATAAGCCAATAGCCACAGTACTACAACGCAATGATGCTCCAGAAGCGGCAAATCTTGCTTTTGATCTCCAAAATAGATGTGCACAGGCTGGCATACCGGTGTTCCCTTCGTT
>Ga0180432_10001810_pt1 | contig 33056 bp, 28 predicted proteins | sample SS_ome_10_FD_132414 | JGI IMG/M metagenome (GOLD analysis project Ga0180432, IMG submission 132414) | Hypersaline lake sediment archaeal communities from the Salton Sea, California, USA - SS_1_MS_2 metaG | ecosystem: Environmental > Aquatic > Non-marine Saline and Alkaline > Hypersaline >...
ATCTAAAGTTGCGGCAGACAAGGGATTTAAATCCCTTGTCTCAGGTGAAGCATGCTCGGTTGCCTTGTTTTTGCAAGAAGCTCAAAACTATTTATTTTTGACGAGGGAAAATTTATGCCGAAAAAAGTTATAGGAATCGATGCCGGCGCATCCGCCAACAAGATAGTCGAGATATCGCAATCTTTCCGAAAAGCCACTATTATGGGAGCGTCCGGTTGGGATAACTCATCCGCCCCGGAATTAAACGATGATTTAATTTACACGGCGGAAGCTCCGTTTCCCCAGCAGGATGTCACCAGTCGTATCGTTCGATTCCCCTTTTCAGGGGCCAGGAAACTAGATCAAACAGCGCCTTTCGAGTTGGAAAGTTGGATTCCGTTCAGCAGCCAGGAGTTTATCACCGATTATCAGGTTATAGAGAGAGACAAGAATTCCTGCGTGGCGCTGGTAGCCGGCGCCAGAAAGGAAAGCGTTAGTAATTGTTTGGCCAAATTCGAAGATATGGGCGTTCACCCGAGAAGTTTGATCCCGGAGGGATTCGCCTATCGCAGTCTCGCGCGCCTGATGGGGGCGGGAGAAGGCGCCGCACTGGCCTTTCTTGACCTTGGTGAGACACGGAGCGTTTTAGCGGTCACCGTCGGTGACCGCGCGGTCGCATCCCGTTCGTTGCCCGGCGCCCTCAATCGTGCCGAAGGTGAGAAAGGAAAGATTTCCGACCGACTTATCGCCGAGGTCGGCAATACGTTAAGGCATCTTTCCGCCGAGGAGGGGATCGCGCCACAAACGTTGTACCTCTGCGGCGACCTGGCTCGAATCGAAGGAATCGACGCATTATTGGCCGAAAATCCGGGTATCGAGGTGAAAGTGTGGTCTCCTCCACCCGAAATCGAGGTCGAATTGGGCCCCGAGCATGCCCTGGCGCTGGCACTGGCGCTCGAACACTCACATCCAATCAAGGGCGTCAACTTCCGCAAGGGAGAGTTCACACTTCTTACTGAAACCGCCATCATCGGGGAAAAAATGATAATGCCGGGGTTTATTGCAGTAGCTTTTGTGCTGCTGCTGATTGTAAATTCACTCTTCCACAACCGAATACTTAAATCCGAAGCGGCCTATTGGGACGCCGAAATCGCCACCGTGGCGGCGGGAGTGCTGGCGGACGAGGAAGTTACAACCGCCAACGCACTGAAAATGCTGAACGAAGAACTGGATCGAACAAAAGAACTCGAAAAGGCTATCGGGCAAACGGACTATCTAAGCCCATTGCAGGCGATGACGGCAATAAGTGAACGCATACCCGACGAGCTCGATGTGGATATGGAAGAAATCATGCTTTCGGAACGAATGTTGACAATCGCTGGAATTATCACCGAATATTCACAGATGGACGATATAACGAAAGCTCTCGATGGTTTCGAGGCTTTCAAGCGGTTCGACGATCCGGACTTGCGCGAAAAAGTCGCCAAGTCGGGTGGCGTACGCTTTAGTCAACGGATTTTCCTGATGGAAGAAGAGGAGACTCCCTGAAAATGGATCCTCGAGAAAGAGAACGGCTGATAGTTACCGGCGGCATCGCCGCAGTAATCATACTTATTTTGGGTATTTTGGCGGGGCAAGTGCTCGGAAAAGAGAGCGAACTGGAAAGCCAAATCGCCGGCAAAAAACGTACACTCGGAAAAATACGGGATGTGGCCGATGAATACTCGAAAACAATCAATCGAACACGCAACCTGAAAGCTCGGCTCGGGGGAGACTCTCCCTTATTGTCCTACCTCGAAAACCTCAGTCGCAGGGCCGGTATACCCAACGCCGCTCTCAAGGTAATGCGCGCCGGGGAAAACGATTATTTCGATGAGTCCATTGTCGAGCTAAAGGCCAAAACACTGACATTGCGCCAGGTCACGACATTGCTTAAACTCATCGAAACCTCACAAAGGTATTTGCACATAAAATATTTTCACCTGAAAACCCCTTACGCCAATCCCGAACTGGTGGATATTACGCTAAGGGTATCCGCGTATTCGATTAAAAAGAAAAAAAAGGACACCGAAAAAAATGCCGGATGATTTAATAAACAATCAATCTCCTCAGACCGAACAACCCTCGCCCACCGCGTCCCGGCGGCGGCGTGCGGCGGGGTATATCGGAGTATTTCTGCTGTGTTACGCGGCGTTTTTAATTGTCACCTTTCCATACGATCTGTTGGCTCAAGGTATCTTGCGCCGCGCCAAATCGAGCTTGCCCGTACCGCTGAAAGCATCCAAAATCGAGCCCCACTTCCCCCTGAAGTTCATCCTCGAAGAAGTTGAAATAGGGCCGTTTTCGAAAAAAGACGACCGGAAAATCGTCATGGATTACCTGAATGTCGAAGCATCTCTCGTAAAGGCCCTGAAAAAGCGTATCGACGCAAAGGCCGAAGCGCAACTTTATGACGGTAAGATAAAGGCGGATTACTTCGGAAGCGACATTTCCGGGGACGCCACATTGCGCATTGTATCCATTGACTTAAAGTCGTTTATAGGCCTGGTGGCCAAAATACCATGGGTTGTATCCGGCGAAGTCGGCGGCAAGGGGAAATTCCATTGGGACAGACTCAAACCCATGGAAAATACCGGCGAATTCCGCTTGAATTCCAGCAACTTACAGATAAACGAGGTTTCACTGAAGGTTGTAAAGACGAACTTCCGCTTCTCAAAATCCCAGGCACATCTGCTGTTAGAACAAGGCAATTTGCTGAAAGTGAAATCTCTTGTGCTCGAGGGAGAACCATGCGGATTCGACATGAGTGGTACGGTGAAATTCAATCTTCGCGACCCCGCGCAAAGCCGACTCGACCTTACGGTCAAATTGCATCCAAGCCCCGAGTTCGAAAAAAAGATTCCTTTCAATATATTAAAGAAAGACGACAACGGCATCTATATCGGCAAGCTGCGCGGCACCTTCAAAAAGCCGTCGTTCCCTTAAATACCATGAGCTTCTTGCAAAAACAAGGCAACCAAGCATCTATAACCTGAGACAAGCCTTGACTGCGGCAGGTAGGGATTTAAATCCCTTGTCTGTTGCAACTTTAGCCCGCACATTATTCATGAATTTTCGCCAATTGGGAATAAGTTGTTGAAATTAAAATGAAATCGCAGAAGTGCCGAAAAACAGTGTGTAATGAGCGAAACCGTTAGTCCTGAGGAGGGCGTACGCCCGTCTCGAAGGGTAACGGTTAAGCGGCCCGCGCCCTTCGAGACATCCCGCTTTCAGCGGGATTCCTCAGGAACGCGGGCCTTGGGACCCGTGAGAATAATTCGGGTTAGATATACCGGTGTTAAACAAATCATTCTTTTTGCAAGAAACTCTCACCATCATAATTTTCCGCAAATAATAGCAAAAAAATAATCCGTTTTTTTTGCTTCCGCACTTGACAAATAGGAAAAACAGGTATAAAATGCCGAACTATTGATAAGGGTGAATCGCTAACATTAACCAAAAATAATTCCTTAAGAAGGAGGAAAACTCAATGAAAAGTCGTAAAATGAAGAAAATTTTAATCGCCGTTTTTGCTACTCTGGTGCTCGCTCTTTTCTCTATCGGCGGCCTGAGCTGTGACGATAGCAGCAGTGGTGTTGGCACGGAATGCAGCAACTGGTATACCTACGGTAGTTGCTATATGCGAGCATGCTGTGATTATGACGATTGCTGGTATGAAACCGACGATGGTTATGAGACAACGTCCGCCTACGATATAGCAGAGTACTGTTATTAGAACGCTCCCACCAAGAGGTGGGCATTAAAAAAATAGCCCTTTCCGAACTTCAGGTTAGGGACAAAAAGTAGCGGGCCCTTCTCGGGCCAAGCTGCTGGATTGGCAATCCCGCAATGATGGGGTTGCCTTTATTTTTCATAAAAAACCTTACTCACAGCTTGCCCGCCGAAGCCGGCGAACGGGGGGTGGCACATCTTGCCGTCGCCTAAGGTATTGAATAACAAACATAAAAAATGGTATAAGATAATGGACTGTTAAATCACTTTAATTTCCTATATAGCCGAGCGCTTTCATGCGCCGCAGGCGGTCTTTTTCCACTCTGCGCCGCTTGTCTTTCGAACCCATCCACGGCCTGACCCTATGGTTGTTGATCCAATCCAAAACGTGGAGTATTTCCTTGTATAATATTTCTTCCTCCGGTATCCCCGTGCCCGCCAGATTGCGAAATTCCCCGGGGTCGTTCCGTATGTCGTATAACTCTTTTTTGCGGCTCTTTTTCGACATTATAAGCTTGTATCGCCCTCGCACCATCGACCATTGTTGACGCTCGGGGGAATCCATTTGACTGAAACAAAACCGCGGTTCTTCCTTTTTACCGGATATGAGAGGCATCAAGCTTTTTCCCCAAACATTCTTTTCCGGAGTAATATCGAGCGAATCAAGAATTGTCGGCAACACATCCGCCAGTGACACCGGTTCCTTAACCCTCATACCCGCCGGTATTCCCTGACCGATAAAAATCAACGGGACGTGCAGAAGCGTTTGGTGCAAATTAAAAAAGTGGCCTAAAATACCGTGTTCAAGAAACTCCTCTCCGTGATCGGAAGTTATGACGAGTATGGTATTATCCAAAATACCGCGATCCGACAAATATCTTAGAAAACGCTCTATCTGCTCATCGGCATACGCAATCTCCCCATCGTACTGATCCATCAGGTATTGCACGTCGCTGTCGGGCAACTTAATTTGTTGATCGCGCCTGAAGGTAATTTGCCCCTTGCGTATTTTCTCGTTTTTCCCGGTATATCCCAGCGAAAAGCGATTTTTGTAAGGTTGTGCAGGATTGTACGGATCGTGCGGGTCGATGTAGTGTATATAGAGCAGGAAAGGAGACTCCGCCCGCGAATCGATCCATTCGATCGCTTCTCCGGTCAAGCATTCACCGCTGCGATGATCAAAATACTCCGTGCACCGATCGCTGAACGTATCGAATCCCTGGTTAAAACGAAGCATGGTGCAAATCATGGGATTTCCGGAAAAAGCCGCTGTCATGTATCCTTCTTCTCGCAAGTATTCCCCTATTGTCTTTGAATCGGGGGATAGCATTACTTTCATGAAGAAGCCGAGACCCATTTGATCGGGCAGCATACCCGTTAATAACGTGACGGTGGCCGGCTCGGTCCACGGGGCGGTGCTGATAGTATTCTCGAATACGGTTCCTTTGGATGCCCAGATGCTCAATTTCGGACTGGTTTGACGCTTATAGCCGCCGAAGCCGACGTGATCCGCCCGAAGCGTGTCCACGAGCAATACCACAACATTAGGGCGTTGGCTTTTGCGGTCAGGTGAAAATAGTCGTGGAGTGCTGATCGAGCCGTGGTCCGCGCCTTCGGTGCGAAGCGTCAATTCAACCGTAGTTCCGCCCCAGGGGCCTAAATCTACCGTAAAGTCGTGCCAATCCCGATCTTCTCGCCGGTGTAACGGGTCCAATTTATGCGTCCATATCACTTGCGAGTTCGCCGACAGAGAGAAATCGACACCGGCGTCGGAAAGTCCCGGCGCAAAAAACGGAACCGCCACCCCGAACCTGAGAGCGGATTTCGGCCCAATCGCCACCGTCTCGCTAATTTCGGCCGGTTTGATGAAATGCAATACGTCTCGTTGCTCGTCGAGCACCTTGATTCGTACTTTAAAAATTCCCTTGGATTGCGCAAACAACCCTAAAGATTGGGCTTGTGGGAAAGACATAATATTCCTGGCGCCGGGAAGCGTGGGAGGAGCCGGCGGCGGGACTTTGGCCGACCTCCAGACGACGACTCCGACGATCAGCATCGCCGCTCCGACAATAGCCAGGTTTCTCTTTCGCTTTGTTATGCCGGTCAACAACGCCGCAACGCCCAGAATAGCGAGTGCCGTAAACTGGGTATCCACCAGAATCCTGAAGGTAAACGCCTCGAAGAAACTGGGAGGCTTAATATGCAATAAAGTGACCAGAAAACCCAAACATAATGCTCCAAAAGTCGCAAAAGCCCATCGCACCGAGGAAAAGACCGCCACTGCATAAATCAGTTTAACGATTAAAACCGTTCCAATTAAAAAGCCAAGCCAAAGGGAAACTAATTGACCGCGCCCCAGCGACTTTACGAAAGGAACCATGCCGGGATGAAGCAAAAGAAAAACGAACGGCAAATAAGTCCATGCGTCATGTCGGCGACTTTTTGAAAAATCGCCCGAGGAAAATTGCGCCAACAGCAATGCGTACATATTCCAGAAAATCCATAAGCCCAAGGCTCCTGATTCCATCCAAATGAGCTTATCGGCGAGAGCCGACCCGACCCAACGCCCTCCATGGAATATCTTTTCAACATACCACCCGAGCAGACAACCCATAAGCAGCACAAAAATGTGAGCAAACCAACGCCGTATTTTGCCGTCGAATTTCATTTTCTTTCAACTCTATTTAATCAGTTTTATCGTCTTAATCAACTGCCGAATCGTCCAAGAAATGAAACATATAAATTCGCCGATGTCAACGGCTCCCTCACAATCGCTCAACGTGTTTCTTAATTTCCGGTGGAGAAACACTTCTGATAAGCTATCGAATCGAGTAGCGCATTCTTTAGCTAAAAGGGGAAGTGTGTCGATCTTGATTCCCCCACCTGAGACTTGAATAGGAAAGGGTTTTTCTCTTTCTATTGTTGGTTTCGTAAAAAGTCCCAAATTGTCATTTTGGATGAAGAACTTGTGAAAAAATGTAGCTTTCCAGGGCTGTTATTTCGAGCATGGCCGCGTGGGTCCATACGGATCTGTAGGAAGCGTAATATTCCGCGCAACAGGTTCGGCGAACTACATCGAGCGGCCGGGTTTTCGACAGTGTCCAGACGCTTCTTGACTATTGCCACGAGAACATAAACAGAAATTGCCATCCATATCCGGGTCTTCACGGTATTCTCCGAAGTACCATAAAAAAAAGCTTTGATTCGCAATTGCGATTTTGCAACAGTAACCAAATAAAAGTGTTTGACGTTGCAAATGTAATATGATAGCCTTTGCTTAGTCTCCGAGCTTGTTCTCCTGTGGGCATCGGACCTATGGAGGCAAGCCGACAGGGTTCGGTTGGAAACGGCCGCGCCTCCCGTGCTTGGAAAGGAGATTGGACTTGTGGAGTGAATATTCCGCCGATTCCAGCACGGGGTCGGCGGTTTTATTTTTTTCTCCCGGAGGTGTTGAAAAAATGAGTGGACGAACAAATTACTTGCCGATCGCATTTTTAGTGGCGCTGTTTGTTTCTCTTGCAATCGCATCAACGACAGCTAAAAAGACGAGGCTTAGATTGGCCACCACCACCAGCACGGACAATACGGGCCTGCTGAACTTTATCCTGCCCGATTTTGAGAAACGTTTTAATATCAAGACGGACGTAATACCGGTCGGCACCGGCAAAGCGCTCAAGCTTGCCGAAAGAGGGGATGTGGACGTGGTTATAGTGCATGCTCCCGAGGCTGAGGCGGTCTTTATGGAAGCGGGTTTCGGCGTCAACCGACGCGCGGTGATGATCAACCAATTCCTTATTGCGGGCACCCCGAGCGACCCTGCCGGCCTGAAAAAAGCCAAAACGCTCACTGACGCGCTAAAAAAAATCAAAAGATCGAATTCGGTCTTTTTCAGCCGGGGAGACGATTCCGGCACGCACAAGAAAGAGCTGAAACTGTGGGCTATTGTGGGCGGCCCACCGCCGAAAAACAATTACTTCGAAACCGGACAGGGGATGGAAGCCACATTGCGCATCGCTAGGGAAAAGGAAGGTTATACGTTAACTGACCGGGGAACATTCCTTGCGATAGGGAAGCCTCTCGGCCTTATAGCGGCCTTTGAGGGCAACCCGCTATTAGAAAACCCTTATTCGATCATCGCGGTCAATCCTTCGCGACACCCGCATGCACGTTACATGGAAGCAATGATGTTTATCGCATGGATCACCTCGCCCAAAGTGCAGGCGCTTATAGGCTCCTTCAAGAAAGAGGGTGAGGTCCTTTTCCATCCGACGGCGGTACCGCAGGAGAAAAAAAACTGAGATGGGCGCTGCGGAATTAGGAATCGAGACTTTCAATATAATGGGGGTATCCCTCAAGGTATCCCTTGCCGCAACGGCTCTGGCCACTATCGTGAGCGTCCCTTTGGGGTTCATTGTCGCAGTGCGCGATTTCCGGGGAAAACGCTCGCTGGTGGCAGTTATGAACACCCTCATGGCCTTACCGACCGTCGTGGTGGGCCTTTTGGTTTACATGCTTTTAAGCCGATCCGGGCCGTTCGGTTTTTTGGGCATTTTATATACCCCCACCGCTATAGTGGTTGGAGAATTTATACTTGCCGTGCCGATAATCACCGCGTTGACATACGCAGCGGCGAGCGGGGTCGACGAACGCGTCCGCAAGACCGCCGAGTCGCTCGGAGCCGGCGCTTCGCAATCGGCATGGATGGTGCTCAAAGAAGGACGACTCGGGATAATTGCGGCAGTTATCGCGGGTTTCGGGCGAGTTGTCGCGGAAGTGGGGTCGGCGATTATGGTCGGGGGCAACATCCGGGGCTACACCCGCACGATGACAACTGCCATCGCTCTCGAAACCGCAAAGGGAAATTTTATACTCGGAATCACGCTCGGGATGATACTGCTTGTTGTGGCACTGTCGATCAACCTGACGGTAAACGCTTTTTTGGGGCGCAAGGTATGAACGCAGCGGACCTGTATGAGCTTCGTGGAGTGAAACGTACCGTCGGCGGGCGGGCGATATTGGATATAGAATGTCTGTCCATCGCCGAAGGCGCCCTCACGTCGGTGGTTGGGCCGAACGGAGCGGGAAAAAGCACTCTACTGAAACTGATGGCATTCCTGGAAGCACCCGACGAGGGAGAAATATTTTTCAGGGGAGAGGCGGTCTGCGCAAAGGACTTTTATAACCTGCGCCGCTCGGTTACGATGGTTGACCAGTCTCCGTTCCTTTTTCGGGGTACCGTTTTCAAAAACGTCGCTTATGGACTAATGGTAAGGGGGATGGATCGTGAAGAATGGGGTTATCGCATACGCGAAGCCTTGTCACTGGTGGACCTTGCCGGCTTCGAGGATCGATCCGTTCGAGGTTTGAGCGGCGGCGAGACGCAAAGGGTGGCTATCGCTCGGGCCTTGGTGTTCAAGCCGGATGTGATTTTATTGGACGAACCCACGGCAGGGGTGGACACCGCACGGGTGGAAATGGTCGAGGCGCTTATCAAAGACGTTAACGAGCGTTCGGAGGCGAGCGTAATTTTTTCCACGCACAATATCGCGCAGGCGCACAGGCTGACCGACAATGTGATACACATGTCCGCTGGAAAAACAACCCAACAAAGTATCGAGAACGTTTTCAGCGGCTGCGTGGAGTCGGAGGACGGCGCCAGGTTCGTGCGACTGAGGGGCGGCGTTCGAGTGGCCATACCCGAAGAGAGAACGGGAACGGTTCGATTCTCGATACCGTCTTCGTGCATCGATATAGAGCCGGCGTCGGACGGGGGAGATGCAATAAACCGCCTGGATGGCACGGTAACGCGCATGGAAATTCGAGGCGATAAGGTGCGAATTCGTATCGACGGAGCTATCAGCCTGAGGGTCGAATTGGAATACGCTCAACTCAAGGGAAAAAACATAACGCTCGGCAGTCGAGTGGCGGCACGCATTCCACCTGGAGATATGAGGATGCTTGAATGAGAAATTCGGTTAAGGAAGGGTACGGCATGCCGTACCTCTACGAAAACACGATAAAAAAGAGAGGAAAATATGATTACGCCCGAGGAAGCCGTAAAAAAAATATTATCGAAAGCCGAACCGCTTGGAGTTCAAGAAACGCCGGTGATCAAGAGCCTCGGGCGCGTGCTGCGCGAGGACATCAAGAGTCCTCTTTCGATACCTCCGTTTGACAAGGCCGCGATGGACGGCTACGCGGTTAAAGCGGCGGACACTGCCGGGGCGTCGGCCAAATCGCCGGTCGAGCTGAAAGTACTCGAAGATATACCGGCGGGACATGTCGGAGAACAACGACTTCGAAACGGCACCGCCGCGCGAATAATGACCGGGGCGCCCATCCCTCGCGGCGCGGACGCCGTGGTTATGGTCGAATATACCGGACGAAAAGAAGGCGGCGTTCTGATAAAGAAGAAAGTTGCCGGGGGAGAGAATATCGCTTTGGTGGGAGAAGACGTTAAAAAAGGCCAAAAGGTGATACAATCCGGCACGCTCATCAGGGCCGCCGAAATGGGAATGATCGCCTCGACGGGACGCACCATGGTGAAAGTGGGCGTCAAGCCGAAGGTTGCAATATTGTCCACCGGCAGCGAAATCGTCGTCCCCGGCAAAAAACTTCTGCCCGGACAGATATACAACTCGAATGGATACTCGCTAACCGGTCTTGCCATGGCCCGAGGCGCCAGGGCGAAATTCTTCGGTATCGCGTCGGATCGCAGACGGACGCTCGAGAAAAAACTCATGGTCACTCTTAATTACGACGTTGTTATCTTATCGGGCGGGGTCAGCGTCGGGGACTACGATCTGGTGCAGAATATTCTACTGGAACTTGGCGTGCAAAAGTTGTTCTATAAAGTTTTCATCAAGCCCGGCATGCCGACGTTCGCGGGAATAGATGACGAGCGCTTCGTTATCGGTCTGCCCGGCAACCCGGTGTCCTGCATGGTAACATTCGGGCTTTTCGTAACGCCCCTTCTTGACGTGATGCTCGGCAAGCGCGAAATCGGGCTGCGGCGCGGGAAGGCGTTTCTCATGGAGGATGCCACCACCAGGGCCGGCCGACGTAAGTTTCTGCGGGGCAAGTTGAAGGAAATAGATGGTCGTCTCCATATAAAGCTCTTCCCCGCGCAGCAATCGGGGGTACTTCGAAGCATGGTGGAAGCGGACGCATTGGTGGATGTGCCGGGTGAAGTAACGGAACTGCGTGCCGGTGAAGAAATAAACATCCTACACTTGGAGTAATAGTCATGTCCAAGCTCACGCATGTGAATGAAGAGGGTAAGGCGCGGATGGTGGACATCGGGCGAAAGGCTCGAACCCGGCGCCGCGCTCGAGCTAGCGCGCGAGTGGTCATGTCGCCTGAAACCATCGAGGCCATACGCGAGAACAAGTTGAAGAAAGGCGATGTATTGGCCGTGGCGCGTATCGCGGGAATCATGGCCGCCAAAAAAGTGGATCAACTCATCCCGCTCACGCATTCGCTTGCAATCGAGCATGCGGGAGTGGAATTCGAGTTCGAGGAAAACGCCCTTGTGATAAAAACGGAAGTCGCCGTCGAGGGTAAGACGGGCGTCGAGATGGAGGCGCTGGTCGCGGCGGCGGCGGCGGCGCTCACCGTGTACGACATGGCCAAAGCTATGGACCGGGGGATGGAAATAACCGACCTCCGGCTCGAAAGCAAATCCGGCGGCCGGTCGGGCACATACAAGCGCTCGAAAAAATCCGGGAAGCGCGCTTGACAGGGCGGTATACGACAGGAGAATTTCTTTGAACGTTGTGGACACGCTTAGAGTTTCGGTGACCGACCGCTGCAACTTGCGGTGTATATACTGTATGCCTCCCGAAGGAATTAAGACGAAACCGCATAATGAAATCTTGCGTTTCGAGGAGATCGAGCGGGTGGTTCGCGCTGCGGTAACGAGTGGTGTGCGCAAAGTGCGCCTGACCGGCGGGGAACCCTTGGTACGACAAAACGTCGAGAGGTTGGTGGAAATGCTGGCGGCCATCGACGGGCTTGACGATCTCGCGATGACCACCAACGGCGTGCTGTTGGCCGAAAAGGCCGCAACGCTTAAAAAAGCGGGGCTTGGGCGAATAACGATAAGTCTGGATACCCTCAATCCGGAGCGATACCCGACCATCACTCGAGGGGCTAAGCTCGAACAGGCTCTGGCTGGTATCGACGCCGCACTTGAAGCGAGGCTCGAGCCGGTGAAGGTCAACGTGGTGGTGATGCGCGACGTTAATCACGATGAAGTGGTGGATTTCGCGCAATTCGCCGCCGAACGAGCTATCGAGGTGAGGTTTATCGAGTTGATGCCGGTGGCCGCGAACGCCGGGATTTTATGCTGCAACCGCAAAGGTGACGCGCTCGTCGCGTCGGCAGAGGTGAAAAAGCAAATCGAGGCGGCCTTTGGAAAGCTCGAGCGTGCCGGTGATTACTCCGGCGGACCGGCGAGATTGTTCGGCCTTCCGGGCGGCAGAAGTCGCATCGGTTTTATAAGCGCCGTGACCGAGCCTTTCTGCTCGACATGCACACGGATGCGCCTGACCGCCGACGGCAAGCTGCGCGGATGCCTGTTCAGCTCCTCGGAAACGGACGTGCTCGACCTGATGCGAAGCGGCGCCGACGATGAAAAGGTACTCGAAACATACAGGGAAGCGGTACGACTCAAGCCAAGGCGAAACGCGCCGGTTTTCTCCGACAATAAGCGCTGGATGTCCGAAATAGGAGGCTGAAACCATGATAACGGTCGGGATTCTCACCATCAGCGATATGGGCAGCGCGGGCGAGCGAGAAGACACCGCCGGGAAACGTCTCCGGGAGATCATCGAGCGGATGGAGTGGAAGGTCGAGCGCTATGAAATCGTACCCGATGAAAAGGATATCATCGCCGCCAGGCTTCGGGAATGGTCGGACGATGTAAACTTGAGCCTCATACTCACCACCGGTGGGACAGGCTTCGCGGACAGAGACGTAACGCCCGAGGCGACAACCGAGGTGCTGGACAAGCAAGCTCCGGGCATCTCGGAAGCGATGCGCGCTTCGGGTTTGCAGAAAACGCCCATGGCGATGCTTTCCCGGGGGATCGCCGGAATTCGCCGCCATTCTCTCATTATAAACTTTCCCGGAAGCGAAAAAGGCGCCGTCGAATCCCTCGAGGCGATACTTGATGCGTTGCCTCACGCGCTGGACGTAATACGCGGCGAGCCGGGACATTAGTATCCCAAGTTGTTCCCCGTATCATCATTTTCGATTTTCCCAGGCTAAAATCTCCTCGATAACGATAGTTGGAAATCGGCTTGCTCGTTCTATGCGTGCCGGTTCGGTGGATGTGCGAACGAGCACAGCGGCGTCGGTGGGATCGATGTTGTCGAGCGGAAAGTCTCCCAAAGTTCTCCATTCTTCCTCGCGACGCCAATCGGCGGTTTTGGTGGATGCCGGCTGGAACAGAAAGCGTTCTTCCTCAGGCATATTGCGATATTCGTCCTCATCGCCATACTGAACCGGCCTCGTGCCGAGCCGCTTGGCCACTTCATACCGAATACCGACGGCGTATGGTTTGAAATTCCATCTGCCCAGTGCACTGCGGTAAATCGGCTTCAAAGCAATTTCGGCCGGCGACCGATCCGACCAGCAAACCACCTTGTAGCCGCCCCGCACCATGCCTCCATGCGCCCTTATAACTCCTTCGCTCAGAATTCGCTCGAGCGAATCTATAGCCTCGTGGGCCGCTTCGGGCTTGCCGACGACTAGATTGTTGAAATATTCATCCCACTCCTGGCCCGGCCACGGCCCCGCGCATTCACGCGTAAAATGCCAAAGGTAATTCGTAAGCCCGGCGGGGTCCACGCAAGACTTTCTCCAAAAAGGCAAAATCTGTTGTTCCAATGGCCGCGGAGTGACCGGCAATTGCACCGGCTTTGCGCCGGCGGCCAAAAGATTAAAGTTGCCATGAGTGGATTTATTGCGTCGGGGCGGTTCTGCGACAAGCACTTCCTTACCGGCATCGAGGGCCCATTCGGCCAGTTTTTCCATATTCCCATCGGCCCGAACAGAAACGGCGATAACCTTGTCGGCCAACTCGACGACCCACCTGTCGCGCGCCGTCATAATCTCCTTTTTGCCGGATTTAACTTTAGTAGCCGACTTGATGCGGAGATCGCACCATTCCGGCGTGGCCTCATCTTTCTTTCGAGTTCCCCCACCGGGCACGTCCACCCAAACCACCGCCCCCGCCCGATGCGCAGCCCAACGCGCAAAATCGAGGTGTAATATACCCCCGCCGCAAATGATGGTTCGGCCTTCTTTAGCAAGCGATTTCGCGGCTTCAAGCGTCGCTGACAGCCACCAGTCGCCCGGCTTCGGACGGCGCGATTGCCGGGAAAGTAAAATCGCGCCCGTCGGCCCGCTCGAAAGGCCGACATCGCCGTAGCACTTCCAATCCGAAATGCCGGAGATACCTTTCAAGCGCTGATGAAGCATGCTTGGATTTTTGCGCAGGAAACCCGGGCTGTCAAACCGATGAAAGAATGTACTGATGTCAAGCGATTTATATCGGTATGCCGGTAATGTAAAGAGCAATGCATAAAACACCCGCTTATTGTCATTCGAGCTTCCACCATATCATTTGCAACTTCGGGCGTCTCTTGACTTTTGCGTTGTTATAGACTACATGAAACTAAAGGTTACCAAGAAAAGGAGGGCAAGTCCCATGAAAGCGGGTAGAGTTATTTTAGCCATAGTGTTTTTTATACTGTTTGTAATTTGCTTTTATTTTGTCGTCAGCGGTTGGAGGACTCATACCTATGAGTCTGTTTTTCCGGAAGATGCAAACGTAGTCATCCAGCTTCTCCAGCCGATGGACGTACCGCTGAAAGTGCTCAATTCATCGGTAGCCAAGAAGTTTTTCGAAACCAAGACCGGCAAGGTTATGCTAGCCAAGATAAACACCGCCCTGGCCGCCGGAGGTGGTGGAGATCGCAAGCAGCCCAAGATTTACAAGGAGGTTGAAGAGGGTGTAACCGTATTTCACGTCGTCCCGCCTCCTAAAAACGAAGAAGAAAAAGCCGAGAAAAAAGCCGAAGGCCATAAACTCGACCTCGAACAACTGAAAAAGGGAATGTCCGTCGGTGGCGCGGTTATCAAGGGAATTTATGTCGCCGCTTACGGTAATCCTGCTAAATTGATGGAATCCCCGGAGCCGCAGTGGCTTGTGACGCTGGATATAGGTCGTTCGGCAAAGATGGCCGGTGGCGTCGTGTCCGGGAGAGCGGTATCTCTGTCTAAAAAACCTGAAGACGAAAAGCCCGTCCTGGCATTCGCATTCCTGCGCAACCTCGTTATACTCGGCGATCCCCAGGACGTCAAACGGGCGATACATGTAGCTCACGGTACCATGATGAAAGCAAAAATCACCAAAACTGACGATAACGGCAATGAAGTTGCCGAGGAGGTCAAGCTTAACACCAAACCGCTGGGAGAATCAAAGGTTTGGAAAAAGGCCAAGGCGGCATGGAAATCGAAAACCCCCGACTTCAGGCTGACGTTGCTGGTGCCAAACATCCTTGCTCATTTTATGAGCGACGAGGCCACCAAAGCCATGATGTGCGAAACTGTCGAGAAGTTCGGCCTCGATAAGCTTATCGCGCTTGTATATTCCACCGAAACCGGCACATCGGGATTGAAGATCAGGACCACGGTTCTTTCCGACCCGGGCAATCCCTTGATAAAAATCATCGACCAACCTGAATCGGAAATGAAGTGGCCCGACCTGCTGCCGGACGGATATATGGCAGGCGCGGGGATGACTGCAAAAAACTACGTTGATTTATTTAACGACACCAGTGAACTGTTTGGGGAGAGTTCCCCCACCGCCGATCTGGCGACTTCTCTGAAGAAAATTTTTGGTGTCGAAGACGAAAAATTACTCCTGAAATATCTCACCGGTGAAATAAATCTTATTGTGTTTGCGACCAATTCTGAATCTCACACTGTTTATTGTATCAACACCACCCCGGGCATGCATAACTGGATGGAACAGACCGAAAATACAGTGGCCCGTGAGGAAATTTCCGCAGCGGAGAAAATGATCGAGACCGCCGTAGGCGGTGGAGCCGAATCCTTTGCCGCCGAGTTGTTAACTCTCGCGCAGGAAGCCCTTGAAGGTTCCCGCAATGCCCTCGAAGACGCCAACTCGGTGGAAGCCGTTGTGCTTGCCCGAAAAGCAAATGAGTTGGCCGAAACCGCGTTAAAGACCTTGTACAACCAGGCTGACAATATTCTGAACAAAAAGGGATTTATGTACGCCTGGGAACAACAGTCCAAGGCCCAGGAACAGCTTGACGCGGCAGACAAGGCTTACTCCGCCGGTAATGCCCAGGAGGGTACGAAGCTTTCGCAAAAAGCTCTGGAAATGGCCAGATGCGCTTGGGCGCTTGAGGTGGTAATGAAGCTTCTGGAGGAAGCCAAAAGCGCCGGTGCGGACTCGAAGGCCGCCTCCACGTTCACTGCCGCCGGCGCCGCTTTGAGCCAGGCAAAGTCCAGTTGGAATTCGGGCAATTATTCTTCAGCAAGCACACAGGCCCAACTCGCGGCTTCGCTGGCAAGGCAAGCGCTCTCTCAGGCCACCGGCAGCCCCGCACCCGCACCTGAACCCGTGATGACGGCCCCGGAACAACCCGATACCACTCTGCCGGAGATCGAAAGCCCTCGAGTAGTGCATAGCGCGGAAGTGTATTCCACGGTTGGCACGAAGCCTTTGGACTATACCTTCCTCGACGACGACACGATGTGCCTGGCTTCGTCGAGCAATCTCGAAGCATTCCTGGGTACACCGCGCGGAAACGCATTCAAAAACAATAAAATGCGCAAACTTTTCGAAAACATACCCATCAAAATCCAGGGATTGGTGGTCGCGGATATATATGCGTTACTGAAGAATAATGGAGTGACCGCAAGTTTAGATGAGGAAGTTGGTACGTTTGTCGAGGGACTCAATTTGCTGGCCGGAGTTAACCTCGAAACCAAACCGACCGAGGTGGCGATAGCGACAGTACTGCCGGTGAAGCTTTTTGACGGTCACACCGGCGGCGGAACACGCTCGACGACAGTGCTCGTCATTTGGGTTCTTAAGTTGCTTCTTTACGTTTTTACAATTCTATTCCTATACCTTACCGTAAAGCTGCTGTCGCCTAAAAAGGCGGAATGAAAAATAGAATTAGTAAATACGGTTCGGACGAATTGATAAACGTTGAGCAATAGACGTAAAAACACTATCCGGGCGGTTACAGCCGCCCTTCTTTTTTCCGCTCTCGTGGTACTGTTGCTGGGGGGTAGGCCCAATCCCATGCGTCGTGTATTGGGCGCCTGTGAGGTATGTTTTCAAGCGCGGCGATTACTTTACGCCGAAAACCTGATTATATCTTCCGACGCTATTCAACGCTGGAAAACCTCCGAGCGAGGCAAGCGGATCCTGAAGGCATGGGGTGTGCAACGGGATCGATTCAAGAGCACACTTGGCGACGCCTTCGATTGGATAGGGTGGGGGCCTTTTCGGGTGGCGATAGCTTTAAGCGCCGATCAGCCGCCCGTAATCGCGGTTGGCGCCGGTTACTTCGCGCCTTTCGGCGAATGGCTGCTGGGAAATTCGGGGTTCAAGCCGAGCGACCCGGTCGAAGGGTACGAATCCATGCAAAAGGAGCATCTTACATTCGTCCGGGTAAAAGACTTGTGGATCATCGGGCCTCGGGAAATCGCGGCGAAAACCGTCCGGGCACTGGATAATTCGGCAACTCCGACATGGTGGAAATTACCATCGAGTCTCGCAAATAAAGCAGACGTTTCAATTGCGATTTCGCCGTCGGTCATACAAAAACTCTTATCTTCGAAAAACTCGAGTCCCACCGCCGAGAATCTTATGAAAGAATGGCTTGATGTGGATAACTGGGGTGGGGCGTTGGTCGCAATTAACCTGAAGAGAAGAGATATAGCGGCCCGCGCGTGGCTACCCCTTGAAAAGAAAAAGCCCATCGTTCGGTTGTGGCGGCAGCTTGGGCGGGGCAGCGTATCTCCCAAGTGGCTTCACCCACAGACTTTATCCGCCGCGCGACTGGTTATCGACAATCCGCCGCTGTTCTGGGAAAAGGCGAAAGAAATATTCGCCAAGCGGCCCATGCCTTCAAACTACTTATGGCAAATCGAACAAGAGCTGGACAGGGAATTGAATATTAAACTCAGCGACCTGCTTGGACAAATCCGCCGGGAAGTGGGTTTTATCAATTTTCTCCATGGCGGCAAGGTTCACACGGTGTTGTTCACCGGCGTGCCGCATGGTGTGGAAGCATCGTTGCGCCACATGCAAAAAGGCGTGATAGGAACATGGCAGTCGAGTTTCAAAGGCATTTCCGTGACGTATATGCCCCGATTGTTGACTTATGGCATTCAAGGCGAGAGATTGCTTCTGGCGACCGATCCCAAGCTACTCGGCGCATATGTCAAGGGCGTTACAAGACCGGCTGAAAATACCAACACTCTCGATGCGGCTCTCAGGAAACTTTCCGGCAAACCTTTGCTGTTAGCCGGTGGACCGGCGGCGGGGAAAAAAGCCGGCGGTGACGTCAGGCACGAAGCTGGGCGGTATGTTGCGGGTGTGGATTACAAAAGCGGGCGTTTCGAGGCTCAAGCAATAACGCCGGTAGTCTTCGGCGCCGGGCCGTCGATACCGTGGGGACCGCGACTCCTGGCGTGGGGCGAAGGAATCGCAGAGACTTTAGGATGGCTCTTTGCAGCACTGACAATGGCTGCGTTTTTAAGCAACCTCCTCTCCCTCAATCCTAAACGACATGTTGCCGCCGAAACAACCGATAGATAAATAGCGCCAAACGGCTCTCAAAGCAGTTTAAGAAAATCCATCCAAGAAAGATTGCCGTCCCTTTGGAACAGGTACTTGTGCTTGTCGGATTCATTACTCTATATTCGATGTCAAAATGTTAAAAGACTTTTTTATTTTGTGGTGAAGATCAACACTTTCCCCTACGGTCTACGTTGAAAATAATAACGCAAGTGTTATTATAATTTCCGGTCGCGGGTCGCTATGGCCGAGTTTGGGACAAAATGTAACAAATCGCAAAGGAATTTTCTGTGGAAACAGAGGTAGTCGATAAACTGAAAAGCCGGATTGACCGCTTAAACCAGCGTTGGTCGAGGGCTTTGTACCGCGAAAAACTTGAAAGCAAAGCAGACTCGCGCAAAAAACTGCATGAGATAACCCACGACCAACTGTCGTTGGCGGTGCATATTTTCGAGGGCGGCAACCTCAATGAAGCTTCCGAATATGGTGAGGAAGTTGCGCACCGCGCAGTGGGTCTTGGTCTACGACTGCCGGACCTTATAAAAGCCTTTCGCCTTGGGAAAAAACTTATAGTCAACCAGATATTCGAGGCGATACCAAAGAGCGTTCCGAAACTGGCAAAAGCTATCAAGGAAGTTGAGAACGTTTATGCGGCGTTCGAGATAGCGATGGCTCGCAGTCACTGGCGTCTCGATCAGGCACAATTTTTGGAAGACTCCTCGAAAAAAATTCGCCAGGAAGAAGAGTTGCGTTATCTGCGCCGCCGCATGGGCGATTTCGAGCGTGCGGGCAAAACGTTCAGCGCTCTGGGCATACAGCTTATGCTGCTGGATAGCCGGCGAAGGGTGATATGGGCCAACCGCGCCGCCAGAGAAAATTTCAAGGAAATCGGCGAGGTTAAGGGGTGGACATGCGGGCAAGTTCGAGGAGTGCCTGAGGGGATATGCGATGATTGCCCTACTGAATGGGCCATCAGAAACCGCGTTATGGAGCGCGGTATGGTCTCCACCAATCGCGGCAGGCAAAGAGAATTCTACGAGGTTATCGCTTTCCCCATACTTGACGACGAGGGAGAAGTCGAGCAAGTACTCGAGCTTATACAGGATGTTACTTACAGGTTTAAGAAATCTGAAGAAAGACGACAAACCGAGGAATATTACAGGATACTGTTCGAGCATTCCGGCACCGCCGTCTGCGTCCTCGAACCCGATAAAACGATATCAAAAGTCAACCGCCGGTTTTGCCAGATAAGCGGTTATTCCCGGGACGAGATTGAGGGGAAAATCAGCTTCCTGGAACTTGTGGCCCAACCCGAGCGCGAGAGAATGGGCCGGTATCACGAACGCCGCCGGGTAAATCCGATGGGCGCGCCATTGAGCTACGAGTTCACATTCGTCAACAAGAAAGGCGATGAACGGCGTGCGGCGATAACCGTGGGACTGGTGCCCGGAACGATGGAAAGTATTTGCAGCATACGCGATGTGACCGAAGAAGAACAAACGAAAGAATTCCTCGAGGCCGTTCTTTACACAAGCGCCGACGCCATTGTCGGTCTTGACGAAAACCACAACATAGTCAGCTGGAATATCGGCGCCGAAAACCTCTTCGGACACCGTGCCAAAGAGATTATGGACAAACCGCTCAGCATACTTTGGCCGGAACATGGCAAGATCGAGGACGAACTGGAAAGGATTTCACAGTTAGTTCAAAAAGAAGGCTCGATAAGCAACTACGAGTCCGAGATGTCCACCCGGGGTGGGGATCACATACTCGTGAACTTGACAATAAGCCTTTTGCGCGACAAACTGGGCAAGGTGCGAGGTTATAGCGTTATTGTACGAGACGTTACCGAGCAAAAAGCACTCGAGCAGCAGGTTATCCACGCGGAAAAGCTCGCCGCCATCGGCCAACTCACCGCGGGACTGGCCCACGAAATGGGCACGCCGCTGAATATCGTCAGCGGCCGCGCCGAATACTTACTTGCGGATCTGCCCGAAAATAACCCTCGAAGAGAATCGCTACAGACAATCATTCACCAAACAGAGCGGATGACAAAGCTTATCGACAATCTCCTGAAATTCTCACGGCCTCAAAAAGTACATTACACCAAGCTGGAATTGCCGGAGGTTATGGAAGGTGTTTTGAACCTGCTCGAAACTCAGTTGGAGAAAAGCTTCGTGACTGTCGATTTCCGCGTCGATCCCGACCTTCCCGCCATCGAGGCGGACTACAACCAATTACAGCAGGTTTTTCTTAACCTCATACTCAACTCGATACAGGCCATGCGCAGCGGCGGTCGGCTCGATCTTGAAGCCAAGCCGATTGACGGACGGGCGGTGCGCATTGTTATTTCGGACACCGGCTCGGGCATAGACCCGGAAAACCTGCCGCGTATCTTCGAGCCTTTCTTCACCACAAAGGACTCCGGCCAGGGTACCGGACTGGGGCTGGCCATCGTATCGAAAATTCTGCGCGATCACGGTGGCAGCATACAGGCGGATTCCGGCCTCGGCAGGGGAACGATCTTCACTATTCAGTTACCACTTTCACAAAAGCGAATCGAGGAGAAGACAACTTAAATGAAGACAGCGGAAAATAAAAACGGAGGGGAAAACATCCTCGTAGTGGACGACGACGCCGAGATGGGCGCTTTACTGAAGGATATCCTCGAGAAAGAAGGCTACAGTGTCGAGGTGGAAGTAAGCGGTCGCGAGGCTAAAGAGCGCATACGGGAAAACGATTACGCCGTCGTAATAACCGATATAAAGATGCCCGATGTCGACGGGATGGAAGTACTCAATTTTGCACGAATCACTCGGCCCGAATGTGCCGTCATTCTCATCACGGCTTTCGGAACCATCGATCTTGCGGTCGAGGCCATGCGTACCGGCGCTTTCCACTTTGTCACAAAGCCTTTCAAGATGAAGGAAATACTGGCCATAGTCCGTAAGTCCACCGAGCATTATCAACTTAAACGTGAAAATATCCTCCTGCGCAAGGAGATTCATGAGCGCTACAGATTCGGAAGCATAATAGGCAAAAGCCCCGCCATGCGCAGGGTCTACGACCTTATAACAAGGGTGGCGGCCACCACGAGCAACGTGATTATCCTCGGCGAATCGGGTACCGGAAAAGAATTGGTCGCAAAGGCCGTTCATTACAACGGCCCGCGAAAGGATAAACCCTTCATACCGATAAACTGCGCAGCCATACCCGACGGCCTGCTCGAAAGCGAACTCTTCGGACACGTCAAAGGCGCTTTTACCGGCGCAATAACCTCACATCGGGGCATGTTCGTCGAAGCACAAGACGGCACCATTTTTCTGGACGAAATCGCAGAGATGGGACTCGGATTACAGGCCAAAATACTCCGCGTTATCGAAGATAAACAAGTCAGACCCGTGGGTGGGAGTGAAGCGCACCGTATAGACGCGCGTATCATTACCGCCACCCAGACCAATTTGCGTGATGAGGTCGAAAAAGGAAATTTCCGGGAAGACCTCTACTATCGCCTTAATGTCATCCCCATACAGTTGCCGCCGTTAAGTAAACGTAAGGAAGATATCCCGCTGCTCGCCGAACATTTCCTCAAAAAATATTCGCAAGAGCTTAAATCTCCATCCAAAAGCTATTCCAAAAAAGCTATGGCTAAGATTATCGCGCATCCATGGAAAGGCAACGTTCGGGAGTTGGAAAACCTGATCGAGCGCGCGCTCGTGCTATCGACATCCAAAGTTATCGGCCCGGACGACCTACCCTTCGAGCCGTCATTGCGCTCCCCGAGCATAATCGAAAAAGCCCTCGAAGAAAACCTGACGCTCGATCAGATCGAGGAACTGTACATACGTGAAATTCTGGAAAAGACGGGCGGAAAGAAAGAAGATGCCGCCAAAATTCTCGGCATCAACCGCCGCACTCTATACCGCAAGGAACACAAAATTTTTCCCAAAAAACACGCCAAAGTAAAATCCGGTTAAAAATGAATAGGAACCCGATAAACATGCCGGAAGTGAAAAGCGGATAGCCCCTACAGACAGCGGAAAAGAGGGTTTCCCGTTGACCATGTCCGGCGATGCGTGTATATTACAAGTCGTTTTCTCGAAGCGACTAAAAGACCGTCGGGAAATATAAAGCAATAAGGAGGCGAAAAATGCCCGTTATAAGAACCCCGGAAAAGCGTTTTACAAATCTCCCGGATTATCCTTATGAGCCGAACTATGTCGAGATAAACGACATGCGCATTCATTATGTCGATGAAGGAGAAGGCGAGGTCGTGCTTTGCCTTCACGGCGAGCCGAGTTGGAGTTACTTATATCGGAAAATGATACCGATACTTTCCGAAAAGCATCGGGTGATAGCGCCGGATTTCGTCGGGTTCGGGCGCTCGGACAAGTTCACCCTCCGCGAGGAATACACCTTCGAGATGCACCGGGACACGTTGCTCAAGTTTATAGAAGAGCTGGACTTGAAGGGAATAACGGTAGTGGTTCAGGACTGGGGTGGATTGATCGGCCTCCGGGTGGTGAGCATGATACCCGAGCGGTTCGCGCGCCTGGTGATAATGAATACCGGCCTGCCGACCGGGGATGAGGAAATACCGAAGGCTTTCCTTATGTGGCAGCGGTTTTCCAAAATAATGCCGGTTATACCCGTAGGCATGGCATTGAAAATGGGATCTCTACCTTCCAAACCCGGAGAAAAACGGGGTTTTCGTAAGAGCTTAAGAGAAGCATCACGAGCCATGCCGTCCGAAGTCGTCAAGGCATACGTTGCACCTTTCCCGAGCAGTAAGTACAAGGCGGGAGCGAAGGCGTGGCCGTTGATGGTGCCGGTCAAACCCGACGATCCTGTTTCGGACGAAATGCGAAAGGCTCAGGAAGGAATGAAAAAATGGGAAAAACCCGCATTGGTGATGTTTTCGGACGGAGACCCCATCACCAGGGGTGGAGATGAGTGGTTCAGGGAAAACATCCCAAGCGCAAAAGATCAACCGAAAATCGTCATCGAAGATGCAGGTCATTTCCTGCAGGAAAGAAAAGGCCCTGAAATAGCCCGGCATATACTCGACTTTATCGAAAGAACACCGGCATAATAATCATGCAAGGGTCCGTGCGGGCCCCTGCGAAAATTTCTAATTTGCAGGATTGATCAGTTAAAAAATCACTTTACTTGACATTGCCGCGGGCCTTGACCAACTCAGCAATTTTCATTCGCACTCGCTCTTGTTTTTTATAATAGTCGTTCAACCCGTCCATGGACCCGACCTTATAAGATCCCCTGTTTTTCCTCGGCAATTTCCGATCGCTATCGTATCTCCATCTTTTTACGAACTGGTGAGTGAGCTTTATATCGAATTGACTGGATATTTCCCGGGCCACGATTTTGTCGCTCCACCACTTTGGGGCGGTTTTTCTACTGCCGGGCCAAAGTGTTTCGAGTATTTTTCTGCCTAAATCCTTATCCCATTTGAACCATGGTGTGCCTTTTACCAATCTCAATGTTCCTGTTCTCCTTTCAAGATGTTCGTTGCCTGAAGCCTTGAGTTGTTTTGAGCTTTCTTTATAAGGATACAGAAAAAATCTCATCTGTCAACAATATTACCCCCATCCAACGCCGGACAAGATAGAGCCTTACATGGACGGACCCACTTACCCGCCCAAAAGTGTTTTTGGGAAAGTCCCTTTTATATCAAATGGTCCCAGCCGTTATCTTCGAGATATTTCGCATATATGGGATGGAATTTCCTGACAGTGGGGAGGATTTTCAATAATTTCGGCACGGGGCCGAGGGCTACCACGTCTTTTTTAACAAGCGCCTTGGCGAGGTTGACCCGGCCAATCCAGAAATTGTGCCCGATGTCGGCATCGACAATAAAGGTGGCGTCGGGCTTCTTGTTGTCATCGAAGGTAATTTCTATCGGCTTGGCGGCGCAGTCGATGAAAATCTTCAGGTCGGGATCCCGGAGATCGAAAACGACCGTCAGCTTCGTGCCGTTAAGAACATCGAACGGCTTGCTGATTGCCGGGTCATCTTTTTTACGTCGCTCGACAAGGTCTATGAAAAATCCGCCAAGTATTTTTTTCGCCTCGTCGGCATCCTTGAATAACGGCATTATTTATCCCTCTTTTCAATTGCGTTTTCGGTCTTCCCGTCAGGATTTTCTTGGGATGACGATTTCATTTACGAATTGTGTAAATATGGTCTGGATATCATCGAGGGGCGTGACGCGTGGATCGAGCATATCGAACTCGAAAGACAACAACGGCACATTTATTTTTTCGGAGGTGCGTTTGAGCATCCCGAAAGCACCCCATGCATGCGTGCATCCAAGGTGACCGGGAAAAACACCGAAGTCAGCCTCGTAAAACCGGCACAAGTTGACGTAGTCGTCTATGTAATCCTCCATCGACCCCAACAGTTGGCGAGTCATGGGGAAATTACGCAACGCGTTCCGCGCGATTCCCTCGAGCATGCCCGTTTCCGAGCCCGTGTCGATAAGTCCCACCGGCGCGTAATATCCGAACATGTCCATCGGAACGGTCACATTGAGTTCCCGCTCGAGCCAGTTGTAGAAATTCAGGTCGGACCACATCGGATCGCCATACCATACAGCGCGAATTTCGTTGCCCTCCGTGGCTTGCTCGCCTCTTTCAATCCTCTCTTTCAAATCGGTCAGTATTTCACGGGCGTAATGAGTGCCTTGCCGAGCGCCGGAAAAGACCGTCACCACAGCAGCCATGAGCGACAACGTCTCGCAACCCTGCGGAGCGGGGCTCGTTCGCCTGAGATCCACCCATTCGAGGATCGTCTCCATCATCTCGTTATAAAGCTCCGAAGCGAATTTCAGCCGATCCCATTCATATCGAATGCCGAGCGATTGTTCGAGAAAATCGATGACCTCCCGGAACTGCCTGCTCATGTAAACGCTTTCCTCCGGCCTGAATCGGTACGGCATATCCACCACGATGGTCGGCATATCGCTGTTATGGGCCGTCATGCAGTTTACGAGGCATGTTTGCGAATCGCACGGTGTGGTCATGTAGAAAGCCGCGTCGCCCCACGGGATGCACTCCTCGACGACACTACCGAGCGCTATACGGTCCACGCTGCAAACCTCGGGCGCCATGCCGGCAGCCTCGGCGGAATCGACCATACGGGCGTTCACTTCGCCGGGAAGGCCCACCAGGGATTGAATTACGGCTAACGCCTCGAATTGATACCAGAAAATGTCCTCATCGGAAAAGCCGTGCAGCAAAGTGCCCGGTACCGCAAAATTGCTCCAGATAATTTTCTTGTTTTTATCAATCGCATCGAAAAGATTTTCGCAATATTGTTTATACACTTCGAGCAGCGCTTTATGAACTCGTTCGGTAGGATCCTCGGCGAATATCTCCTGCAATCCGAGGATCGACTCGTACGCCATTTCCCAAACATCCCACCGTTCTTTACCCAAAATGGCCATAAGGATACCCTCACTTCAATGGGCCGGCGTCAGGCCCGTTGTTCTTCGATCTTTTCAAGAAATGCCTGTACTCGGGTCTTGATCTGCCCTGTGGAAATAACACCGTATTCCCTCTCGAGCGACAACATAGGGATACCTTCCTTGCGGCAGAAATCGAGCATATTATGGTTTTCGGAACCCCATAGCTGGCAGAACTTCAGCCGCTGAAAAACCAACCCTTCCGCATCGAACTCGCGAATCATTTCCTTGAGAATTTCAAACCTATCGTGGAATTTTTCGCCCATGCGTACGCATGGCACATGATAGAAATATCGCCGGGAGATATTTTCCAACGGGTCTCCCCGGGTGTCGACCATTTCCTTGTATGCGCGGGCCCCAAAGCAAACGAACTCGCCGACGATCTGCGCGCCCTGCCCCTCGAGAACCTCGATATAATCCGGTTCGTCAAACTCTCCGCCGCAAACGATCAGCTTCGCCCGCACGGTAGACTCCGGCGCCTCCGATTCCTCCCGCTCGGTAAGGAATTGCCGGCCGAGTTCGAGGAAATCGGACGTCGGAATCTGGGTCGATGCGACGCTGATGGTGAGCATCTCCGATCCGTCGACATGACCCGACACGCCGGGCTTGCGAAGGTTCGCAATGCGGTTCAAAAGGTCGCGCTTCTCATTTGTTACGGCGATGGCTTCACGGAGAGCGTCGTCGGTGATTGATTTGCCGACGAATTCCTCGAGGTGTTTTTTCAGGTCGATTATTTCTTCGTGAAAGGCTTCGTAATTGACCTCGCGAGTGGCGCGAGGCACGGGAACGAAATGAGAGAACGGCATTGGAGAACCGTCCATCCATACCTGAGAAGCGCGGCGCACCTGGTCGCAACTGTTAATGCCTACAAGGCCGTCGAGAAAGTCGTAATGACCGTCGAGGGCCGCGCTGAGCGCCCAGCGGGTGAAAGTGCACAGCCTCGAGCTTATCCACGAATCCCCGCTCGAACTGTCTTCGCTGCCAACACCACGGATGCGAATCGGCAACATACCCGCCGCGAGGATAAGCTCCTCCGGAACGTAGCCGCACCAGTACCCGCAAACCTTGCCGCCGCTTTCCTTATGCGTGCGAACTAAATCATCGCAAGGGCGATCAAGAACCTTACGAAATCGATCGATCAATTCGGCCATATCATTATTCTCGAAATGCTTCCGTTTGATCCCTTACACACAAAAGGGATCATTGATAATATATAACGGCATCGAGAAAAACCAACCGCTATGACGAGGGGCGTCCACAGGGGACGCCCCTTCGATGCAGCTTATCGCATCACGCCCGGTAGGTGCTACTGCTGCTCTACCCACATCGGCCCGCGATTGTACATCTGGTCATAGGTCAGGCGCTTGAGAAAACCGCTGTAAACGTCGAAAGAGTACAAATCTCCACGGAGCATATCGCCCGAGGAATGGCTGCGCGCCCCGGAAACATACACCACCCGATCTCCGTCGGGCGAAACGGCGGGCTGAGCCACAAAAGCATTCTCCTCAGGCTCAACAACATACAAGGTGCCGTCAATGCTGCCCATAAGAGGAAACTGGGCGTAGTTGTTAGTCGGGTCCACCACCAGACCGCTGAGGGAAAAATATTCAAGTCGGCCCTCTATATCGACCCATTGAGGCGGGATGGTATTTGTAAGTGGACTAAACACCGGATCTGTAGCTAAGTCATCGCAATTATCATTCCAATCCATATCTATGCAAGCTCCCCACGGGTCATAGGTACCATCAACGGTGAGAATGATGTTATAGCGACCGATAGCGGCGCCGGGGACGGAATTTTTCATGTTCGCCAAGACAAGCCATGGATATTCGGCGGTAGTGTAATCCGACTCCAAAACCTCAATTTTTGTAGGGCTCCAGGCAGGGTCCCACATCTCGGTAAGCTCACCCAGTTCCACCATATAAGCCATAGGCTCCAGTGTCACCCCGTCCGGTTCGCTGCCTATAAGATAATCAATTACGTCAGTGAATGGGGGGGTAGTACAATTATGGGGAACAGCAGGGAATGGAAGCAACATTGTATATGCGTCCAGAACGACCTCATCCCAGTCCACGCCCGCATAGCTGCTTATATAAACCGGAGTTGAACAGAACCCCGGATCCTGAAAACTGAGATGAATCGCCAGCAGCTTCAGAGCATCCGGGATAGGGAAAAACGAACCTTCCGGGCCGCTTCCATAGTCCAAAAGTCCGAACGGATCGCCGTCAAAATCATGGATTTGATCGCCATAAAAGTAAATTTCATTCGTAAACGACGTGTAAACCGGCCCCGCCCAAACAGACGCATCTGTAATCTGGATTTCATATTTGCTCGAGCCGTTGTCTTGCTCCGTGCTTGCGACGAAAACCAGCATACCGTCGTCGGACACATCGGGGCTTGTCTCCTCGGTGTCGTCGCCACCCGCTCCAGTGAACCGGTACAGCGTCGGCTTGGGGCGCAACACGAGAGTGCCTTTACCGTCACCGCTTGCCCCGAGGCCGATATCATCGCCGGGGTCAGGTGTCATCGCCGTGTATTCCGCCAACCAGTTAATGTATTCCGCTACCTGAACCCGGCACTCACGCACATTGTAGCGGTGGCGCATTCGACAATCTCCGCGCCTGTAAGCATCAAGCTGGGCGCGCCGGAACTCCCTACCACTTTGAATGTGATGGTTTGGTCATCGCCGTCTATGGAAAAGACCAATTGGGAATTGTGTGAAATTTGATAAGGTCCGGGTGTCGATGACATTATTTGCGCGGGCAAGCGTGGAGCAGTTCCATCACCCGGATCCACCACGTCCAGAAGACCGATGTAAACATCGTCATCAATGTAATCTTCGTATTCGAACAGTAATCCCTTGTTTGAAGTTCCACTGACCGATTGGGGTGAGATACCTAACTCGGTATTTGCAGAGCAATTTGCAATGACCAATGTTCTGGTTATAGCCGGTTCCGACGATGGTCCCCAATTTAGGTCCGAGGTGGTTCCTTCCACCACACCGGGATAATAAACCTCCTCGCCCAATACCAGCGGCGTAAAATCTCCCCTTGCCTGGTTATACAAAAAGAAACCGCTGTTGTTGACGGAAAAGTACCCATCAATGTAACTGATGTCGAAAACCATCCAGTCGGTGCCTTCTAAGGCGTCGCCGCCTTCCATGTTCACGTCCTGGAACGTAAGCTGTTCACGGCATGAGCCGTCGGCGTTCATGAGGATCAATTCGTTCCATCCGGTGCCTGTGAACTGGGAGCTGAAAAGAATCTTCCCGGTGACAAGCTCCGTGAGGGTGATTTCAGACGGACAAGTGGTGCTGCCGGCGGATACGGTAACGTTACTGATTTCCCGGTTGTTATAACCTTCTTTTTCTGCAACAAGTGTCCACGTACCGGGCGGGACGTTACTAAGTGAATAATCACCGTCAAAATCCGTTTCTGCGGCGGTAAAATGGGGCAATTCCAGGATCGTAAGGGAAATACCCTCGTGGTTAAGCGTTATAGTGTTACCGGTGGGACCTGAATATTCCACCGCGCTGCCCCCCTCGAGCAGGGCGACTCCCTCGATACTTCCGACAGGCCCGTTGTAATCGGGATCGTAAGGGTTGGTGCGCTTCGTGTCTATGCAACCCCAAAGGACCAACCCTAAACCCAACAATATGATAGCAATTCGTTTCATGGTCATTCTCCTTCCGCCTACCTAAAATCGGTAAGCCAGCCCGATGCCGATGGCTCCATCGTCGCCGAACATCGGCATGAACCTCAAAGAAGTTTTTTTCTTGGGTTTGCCTTTTCCGTAAATGCGCTTGTTATACTTGCGGGTTTGAAGGTAGGCGTCGACCATGGCGTAACCCTATACCCCGCCGGCAATACCGAGGGATATATTCCGGCCCAGCAGCATTCTGTCTCCTTTGTCTCCTTCACCGGCGGTATCCGGATCGTCTTTATGGTACTCGTCATAATAATTCGCGGCGTAGAAATGAAAGACGGCGGCGGAAGCAATGAGAACAACCTCCGTACCCATGATTAAATATCCCTTTTTCGGCTGGTTGTTGAAGAATTGCCCCCATCCGGGCACGAGCATGGACCTGAAAATGGCGTTCACGGGGTAGCGATGCAGGTCGTAGTACTGAGCGGCGACGGGGATGAGCAACTCGTCGGGAATACGCGCCGTGTGCACTCCGACAACCTTGGCCGTCCTCACATCGATGGCCCGCGAGGTCGCATAGAAGATGGTGCCGACATGCGATACGGCGCCGGTGATTATCACCGAAGCGCCGACGATGCTGCCCGCCTGGGCCGCCGTCGCCTCATCCACAAGGCCCGTTTGACCCAATGCGATCTCTTCCATGACCTTGCGAATGTTTTTGCGGTCGATCACAACCACCTTGCCGGACTTGACCATCGCGGCGTTGAGTAAATCGCTCACCGTTTCGCCGATCTTCATCTCTTCAACGTCGGGACCGATGTTCTGGAAATCGACGACCGCAACCGTTCTTTGTTTCGGCGACGCCGCCAACACCGCAGCCGTCATCGCATCAGCCATTTGGCCGACCATTTGAGCCACATGCTTGGGAACTTTTTTAGAATTTCCGTTCGGAGCCTGAGCCTGAACGGTCGAAACGAACATTAGCGCCACAATACATGTCAGCGCAATTGGAATCCGTGCAGACAACAGACAAATCTTGATTTTCGTCATGCTATACCCTCCCTACCGGCAGTTTTCTACTTCTATGGAAAGGACAGGTGGTTTTTCTCACACACAGTCCGCATAAAAAAGTAGGCACATTATAGTCCTTCACGCATAGCTTCGTCAAGGGGTTAGATAAAATGATTCCACAATACTTCTTGTAAAAACAATGGTTTACTTAACACCGGTATATCTAAAATCGCGACTGACAAGGGATTTAAATCCCTGCCTGCCGCAGGTAAATCGTGCTCGGTTGCCTTGTTTTTGCAAGAGGTTCTTGGCGTTTTTTTTCAGTTGATATTTTATAACAGCTTAGAAATACAGGTTCGCTCCAACGCGAATTTTCAATGCGCCCCAATTGGTCGCCTCCGTGTCAAGAGACGGGTCGCCGAATTCGTCGAGTGTACCGGTCTTGGGAGACGAGCTGTTACGATTCAGCAATTCTATAAAGCCTCCCCATTTGCCTGTTCGGTACTCCAATCCACCGCCTATGTCCCACATGAATCGGAAAGAGCTGTCCCACCAGGTCACCTCGGAAGGCGTACCGTAGAATAAGAGTCCGGCGTTCACCTTGCTCATCCACACGGCTCCAATGTCGGCTCTTAAATAAGGCACAAGACCTTCGTCGGGTTTGTTGCTGAGAAGAACTTTCATGCCCGTATAGATCGGTACGAGATGAAAATCGTCGAAGTCTACAACCATTACTTGTTCACCGGACGTGTTTGAGAGTGAGATCGAGTTGCCGTGATGGAATATGTACCCCGCGCCGAATATCGCCTCCCAATTCTCATCGAAACGCCAACCTAACTCGATGCCTCCACCCCAGCCTGTTTCCAGGAGATTTCCGGTGGCGGGATGCCAGTCGGGAGGATCCCATTCGCCGTGAGAGATTTCTCCCGCTTGTCCACCCATAATAAAAGAAACTTCGAACAGAGGCCCAATACTCCACTTCTCCTCGGCCGCTGAAGCCGAACGAATGCTTATGGTAAATATTAACAACGCGACAATCAGGCAATAAATTGATATGCGCTTCAATAAAACCCTCCTTGTTGATAATTCGAGTTTCAGCCGGTTAGTTTTCGTGCTTGATGGTATCCTTTCGGTGATTCTATCGCAAGCGATGTATGCGCTGCCTCCGAGCCGAAGGCTTCTGGAATTAACAAATCATTAATGAGTGATGGTTTTCCCGAAGAGATGAATCCTACTCGCGCCTCCGCGCAATATCAGCCCACCGCCTTCAGAACCGTTATCATATATACTCGATCCCAACATGATGATTTTTTTATCGCCCATATCGAGGTTTGCGCCGAATTTTACGGTTTCGCGGTCGGCGCGGATATTGCCGTCCAGGATCGAATCGCCGTGAAGGTGAATTCTCTTCGCCCCTCCGCGCAATATCAGCCCGCCACCTTCCGAGCCGTCGTCGTATACTCTCGATCCCAACATGATGATTTTCTTATTGCCCATATCGAGGTTTGCGCCGAATTTTACGGTTTCGCGGTCGGCGTGGATATTGCCGTCCAGGATCGAATCGCCGTGAAGATGAATCCTACTCGCTCCCCCACGCAATATCAAACCGCCGCTTTCAGAACCGTCATCATATATACTTGATCCCTGCATGATGATTTTTCGTTTGCCGAGGTTTATGTTGCCATCGGCTTGAAGACAGCGGGTAAAATTCTTGAGTCGCGCAGTTTCATCGGGCGAAAAAGAATCCGACCCTGCACCTAAAGTTGCAAAAAGCAACGCTGCGGCCAGGGCGCCGATAATAAAACTTTTCGCATCAATAACTCGGGTTTTCATAATAACATCCTCCTTCTATGATTTTGTTCGATCAGTGTTTCTTAAGTTCGAATAGATCATATTTCTTGATACGGCGATTGCAAACGTACGGCCCGAGCGGTTCACCTCCGCACATGGTCACCAATAATCTTTTCCCCTGCGGCGGAAAAGTCTACTTTTTTTCGAGTCCTTAAGTAAGGGCTCGGGGGCCTTTCGTTTGTCCACTACCCAGATAGTGATGGAACCCGATGGATGCTCATATCCCAGTACCGCCGCAGCGTGAAAACCATCTTCATGATTTAAGAGATGATTTTCAAAATAAGTCTTTAACTCCGATGGACACTCTTTGAAATTATTGCGAGCCGGAATGGCCTCGTCACACGAATTTAAAAAATACGCGTATCTGGAAGGGATGTCGGGCTCCCATCCAATTGTCTTAAAAGTCTTGCCCCATTTGTTTGTCTCGCCAAAATACGATACCTCGGCGGTTGTGATGGCTGCGAGGTG
>Ga0180432_10001811_pt1 | contig 33056 bp, 22 predicted proteins | sample SS_ome_10_FD_132414 | JGI IMG/M metagenome (GOLD analysis project Ga0180432, IMG submission 132414) | Hypersaline lake sediment archaeal communities from the Salton Sea, California, USA - SS_1_MS_2 metaG | ecosystem: Environmental > Aquatic > Non-marine Saline and Alkaline > Hypersaline >...
CAGTTCAACAAGCTCTCGGACCAGCTGAAGGTGATCAGGCTCTACTTCCCGAGGACCTACGAGAAGATGAAGACCTACGACCTGATCCTGCTGGTGGCGACGGACTATAACCTCCTTACGAATCAGCAGGACAAGTGGATATACGACGCGATCCGCGAGGGGGCCGGGGGGATCAACGACGGCGGCATGCTCAGCGTGATCTCGCCCATCTCCACCGTCTGGGCCAACAGCCTCGCCCAGCAGGCGTTCCCGAACGACGCCCCACTCGTAGACACCAAGAACTGGAGGGCCACGAGCGCCTTCAGAGCCGAGATCAACCGCGACCATCCCGACCCGATCCTAACCCCATTCATCCCCTACAACGTCGAGGAGCAACACCTCTGGGGCGAGGTCGGCATGGTGATTCACAGACAGGGCTCCCGCGTGCTGGCCTGGCAGGTAGGCAACTTCGCCACCAGGACCGACTACCTGGTCAACTGGGAGTACGAGCAGGGCAGAACCATGACCAGCGGGCAGTACCTGGGAGAGCTCTGGTTCGGGTACCCGACCCGGGAATCCAAGAACCAGTACTCGATGGACATGTTCATGAACATGATATTCTGGCTCACGAAGAGGCCGCTGATAGACGACATCGATGTGTTCCACAGGGTCAAGTCGACCTTCGAGGAGTTCAGGTCCCGCCTCGGGATGCTGATATCACTCAGGGACTTCATCGACAGGTTCGGCGCAAACACCCAGAGGATACAGGTAGAGATCAACAATCTCGAGGAATCATACCGCCAGGCGACAGATCTTTACCTCGATAGCAGATTCATCGACAGCGAGAACGCGATCAAGGAGGGCCTGGACCAGTTCCCCCAGGCGGAGGACATCGCCAGGAGGGAGAAGGACACTGCCCTCCTCTGGGTCTACATCATAGAGTGGCTGGTGACCTCCTCGGCTCTGTTCATATCCGGCTTCATCCTCTGGACACTCATGGTCAGGAGAAGGCTCTACCGCCAGGTGGAGGCAACGAGGCTCCAGGAGGTCAGATAGGGTCCGACCAAGGCCCTGAAGAAGACGGCACCCAACAGGCTGCGACGAAGCTGCTCTTCTTGCCCTATCCTAGGTTAGGATTCCAAGTCGTATCCTGTGATGCTATGAGTATCTCTTCTTCAGTTCCGGCAGTATTTCATCTGTGAAGTGTTCGAAATTGGGAACGTCTCTTTTGTCAAAGGGGTATGGAATGAACATCTCAGTTACGCCAGTATCAAATACTTTCCCTACTACATTCTCCAGAAGGTCCAGGTTCTCGTAGATCATCATCTTCCCTATAGTATGCATGGCTTCGCTTTCATATACTCAAAATGTTCTTCTGAGTTCGCCCGGATGCCTGCTAATTTCTATACAGTATTCGTCTAGTAGGGCATTTCGTTCTTTGAGTTTTTCCAGGGTTTCATTCAGGACTGCAATATCTCCTAGCATATTCCAAGCGTTGGCGAACCTTGCGGTAATCCTAAGCATCCTTGGTCCATTGGCACCGATGTGTATCGGTGGTCGTGGTTCCTGAACTGGGTCTGGTTCTACTATAGCCTCGTCAAGATGGAAGTATTTGCCATGATATGTGGTGACTGGCTTCCTCAGGAGCTGGTCAACAATCTCCAAGTACTCCTCGAAACGTTCCACTCGCTTCGCAGGAGGCAGCCTATCAATCCCTGTCATAGAGTGTTCAAGGCCGCTGCTACCGCCAGCCCCAAGGCCCAGATCCAGTCTCCCGTTTGACATATGGTCCACAGTCAGAGCCTGCTTCGCCAGCCAAGCCGGATGACGCCACTGCGTGTTAGTAACGGCCGTTCCAATCCTGATTCTCGAGGTTTCACAAGCCATTCCACATAGAGTTGTCCAACATTCAAAGAATGTCATGTGTGTCTTGTTCCAGTGAGTGAAGTGGTCTGCTACCCACAGGTTGTCAAATGCTGTATTGTCAAGGTATTTCCATCTACTGACAAGATCTTTCCAGGGGGCATTTTGTATTGTGATTACACCCATCCTGAGTTTCCCATCTTTGGACAAATCAGTTCACTCCGGGAAAAACAGTCAATCTGACTTATTATACTAAGCATCACGCATCATCATCCCCTTCAGGGAAGCAATGATACAGAATATGGTTCGACAATATGCTGGCAAGACCGGCCATCAAGAGATTCCTTAACAGGCCAGGGGTGCCTTCAGCATACCTTGGAGGCGACTACGTACCGTACCAGTTGCGGCAAGGTGAGGGTGGATAAGGGTTCGCGACTGAGCACTGAACTCCGGTGCCGATAGGTGATAGGGGGTCATCGTGATTCCTGAAACCGAGATCTCTTGTCTAGCCTAATGCATATTCCGCTAGGTAACCACAAATTGTGGAGAAGGCGTTTTTGGTCTACCTGAAATGGTAGGCATTGAACGTTTCTTCGTTCAGGCAATACCGGGGAGAGCCACACGGAGACTCTGGCTATAGGTTCGAGGCAGAGGCAAATTTCCGGCAAATCACAAGCGGAACCTGGGAAACCCGATGTGAACAAGGAAAAACAGGAGCACTATGACCCGCTGATCTGCTTATCCTCTGATCTCTGATCCAAAGCCTTAAATCAACAAAAACCCAATCCTATTGGGGAGCGGCGTGAAACCCGTTACGAAGCGATCTGCAGGGCGATACGCGGTGGTCATGCTCTTGGCTCTGACCCTGATGCTCTGCCTACCCACATGTTACGGCGGGGAGAAGATCAGGGTCCTCATCATCGGAGACTCGGCCCTTATCAAAAACCTGGCGAGGATCTTCGACTACGAACCCCTCGTCTACCACGACTCCGTCACGGTTAGATCATTCCAGTTCGACAAGCTCTCGGACCAGCTGAAGGCTATCAGGCTCTACTTCCCGAGGACCTACGAGAAGATGAGGACCTACGACCTGATCCTGCTCGTCGCAACCGAGTACAACTTGCTGACCACCAAGCAGGATAAGTGGATATACGACGCGATCCGGGAGGGAGCCGGGGGGATCAACGACGGAGGCATGCTCAGCGTGATCGCCCCCATCTCCACCGTCTGGGCTAACAGCCTCGCCCAGCAGGCGTTCCCGAACGACGCCCCCCTCGTCGACACCAAGAACTGGAGGGTCGCGAAGGCCTTCAGGGTGGAGATCAACCGAGACCACCCGGAGCCGATCCTAACACCATTCATCCCGTACAGGGTGGAGGAGGCGCAACTCGGGGCCCTGGCAAACGGCATGGTTGTTGCCAGGGCCGGCGCCCACGTCCTCGCGTGGCAGGTAGGCAACTTCGCGACCAAGACCGACTACCTGGTCAACTGGGAGTACGAGGAGGGCAGAACCATGACCTGCGGACAGTACCTCGGCGGCGGTTGGCTCGGGTATCCAGGACGGGAATCAAAGAACCAGTACTCGATGGACATCTTCATGAACATGATATTCTGGCTCACGAAGAGGCCGCTGATAGACGACATCGATGTGTTCCACAGGGTCAAGTCGACATTCGAGGAGTTCAGGTCCAGACTGGGAATGATAATCTCCCTCAGGGACTTCATCGACAGGTTCGGCGCAAACACCCAGAGGATACAGGCCGAGATCAATGACCTCCAGGAAGCATACAGCGAGGCAACCGAACTCTACCTTGACAGCAGATTCATCGACAGCGAGAACGCGATCAAGGAGGGCCTGGACCGTTTCCCCCAGGCGGAGGACATCGCCAGGAGGGAGAAGGACACCGCCCTCCTCTGGGTCTACATCATAGAGTGGCTGGTGACCTCCTCGGCTCTGTTCATATCCGGCTTCATCCTCTGGACACTCATGGTCAGGAGAAGGCTCTACCGCCAGGTGGAGGCCACCAGGCTCGAAGAGGTCAGATGAAGCGGCGGGCTCTCATTCTTAAGGAGAGGGGTCACGCAAACCCCCGTCAATGCGTAGCTTCGTGCCGCTTCTTTTCATTCTGCTCCTGGGGCAGGTCGCCTGGGCCAGAACGCCCGCCCTGGATTCGGGCACCGGAAGAGTCCGCGTTATATATCTGGGAGATGCATGGGGTGGTGGAAGCCCCTACCAGTTCATGGTCCTTGACCCCAAGCTCTACGTGACGCCAGTGCCCGCGTCATCCGGCCATGTGGGCGGCATGCCAAATATATCCAGATATATCAGGCTCTTCATACCTCGGACCTATAACCGCCTTGTCGAGTCACAAGACGTGATCATCCTCAGCGACACCGTGAAGACTTACTACCAACCCCGTCACATATCTTGGTTCGCAAACGCCGCCAGGGACGGCGGCAGGGGGATCATAATGGTCGGAGGAAGGGAGATCCAGTGGGGGGATTGGTGGGACACCTCCGTGGAGGACGTTCTGCCCGTGGAGTGGGTACCCCACGAGACCTATGAGGGGTTTCCCTTCAAGGCCGTGCCCACTGATGCGAAACACGACTTCATGGACTCCTTGCCTTGGGAAACCATGCCTGCCTACACCGGGATGAATGTGGCCGATCCCAAGATCGGTTCAGTGACTTTCCTAGAGGTTGAGGAGGAGGGGTATCCGGTAGTTTCATTCTGGGAGACGGGTGAGGGCGCGGGAGTCGTTCACACGCCGGACTGGACGCCCGCTTGGGGCGGCCTGATCTTCACGGAGTGGCCGTACTACGGAGACTTCATCTCCAACCTCCTCTACCTTGCCGCAGGAGTCGACATTCCCGACGACCCGGAGCTAATGCACGAGATACGGGAGGAGTTCTATCTCTTCTCCATACAATGGAGCCTGCTCATCGGCATGACCGATTTCGTTGACAGGTTCGGCGCCAACACCGGACCCCTCGAGGAGGAGCTGGGAAGAATCAACGATCTCCGCAGGGGGGCGTCCCGTTCCTACATCGAGCAGGATTACGAACGTGTCCTCGACGACCTTAGGGAGGGACGCGAGAAACTTGACGATGCCCTGGATCTGGCTATGGATATCAAGGACCGGGCCCTGACCTGGATATACATCACAGAGGCAACGACCGTCACGGGAATATCCCTCATCTGTGGGTTAGCCATATGGCTCTTGATGATCAAGAGAAAACCATACAGGGAGGTATCCACGACTCGATACACCTGACCCAGCGTGAGTCTCGTTAGTCACCGCCTGATGGTTTCTCAAGCCACCCGGCAAGAAGCAGGGAAATTGGGACCACATGCATGGGAAGGCGAACATATCACGCTGATTCAGGAAAACTGGCTTAGAGAAGCCGGCTCTTTGGTCCGTCAGGCTACTCCTATTCTCCCTTCCTGCCACCGGTAGGTTGCCTGCTTGAAACGCTCAGTGTGCAGGTGCCCGGCCGTGACCTCGTTGTTGATCTCCTTGGGGCCAGCGAGGGAGTTGTAAGCGGCATATACCCCTGTGGGCGGGCAGGTGTCGTCGAGGAAACCAACGCTGAAGAGTGTCGGGCAATCTATCATCGACGCGAAGTTCACCCCGTCGATGTATCTCGCGGCCTCAACCTCTCGGGGATCGGGTACCCCATCCCTCACATTCACGATCTTCGGCCATCCTGCGACTCGGCCGATAACCGGTCCGGTGTGGTCGCAGTGTGTCGGGCATGACACCACCAAGCCATCGATATCTCCCCCCAGCGCGGCCCCGGCCAGCGCCTGCCCTCCACCCTGGCTGTGCCCCTCTATCATTAGATGTTCGGGGTCACAGTCGGGGTAGTCCCTCATGAAGGCCACGGCGCCGGCGGCCCGAAGGAACATGCCCCTGAAGTAGACTTTCTGCCTGTCCTCCCTACCTCGTGTCCGGTAGTCGGCTAGGGCTCCCCTCTCCAGTTCCTCATAGTACGCGAGGGGGCGTTCATTTGTTATCGAATGGGAGTTAATGCTCAGTACCATGAAACCACGCGAAGCCAGGTCCAAACCATTCTCCGGCGGGACGGGGTAGACCCCGGCGCCGTGATACCGCACCACGCATGGAAACGGACCCTCCCCAAGGGGCTTCAGGATCCAGCCGTAGACATCCCCCACCCGGGGCATACTTATCGAGGTCCTGAATATTGTCCCCTCCCTGTGTCTGGAGTGTTTCACGATTCCAGCACGCATCCGATCCGGTAGATCCTTGGCGAGCTGATCCCGCCAGAAATCATCGAAATCCTCCGGTACCGGCATCGATGGAGCTATCTTCTCCGGGGAAACCGCTGCAGCCGCCTGTGATAGCGGCTCACCCTTCGCTGAATCATGGATCGACAGTTTCAGGAAGCCGGGTTCCCCGGGCCGATAGGTGATCTCGCGCGGAAGACCAGGGACCTCGCTCCTCTCAATCTTTGTCTCGCCATTCCAGGACAACCTGTAGGTCAAGGATCCCTGATTGGAGATATCTCCTCTCGATTCCAATCCGAAACGGACCTCTTCACCGGCGCGGTAAACGCCGTCAGCCCTGTCAACCGTTACACGAATGTGAACTCCGCCTCCGCCTTGCCCCAACCCTCTTCCCTCCTCAGAATTCCCACACGACCATGCGGTGGGGCCGCCCCTCACCGTCGACTATTCGCACCGAGAAGTTGAAGGCATGTGGCTTGTTAAACACCTTAGCCAGGATTCTGTTCTTCCCTCGGCACAGGTGAATATCAACATGTATATCAGAATTCCCGGTCACCGCGCCACCCGCAAAAACCAGCTCATCATTAACCCAAAGCACAATATCATCATCACAAGTTACATCCATCCGGACGTCGACATCGGCGCGTGACTCAAGGGTCGTGTATGCGTAAGCCACCGTGTACTCCGAGTCCTCCGGATAGAAAAAGTCGGCCAGGTCTACGATACCATACGGGCTCTCGCACCGATGTAACCGCCATTTCGCCTCACCGCCTCTAACCGCATAAGTAGCATCGAGGTCGATCCCTGCCTCAGGGGGATAGGGCGTATCCAACAAGTCCCCCTCATCATTGCGCCAGAGACCTACCAAATACCAGTCCGTCCAGTAGCCGAGCGCTCGGGCCACCTCGCGGGTATCCCCATCCTCAAGCATCCGCTCGAGTTCCTCCCGCCTTTCCATCTCGGGCACAACCGCCTCCCATATCTCGTGATAATCCGGAAGACGCATCAACTCCATCCTCAAGGTACGCTGTGCCCCGCGAACCTCGACTATATCCGCCAGCTCAGTATCAGCACCAATCTCGTCGAGAAGCGACATCTGCTCGTTCAAGAGATCGGCAACCCGCATCATCCTACTATCCCTACGACTACGTTTCTCCGTGGACTGCAACTCGATGACCCGTAGGCCGTAGCGGTATCGCCTCAGTCTCGCGGAGATATTTTCCTCCTCGCTAACCCGAAGCTCGGCTTTCTCAAGTGCGCGTTCCGCGTCGCCGAGCAGCTCGCCCGCCTTTGACAGAAGACCCGGCGTCATCGACGCCAGATAGGCCCCGTCAAAATCACTGTCCCTGTCCTTGGGTATCTGCTCAATCTCATCCTCGAACAGCCGGCCGTACCTGGCAACCGCGGGCGCGGCGGGCCCGAACATATTCTCGTAATACTCATCTACGATCACTTCAACATCCGCGTCAACATTCCACCCCAGCTTGACCGGGAGATAGAGGTTCAGGCCCTGCGTCCACCACTGCGGCCACCCACCAGCATAGAAACCGATGCAGCCATGTTTATGCATCCAGGGCAGATCCCGCCTGATAGTATGAACCAGTCCAATAGGTCCCCAGATAAACCAGTGGCCCCAGTAATCGTACATATAGAGCTCCGGGCTGAGTTCATGCCATTTCCGGACATATTCCGCGAAGGGGCGATTACGCTCACAATCCGGGTCATCGATCGAATGATGCATACAGTAATCCCACGGAGTATGCACTAGAACCGGCAGCAACATCGGGTGAGGCTTCACGACCTCCGGCGGCTTTGTATACGTCATGTAGGCGTAGAACGCGAGACGTCTATCAGGATGGGTCTTAACCACCTCCGCAGCTACCTGATTGAAAAAGTGCACGAGACGGTCTGTGATCGACCCACCAGGGGCAAATGGATCGACGCCAAGCTCGGCGTCCAGTGCACGGCATCTCTCACATTGGCAAAAACCCCTGAAATCCCCCGGACTAAGGGAAAAACTCTCCCACTCGGGATTCTCGTCGAGCCACTTTCGGGCCACGGCCACCGTCCTCTTCAGAACCCCCGGCTGCGTGGTACAGAACTGTCTACGGTTACGTTTCTTTCCAACAAGGGCAAACCACTCCGGATGCTCATCTAGCAAGGACGACGGAACGATCCTGGACCAGTTGTGGCTGTGAAAATGTACAGGAAAGCCCTCCAGACGGTTACGTCGCTTCCAGAGCCTGGAGGCTTCCTTGTCCCGATGCCTACCGAAACCGGCGATACTACCGAAATCCGGCGAATCCCGCATATCCAGATCACCGACAGTGATTGTATCGCGCCGAGGGATATACTCACCCAGTGCATCCGGCGTATACCACCTGCAACCCAGTTCCTCCTCGAGAAAGGCATACACCCCGTTAACCACATCGGCATCCGACCTGCCGGAGAAATGGAGGGTGTAATCCCCTCGCCAAACATGGAAAGTCATCGGGGGAAGTGGCCCATCGGGATCACTCGCCCCGAGGATGAGGGCCGGCCCTTCAGCGACCTCCGAAACGACTGGCAGAATCGCGCCCGACATACGAGTGAGGATACTCGATAGATCCTGTGCCGTCTCCAGGAGATCCGGCGATTCATCATCCTTCACCGCGATTACGGCGCATGGTTTCCCATCTTCCACAAGCAAGAGGGGTTTCATCTCACAATCCTCGATCTGCGTCTTCTCGCTCTGTTGATTGTTGGCTCGGCTACCATTGCTCTTGTCAATAGTCATCCAGTTCACCGATCATATCATCCGGCACCGTGGCCGCGTGTATCTGGGGCTCTCCGCTGCGATCTGAATTGAATATTACCCACTTCAGATCCGGCGTCAGATAGGGATGTGGGTGTGTATCCTGTATTCCCGGGCTGAAGGATGATTCGGAGTGACAGACCACGGCGTTCTTACCGGTCTTGATGGAGCCGATGATGATATCGCCGGTTCCGTGCTCATCGCAGCAGAAGAACCTGCCGCAGACCGAGGTCCCCACGTGGGCAAATCGGTGCCCGGAGGATACCCCCCGCGCCCGGCCGTCGGGCCGTACGCCGAGCAGATTGCCCCTTACGCCAGACCGAGGCCCGTATCCGCTGACGGTTAGAAGGATCTCCTTCGTTCCGCCGATCCACGCCTGGTGCCCAGTGCAGGGAGTTGTGTAGGGCTTCCCCACCCGGAGCGTAGTACGCCCTTGGTCCGCGATGTCCAAGAGGTATAGGGTTGCGCCCTCCTCGCCAACCAACCTGATGCGGTTTCCCCTCTCATCGATCTTACCGCCCCGGTTTTGCTGAACCATGATCCATCTCCCCTCGGATGGCTCAAATTGAGGGTGCGGATTGAGTATGTAAGGGTCCCTGTCTATGATCTGGAACCTTCCCTCCTCGAGATCAACCATCTCGATCCCGTATTCTCTGTACCTGTCGTCTGTGACGACCCCATAGGCATAGTAGCGCCCACTAGGAGATACCGTGGCCAGACCCCGCACCTTCAAGGGCCCCTCAAGCTCACAGGCGACCTCGGATTCCCCGGTTTCCAGATCCAGCCTAGTCAATTCCATGGACTCACCTTTCGTCCGCCTGAGGAAGTAGAAGATACCACGGTGTGTCATGGCTATCCCGCCGCAGCCACGCCCACCCAGGCGCCTCTCCCAGGTGCCAATTTCACAGACGATATAATCGGAATCAAAAATCGGCGGGGAGGCATCTCTTCTATCGGGGTGACCGTCGGTTACATGACCGGGCCTGTCTTGAGAAAAAACAAAATACCGCGAATCCGCCGAGCAGTATGGGATCTCGCAGTAGATATTCGATTTGGGAAGGGAATTCTCCGTAACCTGGTATACCGTTGAACCCGTGTCCTGCCGCACTGGCCTGATCGCCAAGATGATTCCTCCTACTGCGAGTCGTCTGATAGTATTTGAGGACGATTCCTCATGCTCCGGTCCATGCGACTTGCCAAATTCTCTCCTGTACCAAGAGACCCCTCTCGAAGCCACGGAGGTATACTAATTGGTTTCCCCTTACCTAGAAGGCCGATGAGCGACTTTGATTGACCGGTGGCAGGGCCAAGAGATAAAAGACCCCCAGGGAATGCTGCCACCGATGCCCTGGGCCAAGGGGATCTGGCTAGCGGTAATCCTGCTCGCAGTAATCATCGTTGCTCCCCGTCAAGATGTCGCCGCGCAGGAGGAAATCAGGATCTCCGGCATGGTGATCGGTTCATGGTACACCAACGACTTCGACGCCCTGTTCGAGCTGGATCCCCTCTTCACATACAGCGTGTACCCACTGCCCCCGTATCTGGGCGAAAACGAGAAACGCAGGCTGCACAGGGTCTACTATCCACGGACAAGGCAGGACCTGATAGAGAGCTATGACGTGATGGTGTTTGATGGGGCTCTGATAACACATTTCACGCCCAATCAGTTCCGGGACCTGGACTACGCCTTCCGGGAGGGCCGCATGAGCGCCATAATAGCCCCGGTGGTGATGTGGTTCTCAGTTCTGGAGCCGACGATACTCCGCGACGTCGTTCCCATAAGTCAGAAGGGGGCCGTCATCCTCAAGCCATACCTGGTCAGATTCAACGAGGACGCGGACCCGGTTTTCCTACCCTTCGTCGACCTCGGCATCGACGACTATGCGGGAAGCCAGTACTCCGAGATAGTCCCAAGACAGGGAGCAACAGTCTGGGCGGAGATACGATCCCTGAACTGGCCCTGGTTGGTATCGTGGAGGCCTGGAGGCAGCAATGCAGGGATGCAGTGGGTCGTCGCCCACAGGTTTGACGAGTGGTGGCAAGGGAGCATCAATCCCTATGCAATGGACGCGGCAACGAACATGATACTCTACTCGATGGGCAGGGATCTGATCAGTGATGTCCCGGCGAGAAGGGAGACCATGCGACTATTCACCAACTTCTACAATCAGAAGACCATCATACTATCGATGATTGAATGGGTGGACGCCTTTGGAGCTAACACCCTGACCCTGACCGACCGTCTGGTGGCCCTGGATAGTGAAATGGAAGGTGCAATAGACGACTACCTGGAACAGGACTATCCAGCCGCGATCTCTTTTCTGCAGTCGGTAACCGATACCGCCAAGGAGATCTCCAGAGATGTGGTGCGGCTCAAGGACGAGGCACTGCTCTGGATATACCTGGTGGAGTGGCTGGCGGTGAGCGGGACCACAGTGGTATCCGCTTTCGTCATCTGGTCGCTCATGGTCAGGAAGCGCGCCTACAAGGAAATCAAGACAACAAGGTTTGAGACATAGTGGCTGGCCCTCAGGTTGGCCCAGATCCTATGCGGCCTCGAATTCAGATTCCACCGCCCTTGGATCATGCTTCCCTCTGCGCACAGATCAGGGAAACCGAGAGCAATACCAGGATGCAGAACATGGTACCCTCTGTCACTTCCATGGGGTATTCACCGCTATCCGCCGGAATCAACACGATCGGCTGCAGGAAGTGGGTGTTGATCAGCCAGGTCTCGCCGGTCCTGGTTTCAGGGTTCGTCCCCAGCGACATGAAGGGCCTGCCGTCTACTAGCACCGGCCCCTGCGGGATCGCGCCGGGGTGGGCGCCTCCCGGGTTCTCCGGGTCACCAACGGTGTAGGGATTGTCCGTGGCCTGCCCCGCCTGGAAATCACACGCGTACCCCAGTGGGTTCCGGGTTCCGGTCCCCTCAAGCATGCACAGGCCGTACGGGTTCACGCCCAAGTGGAAATCTATGATCCTCAGGCCGTGCTCGAGGTATGTGATGTTGCCGGTGTAGTTGTAGGCGAGGAGGGCGGGAACGGCACGGGGGTCGTTCTGGTAGTTCCTGATGAACGGCACATCGAACGGCCTCAAGATTTCGGCGGGCGCTGTGCGGCTGGACACGCCGTTGATGGCGTGACCGATAATATAGTCCCTTATCTCCTGCCAGTAGTCGGTGCCCGGGTAGACCTCCAGGTAATGACCCAGGGCGGCGGGGATGAATGGCCCGTAGTACTCCGAGTAGGGCATCCCAAGCGTCATGTTGCAGTACCGCTCCGCGAGCTCCAGGTAGGTGCCGTTCCCGGTGGCCCTGTGCAACTGGAAGCACGCCACCACGGCCGCCGCGGCATCGATGGAGCTCCGGGGGACCTCCCCAAAGACAGCGTTGTAGTTCCGGAAGCTGGTGAGCGCCCCGTCGAGGTAGCGATCGGCCATAGAGGGGTATCGGTCCTCGACAAGCGCGGACGTTCCCGCCAGCCCGGCGACCGCAAGAAATCCGTTATGGATGGGCATCCATCCCGATATCGGCCTGTCGTCGTTCGAGCCGACAACGCCATCGGTGACCTCGATCTTCTCCACCTCGTGGTATATCGACCCGTTTTCCGCCTGCATCTTGAGCAGGAAGTCGCAGCCCCACATCGCGTGGTTCAGGATATCCGGCAGATCATCCCCATCCCTGTCGATGGTCCCGAAGAACGAGGGCCTCATGTCCAGGGCAAACAGCAGGTTGAAGAGCACGTAGGTGTGGTACTCCGAGTACTTGCCTCCCCAGAGCCCCGCACAGTGCCAACCACCGGTGGCGTCGATGTGGGTGCCGTTCGGAAGCACGGCGTCATCCAGGTGACATGGCCTCGGCCTGTATCCAGGTATGGTAACGCCGCACTTCATGTAGCTCAGGAAATCGTAGACAAGCTCGCCGCACTCCTCCAGCAGCACGTCATTATCGATCTCGAACCGATACGACACACCGCTCGTACCGCCTATCCCGACCTCGATGCTGAAGTTGCCCCTCAGCTCAAGCCCGGTGAAATCACCCCTCCAGTAGTAGGCGTCCCAGTCCTCCCGGTCCACCCGCTCCTCTAGCGACCCGCTGTAGACCTCCTTCCCGGCCCCGCTCAGCACCCTGAAGCTCCCGGTCTTCTCAAGCCTCTTGTTGCACTGGACCACGAACCTCTTGGGATGACCCGGGCTATAACCCGACTGATCTATGAGGATATCGAGAAACGTGGGGCGAATCCACTCGGACTCCATCGGGTCGAAACCCAGCACCCCCGTGGTTAGGTGAAGGAACCACTCCGTGTTGCTCCTCATCGCCCAGATCACCCCACCCAGTATCTCCAGGCCGTTGATCCTGCCCAGTTCCACCTCCCCGACCTTCTCGATCAGTGTCAGGTTCTCCTCGCCCTCTTTCCAGATCGCGATGCCCCTTCCCGTGCCTACCCACGCCTGTCCGCACCCCTCGCACCAGGTGCAGCAGGTCACGGATGAGCTTGGCAGCTGGTCACTGCCGTAGTTGGTGAACTCGTTGGAATCGGTATCCAGGACCGAGAAGCCGTTGGCTGTGGCCACGAACGCATGTGAATCGGAGCGGGAGACCGAGAACACCCTGTCCGAGACCAGGCCGTCAGCCCTCCCCCATACCTGCCAGGCTTCCTCCGCGGGGATATACCTGCTCACGCCTCCTCGAAGGGTACCGAACCAGGCCTCTCCACCGTGGATCTCGATATCCATCACCCAGTCCCCACCGAGGCCGTCGGCCTTGGTGTAGGTCGTCCAGGAGCCATCCTCCAACCTCGCCACCCCCTTGGGGGTGCCGACCCAGAGAGTCCCCCCGCCCGCCGCGAGGCAGGTGATCTTCGTGGAGGGCAGCTCCCCGTCACTCACCCTGCTCCACGTAAAGCTGTCCAAATCCGAGTAGAAGAGGCCGTCCTCCGTGCCCAGCCAGAGCCTTCCCAGAGCCCTGACGCCGCAGGTCGTGTCATTGGCCGGTAGCTCCCCCGGGGCCACCAGGTGTTCCTTCCATCCCTGCTGGGGCCAGACAGCGAAGATCCCCTGGTCCTTGGTGGTGAACCAGATTGACTCCCCGTCCTCAAAGGCCGAGTGGATATCGTAGTTGATCTGAACGGGTTTCACTGCCCCGATCAGTGGAACCAGCAGAAGGGGAAGGGTGAATACGATCCAGAGAGGCCTCAGCATATCTCCCCGATGGACCAAAAAGTTGAAAACTCTTTGCGGGGACTCGACTCGACATGGTATCCCTCCATAGAAGGCCCTTGAGTTCTCGTAGATGCAGATGAAGCAGGGCTTGCGAGCCATCTCGATGAACATCTCTTTGAAGAGCATCGACCCGGACTGGCTAGCATTGATGGCAAGAAGATATCCAACCAGAGTTGAAGAGCTGACCACTGACAACCCGTCACCAACTGGGAAGGTGAGGGTGAGGGTAGCACCATCGACGAAGATCAAGGTTCATCCGGTATGTTTCTTAAAGAAATGTACTGCGTGGCGCGGATACCTGTCGTATCCGGATCTGTATCTCTCGTAGTCCGACGAGTGCGGCGTCCTCGGCCACTCTGTCTCCACCTCGAAGCCAGATTCCCGCAGCCGAGACGCGAACCCCCTTGCGATGCTGAGACGCGGGTCGAGCGTCCCGCACATGACAAGGAAGGGTACCTTCTCGGCGCCGTCCGCGGCGGGAAGGGCGGCGACCTCCGCGGTTCGGGTGTCGAATAGATCTCGCAGTCGCCCGGGGACCCGCCCTGCATTCTCCCTGTCGGTCAGGAAGCTCCCCGGGTCCTCCACTTCGCCGTACCCCTCGATCAGCAGCCTCCCGGCCGGGGTCGACCAGGTCCCGGCCGCCAGGGATGCGCACGCCTGAACCATGTCGGGATTGAAGAACGCGAACCGGTGCGAGAACTGGCCGCCCATCGAGTAGCCGCCGAGCAGCATCTTCCCATGGAGGCTGAACTCGGAGCAAACATCCCCGAGCACCTCTCTCAGGAAGGCTCCCTCCCCGAGCAGCGGGAATCGGCTCAACTGCTTATCCTCGGTGATGAACCTCGGCAGGATCACGACCGCTGGGAGGCCAAGCTCGTCGGCTATTTTGCGTATCGCCATGCCCTTGCGGTTCCTTCTGGCGTTGCCGCCACCGCCGTGGACGAAGACCAAGGGCCAGTAGGTCTCTCCAGGATCGAAGCTCCTCGGCAGGGCCACGAAGTACTCCCGCTCGGCCCCCTCGAACTTGAGGGTTCGCCTCGAGGGCTCAAAGTCATCGTTAGCATCCGCCCTATAAACATCCACAGCGGGGTGAGCACCTCCTTCTGAAACTTTTCACCGCCATCATGATTCCCTTAAGAATCTCACTTCTGAACGGACACCCCAAGTAACTGATCGTGGCATCCCCCCAGCCCCCCAGCCCCCCAGCCCTAAAGGTATTTATGCCCGGAGTCAGAAACGGGTCCTCTCCAAATCCTCAAAGGGGGATCGGCAAAAATGAACTGGAACCATGCCCTCACCATGCTGCTACTGGCAACCTCGATTGCCACGGGAGCGACAGTCTGCCAAGCAGTCGAACTCCATGTCACGGCCCCCGAGGAGGTCCACAGCGATGCCGACTCGTTCACCCTCCAGCTGACCGCGGAGGGATACGACGTCGACAGCGTAACCAGGGTCGTCTGGAACCTCTCCTACTACAAGTTCTACGAGAGGAACACCGACCCGTACGACTACATGGAACCCGTCACCCTCTCCGCCGTATCCGACCTGGTTGTCACCAGGGACGGGGCAAGGGTGACCATAGCCGAGATGGAACGCCTGTGCCGCGAGCACGGGACACTCGGATACGGAGATTCTGGGTAGGAAGTCCTCGTGCTCCAGTTCAGCATCAAGGTAGAGGCCTTCGCCGGAGACGAGAAGATCGGGGAGAACCCAAGCTTCGACGCGAGTTTCGACTTCATCGCCACGCCCGGCCTGAGTCTGACTGTCAGCGGCCCGGACGAGATCACGCGGAACCAGGAAGAGGCTACATTCACACTCAAAGCCAGTGAAGAGGACCAGATCGAGGAGGTGGGATGGTTCTTCGAGTACCACAGCGACGTCGAGTGGGCTCAGGAGATGTTCGGTGGCTGGCTATCCGTTCCCTCGCTAGACATCTTCGGGATCGTGAAACCTTTTCCCTGCGAATCCCTCAGGCTCATGGACGGGGGAGAGCCGCTGAACCTGACCTATCTCCGGGAACTCGCCGAGACCCACGCCCCCGAGGACGCCGGATATCTGCGGATGAGGGTATACGTCAAGGCCTACCTCCCCAACCGCTCCCCACTCGCCGAATCCAACGCACACGAGTTCAGAGTCCTGACGGGGCAACGCAACATAACACTTGATCTCTATCCCACCAAGGCAAACAAGACAAGCGTCAGAATCCAGGGCACGGGCACCGACCCGATCAACATCGCAATCCAGGACGCGCTCCCACCACACCTCAATGTGACCTTCGACCGCGTGGTCCAGGCGAGGCCCGACAGGAGCTATCCGCGTCTTGAGATCGTGTTCGAGCTGGACCCCTCCAGATCCCCAGCACTCCAACTGCCCGATACGGAGGAGGTCACCTTCATCACAAGCAGCGGGGAGACCGAGCGGCGCTTCACCGTCAAGCTACACCTGCTCAGAGCCAAGTGGCTTGTTCTCGTATACGTCGTCTGGGATACCGATCCACCGATCCAACGTGTCTTGGCTGGTAACCTGAAGGCGATCTGCGAGGTTTCCAGAAGGCTGGACGACCCCCGTGTCGGCATCATGATACTGACCGATATGGAAAAACCGTTGACCCTGGACCCCGCCCTGCACGGAGTTCCAGGCCTCCCATCTGACAACGCGCAGCTGTACCGGATCGTGGAGGGCAAGTTGATTCAAACGGGACGGGATTGGGGCTCGGTCCGGATGAATGATGGCGCTACCTTGGCCCGTTTCATTAACAATTCGACCAAGAGAATCCCATCGGTCCGCAAGCGACTTGTGTTGTCAGGACACGGCCATGGGATGGTAGGTCTGTTGCCTGACACCTCAGGGAATAAGACCCGGATGCCGATTCGTGATTTGGATAGGGCGCTGGCAAATCATCTCTTCGATGTGATTAGCTTTGAGTCATGCGTAATGGCCCAGCTGGAGGTCCTTAACGAGATAAGGGAGCATGCCGTCTATTTCACCGCATCAGAGAGGACCATGCCTGCTGGTAGGAAGCCCGGTCTGATCATCCCGGCCGAGTCCGGGGGATTGGCTTGGAGGGATTCACTGGAGATACTCCTATCCCGACCTGAGATATCTCCGCGTGAGTATTCAGTCTCGATAGTCCAGGCCTATGAGAAGAAGTACTCCGAGGGAGGCGCATTCCGAACCAGCGCCACCCTCTCGGCCGTTGAAGCGGCGAATCTACCGCCACTGGTGGCGTCAGTCGACTCCCTCGCACGGGCCATCGTGGAGCGTTACGGCGCTCACAGCGCGCTCTTCAACAGCACCATGATCGATGTCGTGAAGAGGACCTGGGAGGCCAACCATGTGCACTACACCGACATCCGGGATCTGGCGCAGAACATCGCCAATGATCCAAACTCGATCCTCCGGGGGCTTGTTGCACCCGCCAAAGCGGTGGTATCTGCCTTCGACAGGGCGGTGATAGCGAACACGGAGATCATCCTCAAGCAACCCGAAATGGCTCGCATGCTGGACGATATTGGGTTGGGTGGAGGGGTTGACTACCTGACGAGAATAGACTCAGGATACAGTGGCATCACTATCTTCCTGTGGAGGGAGGGAATTGTCGGAAAGCCAGGAGGACTCTATCGTTCCTACCTCGCCTGGTTCAAAACAACCGAGTACAGGACCAAGGCCTGGAGGGATTTCGTCGAACAGTTCGCACGCTCCCACCCGACATCTGCCACCACAGTCAGCCTCCACCACCCGTTGCATGAACTATACCTCCACCTTTACGACAAAGAGGGCCATCACGTCGGAGTCAACCCGGACGCTGCCCGTGGCCTCAACGGGTTGGAGATGGAGATTCCCGGCTCACTCTACTACGACTTTCAAAACGGGACCGAGATCATCATCCTGCCGGCGGAGATCACCGAGTTCACCGTGGTCGTGGATGGACGGAGCATGGAGGAGGAGGTCGAGGACTACACCCTTTCCTACGAACTGGTTCTGAACAACCAGGTTACCTGCCAGCAGGACTCGAGCGGCACCATCACGGAGGGCTCGAACCACTCCGTGCCAATCTCCGTACAGGGGTCAGAAATCACCGTGGGGAAGGTCACCGAAGAGGTTGGCACAGAGGGGGCAGGCGGCGAAGGGGACGGCGACGATGGGGCCGATGTCGATGAAGAAGAAGGTCAGGAAGCGAGCGATGCCCTCCCAGAATGGTTCACCGGCAATTTTCCGTTTCTGATGCCGATCCTGGATCCGATTCTCGACCCGATACTCCCCTACGTCCCGGATTCACTGATTCCCGTCCTCCCCCTCATCATTCTCGCTGCACCTGTTTTGCTGATTGTGGGTGTGGCCTCGCGTGCCTTGAAAGGGAGGGGGGATGAGGCAGAGGAATAGGCAAGTAAAGCAGAGGGTATTTCGCGATCTCGGAGCTGCCGGTGATTCCACCGAGATGCCCGGCCGATGGCAATCGTTCCCTAGCCCAGACACGGTCTGTGTTCTAAGGCCCCCGAGTCCTCACATCGAGGCCCTGGTGATCTGGACCTCCCGATAGAGCCGCCTCTTCACCATCAGGGTCCAGACCACGAACCCGCATACAAGACCGGTCGCGGTCACCGCTACCCACTCCACCACATAAATCCAGAACAGCGCCCTCTCCTTCAAATCCACCAGCTCCTCCGAGAGCTCCGCGAACTCCTCATCCAGCTTATTGATCAACTCCAAACACTCGACGTACTCCTGCTCGATGTAGAGCTCCTCCGCCTCGGAGTGCAAATCGGATATCTCATCGAAGTGCTCCTGCCCTACCGAGATATCAGCGCCGAACTCCTCCACGAAATCCATCAGGCTTATCGCCAGCGCCCTGTCGATCCTGTACTGCACGAACCTCTCACGTATCTCGTGGATCAGATCCGGATCATCCGGTATCTCGATACCGGCGACCAGGTACTGCAGGTTGACGACGTAGTCCGGGTAGTAGTCCCAGTAGTTCATCACCATCGAGCCCCACCCCGGGGTCCAGTCGGGAGTGTGTGCCAGAGATGCTCCCTCCCCGTACTCCCAGTAGACCAGAACAGGGTGAAACGGCCTGAGGTCCGCCCGAAGAAGGACATCGGAACCCGGTTTGGGATCCACGACATTCATCCCTCTAAAGATCGGCATCGTCTCCCACGGCAACGATTCTATGAAAGGATGGCCCGGGATCTCGACCGTGACCTTGAAATCGAACCTGAAAGTCTCGTCATCGATGCAGTCCACAGGGAGCGCCTCCTCCACCGGAGAATCGCCCCAGGTAGGGTGAGCCTCCGCACCGAAGGCCTCCACCCCCCCTACCATCATCATGCCGATACCCTCCTCGAAGACCCCCCGCCGGAACCACTGGAGCTGGTCGATCTTGTACAGGTTTCGATTGGTATCGCTCAGTATAAGCACATCGTAGTTGTCCGTAAACTGGCGATAGGTCCGCGGCATGTAGATCCGCATGAACTCGTTCAACTCGGTGTAAGAGTACGTCCCGAGGTGTTCGTAGGTCGCCGGTATCGGTGTCGCACTCAGGAGAGGCTCGGCCTGCATGTGGAAGAACGGGCTCGGCCCCCAGGCATCCCCGATATAGAGGACCCTGACCCTCCCTGTCTGGGGATCCCTGCGCGCCTCCCGGCAGGAACAGGTGCCCAGGACCACAGCCAGGACCAGCAACAGCAAAAGCCTCCTCATGTGTTGTAGGTCGAGGGGAGACCTCTTAAATGATGTAGCCTCCCGTTTCAAGGACAGAATCCGCACGGATCCCCACCCTTACGGGTGCCGAGCTGACCCGACCTCAGGAGATACCTCTCCTTGTGACGCCGATCTCCCGGTAGAGCCTCCTTTTGACCATAATCGCCCAGAGGAAAACGCTGGATATGAGGCACGCCGCCGACACGGTGAGCCACTCGATGACGTAAACCCAGAAGAGAGCCCTCTCCTTGGCCTTGATCGCATCCTCGTTCAGCTCCCGCCACGCCTCGTGAATATCCTCAAATACCTCCTCCGCGCCGTCGTAGTCATCCTGGCGGAAGAGCTCCTCCGCCTCCTGCTCCTTCGCATCAATCTCGTCCATATCCTCGTAGAGACCAATCGTCGACGCCCCGTACCTCTCGACGAACTCCAGAAGCGAGATCAGGAGTGAGGACTTGGCTAGGTGGGTGTTGATCTCCTCCCTCAGGCGATGGGCCCGAACCAGGTCGGCAGGTATCTTCTTGTCGACATTGAAATAGACGAGGTAGATTATGAAGTCCTGGTACCAGGGCCACTCGCTCAACATCCGGTTGGTTGTGCCCTTGCTCCCGAACACCTGGGCCTCGCCAACGACCTTGCCCTCCCCGTACGACCACCAGCCTATCCACGTGAAATCCTTCCCCGGACCGACGGCCTTCGCGATCACATTCGCCCCCGTCTTCGGCTCCACATTGTTCAGTAATTCTACAGGGCCCGAATACTCCCACGGCAGCCTCGCCAGAGGGTGATCGGGATCGGTGAAGAAAGGCCTCTGGAACCCGGCGGTGGGAGGGTTGTACCCCCCGAGACCCTCGAAGGGGAGTATGGGGTCCAGTAGCGTCTCACCCCACGGTTTGTAGTTGCCCTCCGAACTCAATGCCCCAGAACCTCCAGCTCCCCAAGAGGCATCCCCGCCCCACATCGCGAAGGGCATGCCCTCCTCGCCCACGGCCTCAACGAACCACGACATCCACCTCGGATCGAAGTAGATCTTGGGAAACAGGTAGTTACCGCAGGACGCCTCCCTGAGCAGGATCATGTCGTGGTTATCCACGAGGTGCTGGAAGTTCCTGGGCATGTAGATCCTCATCGCCCTGTTGATGTTCTCCGGTTCCATCCCGTATGTCTCTATCGAGTAGTGTCCCGGCTGAGGCACCCCGAGAATCGATATCGACGGATCGGCGGTGAGATGCCGGTAATACACCGTCGGTCCTCGAGCCAGCGACCTGCCTATCATGATGATATCGATCACATGGGGGTCGCCCGCGGATAGGTCAGCGGCGCATGCGACAGCCCCCGCCGAAATCAGCAGGATGAGGAGAGCCCAAGACGCCAGCCGAGACGGCCGTTGCATCACTTTCAGGCTAGATCCCAGACCTTATATCTCTTGGGAGAGGTCGTGGACCCTCGCTGTCCCCCACCTGGCAAATCCACCACAACCGTGATTGTGATCGGCGAAGGACTCGCCGCTGAATTGAACGGTGATGGGCATCAAGCATCCCTTGAGACGAACTCGTATGTGCCGGAACCGATCTCGAATACGGCGTGCTGGTCCTCCTTCCTGAGAAACCGGACCCCCTGAGAGCTGCCGGCCGGCTCTCCCCCCTCGGTGACCTCCTCTGGATCCCGGGCCAGGATATACACGGTGGCCCTAGAGTTGAACGGGATCGTGACTCCCAGCCTGTAAACACCGTCCCGGTGCGTCCACTCCACGGAGAGCCTTCCCCTCATCGTGTCCACGGAGGCTCTGACCCAGGGCAGGCCCGGCTGGATGCAGGGCTTCACTATCACATTGGCGTAGCCGGGACGGGTCTCGTCGATCCTGATTCCCGCCAGGGTCCTGTAAAACCAGGTATCGATGCTGCCGAACATGACGTGGTTGTTGGAGCCCGACCGATCCCAGTGCTCGGAGAAGGTGGTCCGGTTCTCGATCATGTGGGCCCAGCTCGGGTAGCCGGTCTGGGTTGCCAGAAGATAGGCTATGTCGGGCCGACCCCCCTCCGTCAGGGCCTCCATCATATACTTGGTGCCCAGGATCCCCGTGGTCAGGTGTCCATCATGCTCGTCAACGATGTCGTGGATCAGGTTTCCGAGCACCGCCTCTCGCTTAGCCTCCGGCACGATACCCAGGAAGAGCGGGAAGGCATTTGAGAACTGGCTGCCCCCCTCGTACTGCCCGGTCTCGGGATGGAAGAAGCGTCGATTGTACGAGCGCCTGATCTCCTCCGCCAGCGCGGCGTATCTCCGCGCCATATCCTCCCTCCCCAGCACCCTGGCTGCCTCCGAGACGATCATCGCGCCGTAGTAGTAGAACCCGGTGTGGGTCGAGACCGGCTCGCCGCGCTCCCAGCCCTCTGCGACGGAGCACCAGTCGCCGTAACGACCCTTGGGCAGTATGTGGTCCTCCGCTGTCGTCCCCAGGAACTTGACGTAGCCCTCCATCGCCTCCAGGTGGTCCTCGAGGATCCGCCTATCCCCGTAGTGCAGGTAGTGGTACCAGACGATCAACATGTATCCGACGCTCCAGTCCGGCTGGCCACCGTTCAGCTTGGGCCGCGGTGAGATGTACGGTATGTCACCGCTCGACTGGTCCCGGTTCTCCCTTATGCCGCCGAGCCAGTTCCTGTAGAACAGTGGCGTGTCGAAGTTGAGCATGGCCTCCTCGGCTGTGACGTGGGCGTCGCCGATCCAGCCCAGACGCTCGTCCCGCTGGGGGCAGTCGGTGGGGTAGCCCATAAGGTTGCTCCTCTGGGACCAGAGGGTGCACCGGTGTATCGAGTTGATCAGGTCGTTGCCGCACTCGAAGCTCCCCGTGTGCTCGCACGAGCTATGAACCACGCATCCCTCCAGGCTTCGAGGGCCCGGATCCCCGGGATATCCCGTGACCTCTACGTACCGGAAGCCGTAGTAGGTGAAGTGCGGCTCGTATATCTCCGGGCCGTTGCCCTTCAGAACGTAGCTTCCCGTGGCCCGAGCGAGGTTCATGCTCTTGACGTCCAGGGTGCCGTCATCGCGGACGTTCTCCGCATAGCGCAGCGTTACCCTGTGTCCCCTAGGGCCCTCGACCTTCAGCCGGGCCCAGCCGGCGAAATTCTGGCCCATGTCGTAGACGTACACGCCCGGCTCGGGATTCCTCACCCCCACGGGTTCGATGACCTCGGTTACCCTTATCGGATCCATCATACGGGAGATCATCCTGCCCCCAGGCACATCGACAAAGTTCGCGCTCTCCCAGGAAGAGTCGTCATAGCCCGGCTCATCCCACCCCGTGAGTTCCCGCGTGGCGTCATAGCTCTCGCCGTCGTATATGCAGCTGGTGATTACCGGCCCGGGGGCGACCTTCCAGGTCTCGTCCGAAGATATTATCTCGCTCGAACCATCCTCGTATTCGATATGCATCTGCAGGATCATGCGCTTGGAGCCGAACCACTGCATCCGCCAGGACCACCACTTCTTCAGAGGGTTGAACCAGCCGTTACCCAGGTGGACCCCGATCGCGTTCCTGCCCACCTCCAGAAGGCCCGTGACATCGTAAGTGTCGTAGAGCAGCCGATTGCGATAGTTGGTCTTGGCCGGGTTCAGGACGCTGTCACCGACCCTATTGCCGTTGATGCTCAGCTCGTAGAGACCCAATCCGCATACGTACACCCTGACCCTCGCTGCCGGCTTTTCGAGGGTTATCTCTCGCCGGAGCAGGTTGGAACGCTCATCGAGACCTATCTCAGCGGTTTCGCCCGTTTCCTCGTGCTGCTCGCTCAGGTAGCCACTGCCGGCCGGCGGTTCCCGCCCGGGGCCCATGCCGATCCATCGCGCCGCCCAGTCCTCCGGCTCGAGAAGCGCAGTGCCGAATGTGGCAGGCTCGCTGTACCCGCTGGCCTCCTCAGCCTCAAGCCAGATACGAACCTTCCAGTGGTAGATCCGGTTGCTCTCCAGGGGACGCCCCTCGTACCGGATGTGTGCGGATTGGGGGGACTCGACCTTTCCGGAATCCCATGCGTCCCCCCGGTTCCGGCTCAGAGCCTCCTCGCTCGTCGCCACCAGCACCTGGTATGCGGCCTGTTTCATATCCCTTCGCGGGGATCTTGCCGTCCAGCTGAAATGCGGATCCTTGATGTCGACTCCCAGCGGTTCGCGGCTGTACTCGCAACGCAGGCCATCAACGATGATATCTCCACATGGACTCAAATCATTCGCCACAATCGACTAATCCATCCTCGGTCATAACTCTCTCATCGAGGATCGTCAAGTTGTCATTCTCTCAGACCGCGCTCGATCCCGCGATCTGCGCCTCAGCTTCAGAATAAACATGTTCCCGACTATCCACGAGCAGAAAAGAATAGCCCTGTGATCGGTTCCAATCGGCCAGAGGAGGATGAAGCCCAGCGCTATCAGGGAGGGAACCCAGACCAGACTCTGTCTATCTACGAGTACCCTCTTACGCAGTTCATATACGAGGAATAGCCCAATCAATGCGACTACATAACCCTCAACCAAAGGACGCCAAACCAAGAGAAGCAGCCCTCCGATCACGATCCCCACGAAGAATACCAGGACGGATGAGAGAAGGGGTTGTACCTTAATGAAGCACCTGACCCGTTCCCACATCGTGACCCGTTCCCACATCATATTCCGAGGCTCTTCTAACGAGTATTGCCGGCGAAAATGCCAATTCCGCGAGATTTGGCTGACGCCGTCACATTCGACGGGATTCACGTACATATCCAGCCGGTGGAAGCTCCAGACGCTCGCAGCCCTTGATCTACGTCTCCCTCCTCCTCGGAGATGACGATGCATCAGCCAACTTCGTGGAACCGACCTCCCTGTAGAGACGGCGGCGCACCATCACCGCCCATATGAACACCCCCGAAAGCAGGACGGTGGCTGTAATGGCAAGCCACTCGACCAGGTACACCCACAGCAACGTCCTGTTCTTCAGCTTCACGGCATCCACCTCCAGCCGGACGAACATCTCCTCGATCTCCTCGTAGTCCTCGAGCACCTCCGAGAAGCGGAGCTCCAGGTACTTGGGAGTGCTGGCGGCTATGATGGCGTCCACCTCATCCACCTTGCCCATCATCCCGTCGGTATTGGCCCCGAACAGGTCGCAAAAATCGAGCAGGCCGAGGAGCAGATTCTTCCTGGTGGCCATGTTCAGGAGCTTGGACCTAACCGAGTGGACGAGCTCGATATCCTGGGGAACGGGCCTGCCGTCGACGTAGATCATCGTGTTGCAGCCGAAATCGTACCCATACCCCCAACCAACACCGAAGTCGTAGCCCCACCAGACGCCCTCGGTCGAGAAACGGTGTATCTCGCCGGTCATGGCCAGCACCCTCACCCCGTTCTCCAGCCTCCAGGTCACCATCGCCGGATGACTGTCAAAAGCGGTGCTCGTAACGCGCGCCAGCAGCTCTCCTCCCGGCTTCACCTGGACCACGTTGTGGTGGAAATCCGTCATACAGCCGGACTTCAGATCCCACGGCAGACTTGCTATCAGCTCGTTCTCCACGTCGACCGGGTCCCAGAATAGAAGGTTCCGCGGGTTATCGACCCAGATATCCACAACATCTATCGTGGGCAACAGCTCCCCAATCGATGTGCATCCCCACGGCGGGTGACCGGCGGTGCCGCCGAAGCTCTCCCAGCCACCGGACATGAAGAGCCCGAGCCCGCCCTCCCTGACCGCCCTGGCGAGCATCTCGGTATTCTTGGCACCCACCGCGAACTGGTTCGCGTTTGACACCACCACGACGTCGTATCCCTCCACCAGACTGGCGTATGTCCTCGGCATGTAGAGCCTGACGAGCCTCCGCACCACTCCACCCTCTTCGGCCTGGTATGTCGACGCCCGGGCCCCCCAGTCCCGCATAGTTGCCTGGACGAAGTTGATGCTGAACATCGGATCCCGCCGCATGCTCCAGAAGGGCTGTGACCTAGCTATACAGCCGACGTACAGCACGCCTATTCTCCCGTCCTCCAGTCCCTCCGCCGGGCGCATGGTAGCAGGTGCAGCAAGGAGAGCCAATACAATCGAGACTGAGGCAATTAATAGCGTGCACTGACGGCCCTCTCCATCCACTTCCAAGAAACCCTCACGAGGACGCTGTACCGTATCACTGAAATATTTCCCATACCGGCTTCCGCTAGCGATTACCACTCGGGTCAACGCCCTCTCACGCAGTCCTGCTGCAAATACCCTTGCATCCCTATCATCCTCATCGGGATGACCTCGATTGATCAGGGTGTCTGACCGTGGCAATGAAGGTTGAGACCACCTCACAACCTCTCGCTTCAAGGGCCTCCCTCAAGTGGCATAAGACCAGGGGATACATGTTGTCTTTTCGGCCGCTGGGGATAGCAGGATCCAATCAGGATCCAATCAGGATCGGTGTATCCCGCAGGGGCGTCGGCGGGATATTTTTATTAATGCAAGACTTGTAGAGCCGGAGAGGGGATTTTGCACAGGGCCGAGATGCTTGCACTGGGAGCCTTGGTGTTTCTGCTCCCCATCTCCATGGCGCACCTACCCATATCCGTGAGGACAACCGAGTTCACCGGGATATATCAGGGACTGCACGAATCGGATATCAGTATCGTCTACCCGATCCTGGGCCTTCCCGCATTTCTCCCTCCCGGGAGCGACCTCCACCTTGGGGTGCTCCTCAGGAAACAGGTCCCGGGCGAGTGGAGGGTTGAGATATCGATCCGTGGGGAGCGTCTTCAGCTCGCGGTATCGAATGTCTCCCTTGATGATGGTATAACCACCCTCACCACGACCATTCCGGTTGACGCGGTCCATGGCCTCTATGACGTGGAGGTACGGAAGGGGGAGGTTCGGGATGTTGAGAGGCACGCTCTCTCCGTAGGCGATCTGAAGGATCGCCTCACCCTCGTCCACATCACCGATACCCACATGGATGCGGGCAGCTTCAGGGACCGGACGGCCCGGAGGGTGATACACAGCATAGACGTGATCAACCTGATCCACCCCGACCTCGTGGTGATCACCGGGGACATAACCACGGGTCCCCCGGTGGTAAAGGAGGATGCGAGGAACTTCGCCGAGCTTATAGTCCACAACCTCCAGGCGCCAATCTACTTCACCCCCGGCAACCATGACGCGAGGTTGCCCTCCGACCCCGGGGTTGGGTACTACGCCTTCATGAATCCCTACCCCGACTATGCCTTCACCTTCGGGCCGGTGAGGTTCATATCCCTTGACCACAGGTGGGAGATGGTGGGCGGGGGCGCTCTCCGGAGCAGCTTCACGCAGGAGCAGCTGGACTTCCTAGGCGACGAACTCTCCGGCACCGATATGAAACTGACCACCGTGATGTTCCATGACCACTGGTGCGCCTTCGGGATTCAGGACTACGACTTCACCCTGGCCCTGGCCGGTCACAACCACAACAACCTCGCCTACCGACTGCAGGGGGGATCAATTCTACTTGTCACGGGGGCTCCTCCCCGAACCGATGATATGATCAGGGTCATTGAGTTCGGTCAGGACAGGATCCTGTCATGTTCCTATCACCCGGGCGACCTCGCCCCCGCCACACCCACCAGGCTGGTGGAAATCGAGGTCTGCCCTCCCACAGGAGCGAGGTGCTACCAGAGACTTGAGGTGAGAAACGGCCTCGTCACCGGGCTCAACGCGTCCTGGACTTTCGCCCTCGAGAACCCTGGGCCGGGGTGGGAGCCCCTAGTCATCGGGGGGTCCCTGGATGATGTCCATTCAACCCCGGAGACCTGCTACTATCGGGCATGCTTCGACTTGCCTCCAATTTCCGATAGGGCCGTGGAATGCATCAACATGATACCCGGAACGGAGAATGCGGCAGGTGAACTGAGGATGATGATAGAGGATTCGGCTCATCTGGTAGACTCACAGTCGAGCATGCTGGACAGTCAGGATTCGCCGTGGTTGGAACTGGGCGAGATGCTCTCCGGTCAACTCGCATCCGCCCGTGATGATCTGGATGCAGCCGGGAGAGCCCTGGACGAAGGTAACTGGACCCGGGCGGGAATACTCTACTCCAGGGCGGTCGACGTCCATGTGCCAATACAGAGGATGCTCCAGGGCATACAGGAAGCGAAAGAGGAGATAGCTATACACAGGGAGTTGGGATATGACACGACCGTGATAGACCGCTGGATCGAGGAGGCTCTGGTCCTGCTCGAGGCCCAAGGCCTCCACCCATCCCTGATGGATACCCGCCAGGAGAATCCCACACCTGTGGGCTGGACGATGAGGATACTCGAACTTGATGAGACGGCATGGGAGTTGGCGGATCAACTGGGTAGGCTGAACCGGAGCATAGCGGGAGCGCTGGCCGAGGGCGACAGCGTGGGGCCCGCGAGGGCCGAACTGGAACGTGCCGTCGAATGGTTCCACATGGGCTACCTCGATATCTCGGAGCGGTCCCTGAACAGGATTCGGAGCAACTACCCCAGCCTATTCGCCGCCGAACCCCGAGCGGTACTGGTGCTATCGCTGATCCTGGTACTGAGATGCCTTGTCAATCGCCACCGGCTCAGAGGGAAGCATTCCCCCTTCGAACGGTCTCGAAGCCCACGCTCATGGCCATCCTGTAACCGATAGAGATATCGGACGGATCTCTGCAAATGGATATCCCTCTACAAAGCAGTAAAGAAATGGCGGGCAGTCTCAAGAGCGATGGAATACAGGACCCTCGGGAAGACAGGTCTGCGGGCCAGCGTGATAGGGATCGGAGTCGAACACCTCAAGGATGTTCCAGCCGAGGAGATCGAAGAGATCCTCCGCATGGCCCTCAGAGAGGGCGTCAACTACATCGATCTCGTCTGGGCACTCCCCAACATCGTGGATGGCCTATCTGCGGCGCTTGAGAACGAGGAGGAAAAGCCGATAATCGCATTTCACCTCGGATCCTGCATCGTTAACGGGAAGTACACGCGGAGCCGGGACCCAGATAAGTGCGAAACCCATCTCATGAACCAGCTCGAGCTACTGGATATGGACTGCGCTCCCGTGGCCAACATCCACTATGTCCCCGGCCTCAAGGCCTGGAGGGAGGTAGAAAGGAGGGGCCTTCTTGCACTGGCCGGGAGGCTGAAGAACGAGGGCATGGCCAGGGCCGTCTCGGTGAGCACCCACGACCCGGAGATCCTGATGCTGGCGGCCGAGTCCGGGGTTGAGGTCGTCATGTACCAGGTCAACGCCGCGAACCACGGGTTTGATCTCAGGGACCGGGCACTGGAGTCGTGCCGCAGGCTTGGGGTCGGGGTGGTGGCCATGAAGCCCTTCGCCGGCGGGGAGCTGCTGAAGGCCGGGAAGAGGGTCAGGATCCCGGCATACAAGACGGGGTGGAAGACGATAGACATGAGGATACCCTCGTCCGTTACCCCAGTTAACCTCCTGAGCTACACCCTCAGCCAACCGGGCGTTTGCACTGCGGTCACCGGAGTCTCCTCGACCCGGGAACTCGCCTCGGATCTGGCGTATCTGAAGGCATCGGAGGAAGATAGACACCACGCGTTCGTAGTCCAAGGTTTGCCCCAAGCGTAGTGAATCCGCTGCCTACCGAACCATGAGTCCGCTGCTCGTGTTCTCCTGCAAATATCTGGGCCATGATCTTCACGCCGTCCGGGTTCCGGGCAGTGGCATGTCAAGATCTCGGAGATCACTTGGATTGACTCCTGTGATTCTCAGAATCGGACGTTGGCCATCCGTCCGGAAATAAAGATAAGAATCCGGAAATTGGGGTAGCATGAAACAGGACGGATAAGATGGAGAATCGTTCTAGGTATCACAGACGTCTCGATCTGGTGATATGTACCTTCTTCACCATTTGGGTGGTGGCTTGCCCCCTCGCATCTGCTGCTTCGGAGCGGTTATCTGGCATGATAATCGGGTACGGCTCGGGCATGCTGAACAACCCTTTCAGGATCTTGGCCCTAGACGACCCCCAGCTGGTCTTTGACACCTACCCCCTCCCGTCCGATATCCCTCACGAGGACAAGCGGAAGCTTGACAGGGTCTACTACCCCCGGACCAGGGGGGAGCTGCTCGACTACGACCTGATGGTGTTCCACGGGCCCCGCATACAGCACTTCGTCCCGAGGCAGGTCCAGGACCTGGACCACGCCTTCAGGGAGGGCGGGATGGCTGCCTTCTGCGGGCTGACGGGGCTCGGCATCGGGTGGGAGGACCCCGTGCTCCTGGAGGTGATACCGATACACGAGAGAAGTGTGAGCCCGTATTACAGGAGCTACAGGGTCAGGTTCAGAGCGAACAGGGACCCCGTCTTCACGCCGTTTCTCGAATACGGGGCGGAGAGGGTCTTCGGCGAGGTCTACACCGAGATGTACCCCAAGCAGGGCTCCGTCGTGTGGGGTGATGTAGTTCCATACGACCTGCCCTGGCTCGTCTCCTGGAAACCCGGGGGCGGCGATCCGGGGATGATATGGAACGTGGCCCACAGGTTTGACAGCTGGTGGGACGAGAGCAACAATCTCTATGCCCTGGATGTGGCGACGAACATGGTATTCTACTCGCTTGAGATGGAGCTGATAGGCGATATACCGGCAAGGCGGGAGGCGAGAAGCATGTTCAGAAACGTCCGAGTCCAGATGTCCCTCATCGTGTCCATGTTGAACTGGGCGGAGAGCTTCGGGGCCAACACCGCTCAGCTTTCAGCCCGTCTGGCCGATCTGGAAAGGGAGGCGGAGAAGGCGGCGGATGACTACATTGCGCAGGATTACGAGCCGGCGATAGCATTCCTGGAATCGCTGTTCGAGGAGGTCAAGCGGAGCACGACGGAGGCAGTCCGCCTCAAGGATCAGGCGCTGCTCTGGGTCTACCTGGTCGAGTGGCTGGCAGTGAGCGGCACCGGCGCAGTCTGCGGATTCGTGCTTTGGACGGTGATGGTGCGTCGCAGGACATACAGAGAGGTTGAAACCACTAGGCTAACTGACCTCCGGTAGGACGGAATTCCTAGCGATTGTATCTCTAATGAAATCTGTGACTCACCTCAACTTCCATCCCGATCACCCCCGGGCCAAAGCCCCTGATACTGGAAACATTTCGCGATGACCGAGGGAGTCGAGGTTTCTTGATTGGATTGCTCGGTGGAACGGTCTTACCTCAATGGCCCGCCTCGGTAATCGCTTCACCCCGGCTCCCCATCTCTTCCTCCCGCTCGCAACGGAGTTTCCCGACGTAGTCAGCACTTGGGACACTTGTCAGCAGCCTAGAGGGGTCCTTCGAGAGTTGGCAGGAAGTTCCCGATCACCGATGCAGCTATCCAGACCAGAACCGCGATAGCGATTGCCTTGAGCCATCCGATCCTGTACAGGGACTTGAGGGCCAGTAGCCAGACTATCCCTCCCACCGCGGCGGCCAGCAGACCGGTCCCGATTAGCCAGTAGGCCAGACCATGGATCACCGTACCGATCACGGCGGTCAGGAACGCCCTGCCGATACCTTCCTTCTCCCCCAGGAGCTTGGTGACAACGTAGATCACTATCGTTGACACCAGCAAAGCCACGAGCAAGCCTACGATACCGCTGAAATCTGCCATGGTTGCCCTCCTACAGTTCCTTCAATCCGGGCATTATTATGCCACACAGAAATTCCATATTCACCTTATAAAGATTGGCCGGACCCCCGGAGATGAGAGGAATAGTGGTTCTTCGCCCCGCTCTCTTTTCTATCTAGGGTTTGTCAGGGGGTAACTCTTTGACTGCTTCCGTATCCCGGCCAGCTTGCCGCAAATGCACCAAGAATTTAAGAGGAACTTGGGAGGTGTCTTCAATCATGAGCTCCGAGAACCTCCCGGGCTACAGGTCGTCGGCGGCCAAGCTGGTGGCCTATATCGTGCTCTACGTCGTCGCGGCGGCCATAATCGGCTACCTGTTCAACACCTATCTGGTGGAGATCGGGTTCGAGAAGGCGCCCGAATACTCCGGCTACGCACACGTGCTGCTGGCGCTCCTGTTCGGGTTCCTGATCGTGGTTGCCTTTGCCAACGTAGTGTACTGGGCCATGCGTGTCAGGCACGACCATTCCGCGGCCCAGGCGGTGAGGAATATCTTCATTGTAGTTGGCATAGGCGCCATGGTGGCCGCTATCGCCGGGGCCCAGGCCGGTGGCGCTGCCGGGGTCGCCCTGGGGGGTTTCATCGGCATGGTGATAGGATTCGCGTCCCAGCAGGTCCTTGGCCAGGCGATGGCCGGCCTATTCCTGAACGTGGTGCGGCCCTTCAAAGCGGGTGACCCTGTGAACGTCGCTGCAGAGGAGGGTGTCGTGGTGGGGACCACCACCCTATTCACCGCGATCGACAAGCCGGACGGCGTGAAAACACTCATCCCGAACAGCATGATAATCGCGCAGAAGATCCACCTGAAGCCCCACGAGCCCCCTAAGGATGAGACCTCATCCGAGCCTGAAAACTGAAGCAATACCACTCAGTGTCCATCAAAGATATTCACGGCTGTGGGGACCGATATGAAAGGCGTCGCCATACACACAGTTGATTTTGGCTTCAATCAATGCTACATCATTCGCTCCGGGGGCTCTGTTATGATCGATGCCGGCCCGCCGAACAGGGGGGATGAGTTTCTTGAGGCCATACGAAGGATCCCGATGGAACCCGAGGAGATAGAGTTGATCGTGCTGACCCACGGACATTTCGACCACATCGGTTCGGCAAGGGAAATCAGGAACCTGACGGGCGCAAAGATCGCCATACATCGACTCGACAGGGAGTGCCTCGAGGGGCCGATTAATCGGATGCCGAAGGGGGTCGGCGCCTGGGGAGGTCTTCTCCGGGGTGCGTTGCCGATCCTCACGCCGTTCATCCACGCCCCGAAATGCGATGTCGACATCGTGATTGGCGATGACGGCATGGCCCTGTGCGATCTCGGGATACCCGGCAGGGTGATTCACACTCCCGGCCACACCGCCGGCTCGGTCAGCGTTCTTCTCGACTCCGGGGATGCATTCGTGGGATGTATGGCCCAGAACAAGTTCCCCCTGAGGCTGAGACCCGGGCTCCCTGTGCTGGCCGATGACATAGAGGAGGTGAAGGAGAGCTGGAAGCACCTTCTTGAACTCGGTGTCGAAAGGATCTATCCCGGTCACGGAGAGCCGTTCCCCGCAGATATCATCCAGGAATCCCTGGACCTGTAGCTCTCCCTATATGCCCGTTCCACTTCCTCAAACGATGCCGA
>Ga0180432_10001812_pt1 | contig 33043 bp, 29 predicted proteins | sample SS_ome_10_FD_132414 | JGI IMG/M metagenome (GOLD analysis project Ga0180432, IMG submission 132414) | Hypersaline lake sediment archaeal communities from the Salton Sea, California, USA - SS_1_MS_2 metaG | ecosystem: Environmental > Aquatic > Non-marine Saline and Alkaline > Hypersaline >...
CGCTGCCCCCACTGAGCGTGTGACGGCCTCAGGCGGCCTTGACTTCGGCACACTTCGCCGGAGTGTCTCGATGGAGGAAGTGCTGAAACACCTCGGCTACTTTGATGGTCTGCGCGGCACCGGGCTTCTTGTTAAGAAAGAAGCTCGGAATTTTGTGAATACAACCAAAATTGAAGGACCAAGAATCTAGAACAAGAGCGAGGATGAGCAAATGGCAAATAGCAAAGAAATCGTAGATGCGGAGGGCACTCCGAACGGAGGCGTCCGAGCGGTATTTTATTTTCAAGACAACGAGGGAAACGCAGTAGACGAGAGTGTAGCAACGAACGTCGAGATTGTGGAGTTTGACGCAAACGGACGGGCAATATGGCGGACATACGGGGAACTCAATCCTGAAGGCTAGGACGCGAGGAAGGGGTGGCAGAGAGCCTCAGACAGTGAATGAATGGAAAGTTCACTACAACACAACTGGCAATATTAAGGGTGTTAAGTGATGGAAGACCACACCAAAGGCAGGAGTTACATCAATGCTTGCCTGACGAGCTAAGGATCGGTCGAGAAACAACTGTCGTAGGACGGGTCTCCTGACCCGCCTCCTTCCCTGACGGGTCAGGAGACCCGTCCTACAAATGCGACAGTTATTTCTCGAACGGTGCTAAGCCAACTTAGCGCGATACAGCCGCACATCTCGAGAATTCGCCAAAAGCTGCGACCAATAGGGCAGGACATCGTCTGCGAAATGGTAGCCCCCAACGCCGCGGCCCCTGTCCACTGCACGACTCGCGCACAGAGCGTCACCGAAGTTTCTCGGTGAACCTGAGCAAGGGCGTCTTCCGCTGCTTCCATCCCCCGTGCCAGGCTTCCGGCAACACGTTGGATCTCTGGGCCGCCTATCATCGGCTGCCCATTGCCGAAGCAGCCCGCCAACTGGCGGAAACCTTCAAGCCCCACTTGACACCCACGGCAAAATCGGTAACAGAGAAGAGGAACCCGTAATTCCCACCCATCAACCCGCTAACTCAAAACACCCGGCTTTCCAATTCACGTTGAACCAAGACAGATAGACTTGGACACACGTCAGGCGATTTGCAGGGTGCTTTTCCGTGCCGACTTCCCAGTGATGCTTCTCCGCCCACCGCATGGCCTGGTCCAGCAGTCGCCGCTCGCTTCATAGAAGGCCATCACGCCGGTGTAGTAGGTTGGCCGAATCCAGTTGCGGTCCGTCTCTCTCCACGGATGGGCGAGTTGGTAGTCGTTGGCCTTGTTCATGACCGCAACGATGCTCTGTGGCGAGAAGACATCCTTGTCCTTGTCGCCTTCGGTGGCGAACAAGGACGTACACACGAGGAGAAAACACGCCGTTACTTGCAGGAATCTCTTGGTCATCATACTCACCTGATATTTTCCATTTGGACTGAACCCGAAGCCGATTCCGGCCAACATGGGATCAATTATAGCAAACTGCACACCCCGACGCTCCCATCACTTGGCGGTGGGTTGACGTAGTCTGCGGTTTCTTGAGCGGGCAAGGGCCCCATCGGGTGCTTGAACCGGTCCCCGGCAGCCCGTATACTCAACGGCATTCGGGCCTCCCTTCTCCTCCGGTTCGGGTGCCGTCATGGCCGGGAAATTCGACCCGTATCACACGTGGCTCTCGATCGCCCCGGAAGAACAGCCACCGACGCTATACCGGTTGTTGGGTGTTCGCCCTTTCGAGGACAATCTCGACGTGATCGAAACTGCTGCCGATCGGCAGATGACGTACCTGCGGACGTTCCAGTCCGGAAAGCGCAGCGAGGATTCTCAAAGACTTCTCAATCAGGTCGCTTCCGCGAAGGTCAACCTGTTGAAGCCCGAGAAGAAGGCCGAATACGATAGGCTGCTCCGGGAGCAAATGGACTTGGAGGAAGAAGGTTCTGAACCGGACAAGGAACTCTCGACTACTCTGGCGGGGTTCCTGGAAGCGATCGAGGTCATAAGAGAGGAGCAGGCCAAGGCCAAAAAAAGTCTAGGGAGAAGGCCAAGCCTGCCGGACCACGCAAACGCGGGGTACGACCTGCTACCGGTCAAGATCGGAAGCGGATGTTCACCATCGTTTCGGCAATCGGCGTCGGTGTATTGCTCCTGTTGATTCTCGGGGTCTGGGCACTCCGTTCGGGTGGTTGGCTGAGGAAAGGAAGGTCTTGGGTGGCTAGCTCGTCTCGGGCCGTACCGATCGTCGTCGGGACTGACCCGTTGACCGACGTAGGAAGCGTCGACGGTTGGACGAACATCCTCTACATCAACAAATCACAGACGTTCGACTTTACACCCGCCGGGACAACCGAGGGAGCTGCATCCACGTTCAGCTTCTGGGCCGATAACGACACCGGGATCATAACGCCTTTCATAGTTGAAATGGTCGCTCCCGACAAGCTCACCGTACGGGCGATCGGTACTACGCGTGCGGGTGGTAGAGACTGGACCGGCACCGGAGCCCAGACATTTGCTTTCGACGAGGATGGCACACCAACGATCCAGCAAGGGTGGGCGGTTGGATTTCTTACCTCCGCACCCGATGGAACGGACGTGGGCACAGGGAAGTCCGGTTCTCCAATCCCGTACGCAACGGCCGACGGCGATGGGTGGCTGACCGGCTCGGGTGATACTTCGGGTGGTCCCACAATTTCCGTCGGTTCCGCTCCGACTCTGGGTGACGATGAGGTAGCGGACGCCGACGCCGTACGCCGACGTGTCTATCCGTTTCAGATCAAGGCCTGCACGATCCCACGTGATGCTTTGCCGTGAACGGCATTTTGTTGTTCAGCGGTATTTGACGCCCAGACCCCTTGCAACCTGCCCGTCTGTGGACAATAATCGGCAACAATGAGTGTGTGACAGCACTCTCCGGGGAGTGCTTCTGTCGCGGGGGATTCGTGAGAGAGAGGGGATGATGGCGGAGAAGTTCGACCCGTATTACGTCTGGCTTTCCATAGCCCCGGAGGAACAACCGCCGACGCTCTATCGACTCCTCGGTCTGCGGCCCTTCGAGGACAACCTCGACGTAATCGAGAACGCTGCCGACCGGCAGATGGCCCACCTGCGGACGTATCAGGCCGGGAGGCACAGCGAGGACTCGCAGCGGCTCCTCAACCAAGTCGCATCGGCCAAGCTCACCATGCTGAAACCCGAGAAGAAGGCCGAATACGACAAGGTGCTTCGCGAGCAAATGGACTTGGAAGCCGAGTCTGTGTTGAATGACGAGTCCTCCGCACGCCAGGAAGAACTCTCGATGACCTTGGTTGGGTTTCTGGAGGCGATCCAGGCCGAGAAAGAAAAGGAGAAGCAAACCAAAGAGAAGCCCAGTGATTTCGACCCGTATGAGGAATGGCTGGCAATCGCACCGGAGGAACGACCGCCTACGCTCTACCGGCTGTTGGGATTGCGACCACTAGAGGATAATCGCAACACCATCATAAACGCTGCCAAACGGCGAGTGGCGCATCTTCGGCAATTTGCCTCAGACGAACACGGGGATGAGGTACGGAAGCTACTAAATCAAGTCTCTTCGGCCAGAATTACGTTGTTGAACCGGAAGAAGAAAGTTGAGTACGACAGGTTGCTGCGGGAGCGGATGAAGTTGGAGGACGAAGGCTCACAACCGGACGAGGAGCTTTCGACTAGCTTGGCTGCGTTTTTGGGGGCGGTTGGGGCGGAAAAGGCAAAGGCTGCGGGGCCACGGGAGTCGCCGAAGCAACGTGAAGCAGTGGCACCTGTTGATAAGGCTGGTCGGGACCGGAAGTTGATGGTCGGTGTGGCAATCGGGGTTGGCGTGCTGTTGCTGCTTGTGGTCGGTGTGCTGGCATGGAAGTTGGGTGGTGGGAAAGAGGAGAATCCGAAGGAGGTGGTTGTTGAGACTTTCGGCCAAGAAGGGTGGTTACGGCCATCAGGCAAGGAATCTGTCGCAACGATCCTCTCAGGAGATCATGAGGTAAGTCAACGAGTCAATAACATCGTCTTCGATTTCGAGACGGGTGACTTACAGGGATGGCGGGTGGTGGAAGGAAGATTCGATTGCATCGTTTCCGACCGGGCGAAATTCCACAACATTCCGGATGAGGCGTACAACAAGCAGGGGAAGTACCATCTGACGACGCTGGAAATCGGCTCGGGCGAGAAAGGCGGAGATGAGATGACCGGCGTGGTCAAGTCGCCGATGTTCGTGCTCTCGAACCCGAATGTGTCGATGCTCGTCGGCGGGGGGAAGCACAACAACACCTACGTCGCTCTTTGCACCGTTGATGGTAAAGAGGTGCGACAGGCTAGAGGGAACTCATCCGAGCTTATGCGGCGTGTTGAGTGGAGCGTGCCGCAGTTGGTAGGTAGACCAGCCTTTCTGCGGATAGTTGACCGTAATGTGAGTGAATGGGGTCATGTCACCTTCGATGATTTCCGTGCCAAAGGCAAACTGGCCTCGCCAGCTAAGGAGGAGTCCTGGGAATCGCCTAGCAAACCATCCCCCACAACCACCGCCGCCCCCCTTGTCGCCCTCAACTTTGAAGAGACCTCTGGCAAACTGCTCGATTCATCCGGCAACAATCATCATGGAGAGGTCGTTGGTAACGTGCTGTACGGCCAGCCGGGGAAACAGGGCACAGCGTTGGGATTTGATGGCAAAGGGGGGCATATTGTTATTGAGGGGTCAGAGAAGTTTAATTTCAATAAGGATTTCACATGGACGGCGTGGGTTAAGACGATAGAAGATGGGCCAGTTGTCACCTTCACGAACGACGGGGCCAAGCTTCCAGATGGCGGGAAGATCCTCTCTGTAAGGCAGCATTGTGCCCACTTCCTTGTCGGTGGTGCTGGGGGTGCCCGCTCGCCACGGTTTGTCAATGACGACAAATGGCGACATCTTGCTGTGACTGCAACGTTTGACGAGCGTGGGAAGAACCAAGAGGTCGTGGTCTATGTTGATGGTGAGTCGGATAGTGTGGTGGGCAGATACCAGGGTAGCAAGTGGGTTTCGGGATGGAACAAGGAATGGAATTCCAAGAAGATGCCAGAGGGAAACTTCCTTTTCAAGATCGGCTTCCACAACAACAGAGAAAGGGAACAACTCACCGGCCTCATCGACACCGTTACCATCTGGGACCGAGCCCTTTCCCCCGAAGAAATCGTTGACCTTGCTGCTGGGAAGACCTTCAAGCCACCGAAAATCGCCGCCACGTCCGAACCTCCGCCCCTTCTTCCGAAACTGCCACCAGCACCGGCACACATCGTCGCCAATGCTTCTGAGGCAAGTGACTACTATCTCGTTTATCAGTTGCCCATCGATGAAAAGTCTTTCAGCCCGTCCCAGTATGTTGTCAACAATAGCGAGTCCGTCCCGGATGGGGGCTTCAACCGGATCGCCTACTACCTGGAACTGGACTCCAAGGAGTTCGGCAAGCAATTCGTCTGGGTATCGATGGATGCCTTCACGACCGATGCCAGTCTGATCGACGTGCCGAACACCGATAAGCATACGCAGCAAAGAATCGTTGACCACATGAACGTCGTTTCAGATGTTTCGGGTATAGTGAACGGCACGGATTTGAAGGGCAATATCGAGTTCTGGCGGACCAACTACGGCGGCAACCCGAGCAATATCGTCCCCGGCGGCACGGGCAAATTCGACTTCGACGATACGAGGAAACCCGGGAATTACGGCTCAATGCAGGTTCACAACTTCGGTGCGAAGCAGACGCTTTTCGCCTACAACAAGTGGAACAAAGGTCCGAGCGACCTGGGTATCGGAAATTCAACCCATGAGCATCCCGACTGGACCTTTTCGCACAATGCTAATCAGTACACATCCAAGACTCTGTACGTCCTGATCGCTGGTCCTCAACTGATAGATAAGAGCCCCGATGATGCACCCGCCAAACCAACCGATGTCGCTGTTACGACGCCAAAGCCACCGCCATCCGAACCACCAAGCCACAAGCCAACAGCAAAGAGACTTCCCGTTCCCACCTCCGATGCCCAGGCAACCACGCTGCAACAGTTGGATAAAGTCCACAAGTTCTCACAACGAAGAATGCCAGCGGAAAGGCTCAAGTTTGCTAGAGACTTATTCGAGGCGGCGGAGAAGTCGCAGGACGGGTCGGTTGAAAAGTTCGTGCTGCTCCGCAAGGCAATGGAGCTTGCCCAAAGCGGTGGCGATGCCGGGTTGATGCTGGAAGCTGTTGATGCGATCAGTGACGAGTTTGATGTCAATGCCCCTGATGTCAAGTGGAAGGTTCTGGCCGGTTTCGTCTCGGGTGCTTCCAATGTTGGGGAAATCAAATCGTTTGTTGAAGCCGCCGGTCCGGTAATTGACGAGGCCATTGCCGCTGGTCGCTATGATGTTGCTGTCAACATTGCCGAGACAGCCTATCGGTTTGCCATGAAAGCAGGAGATGCGGAGTTGCGCAAACGGGCTTACGACCGCCGGAATGAGGTTCGGAATCTGGCCGAGCGATTCAGGCCGGTGCAGACTGCCCGCAAGACACTCCAAAGCGATCCGAATGATCCTGCCGCCAATCTTGTCGTGGGACGCTGGCTTTGCTTCGAGCGTGGTGACTGGGAGGAGGGTTTGCCGCATCTTGCGAAGTGTAGCAGTCTTGCCTTGAAAGGCGTTGCCGAACAGGAATTGAAATCAACACCGGCAACACCTGATGCTCAGGTCGCTCTTGCTGACAAGTGGCGGACTCTGGCGGAACAAGTTGAAGGCAAGGAGAAAGATGCTTTGATGGTTCATGCGGGTGAGTGGTATGGCAAAGCATTGGATGGACTACCGGAAGGTCTTGCACGAGCCAAGGTACAGCGCCGCCTCGACGAAATCGCGAAGATTAGCGCGTCGCTTGCTGGAGAACCCGAGAAGCCCAAGGAGCTGAAATGTCCGAAGCTGCCCAAAGAACTCACAATCGACCTACCCAGTGGGGTAAAGATGGACTTCGTGTTGATCCCGGCCGGCCAGTTCGTGATGGGGTCGTCGGAGGTGGAGCGGCAAATCGCGCTCGCTCAGGAAGCTGAGTCGTCGGCGAAAGAGAAGATTCTGACCGAGGGCCCGCAGCATCACGTGAAGATCACTCGGTCGTTTTACCTGGGCAAATACGAGGTAACCCAGGCCCAGTGGCAGGCGGTGATGGGCAGTAACCCGTCGAACTCCAAAGGCCCAATGAACCCGGTCGAACAGGTGAGCTGGGGTGACATTCAGCAGTTCTTGCCGAAGCTCAACGCGATCATGTGGGCCAAGCAAAACGCCGGCTCAAAAGCCCGGGTGGAGAGCCCGACCGACGAGACGCCCCCCAAGCCCTCCGCGATCGGTTCCATCCTACACGAAATGTGGACGGAAATCCCAGGTTCAAAAGTAGGAGACTTGTTGAATTCGGGCCGATTGAACACCACACCCGACGAGGTTCGTGTGCTCACGTCGCTGGAGGCCCCAAAACGCATTGGTGCCAACTACGGCGCCCGCATTCACGGTTATCTCCATCCTCCGGCCGACGGGGACTATGCGTTCCAGATTACCAGTGACGACGGTTCCGAATTGTATCTGAGTTCCGATGACCACCCCGGCAACAAGCAAGAGATTACCCTGAAGGCCGGTACGGGCAATCCTAGCAATCAGCAAAAGGTTTCTCTGAAGGCAGACCAGCGATACTACATCGAGGTTCTGCACAAGCAAGGCGGCGGCGGCGATTTTGTCACCGTGTACTGGCAACGGCCCGGCGGCACACGCGAAGTGATTCCAGGCGACTGCCTATCTCGCTTCGACGCCGGTACACCAGATGGCGGGCTGGCGCTCGGCAGATCACACCCTATGGGTCCCATGACATTTGCGCTCCCGAGCGAGGCCCAGTGGGAATATGCATGCCGGGCGGGAACAACCACGGCATATTGCTTTGGTAACAACGCCGTGATGCTCGCCCAGTATGGCTGGTTCAAGGGCAATTCACTTGAACAGACGCACCCGGTCGGACAAGGCAGATCGAATGCGTTCGGCCTGTTTGACATGCACGGGAACGTCTGGGAGTGGTGCTCGGACTGGTACGGTGCGGATTACTACGGGAAGTCGCCTCCGGCTGATCCGGCGGGACCCCCTACAGGCTCGCACCGCGTCATTCGCGGGGGGGCCGCGCACGAACTGCCCGGGCGTTGCCGGGCGGCGTTTCGTCGCGGCGACAGCCCTGCCTTCCGGGGCAACTACCTGGGTTTCCGCGTGGCCTTAGTTCCGGTGGACGCACCTGACGAGTAGGGCGGACAACCTCTTTCCGCAGCCGCAGGTATTCGGCAATTTCGATTGAATCTAGGAGAACAAAACCGTGGCGCCACCAACAAGACAAGTTCGTCGTCAGAGAGCCGAGGAGGTTCAGATAGGGATGCAGCGATGTCAGGCTGGGGCGCGTCGGGGTCGTCAGGGGGGGGGAGTGCAAGGGGCTCTCCGACATCGCTCTCCCGAGCAACCGCACCCTCTGCCAAGTGCTCGGCTGAAGGAGCCCCTCCGGCGGCCGCGTCGCGGGGGAAGGCTCACTTCCGTTCCGCTCGCTACGCTCGCGAAATCCTCTTCTGCTCCTTTTCTGTGGTGACGTAACTCTTCGTTCATGACTTCCTCCTTTACTCGGAGGAGGCATTACTCTACTACTTTAAGCCCAAAAATGAGCAAACATTATGGGAAATGGGACATTTGTTAGCCGTATTCCCGGTTTTTCTGTGAACGCACATTTGTCGTCTAATGCACCTATCGGAGTTCTACGACCGCTCGAAGCGGCTCCAGTCAATCGAGGGGCCAAGTCCCGGCTCGTTGGGCGTGGAGAGGAAGCCGGCCTCGGGCGAAATCCTGCGCGTCTGGGCATACTGGCGGGCGCGCAGCCATTGCGGCCCGTGCTCTACCATAGGACAAAGTAGTTCCGGCTGCGATGCCACCACGTGAGCAGCCGCCAGAACGTGATGGCCGTGTGGGATAACGCGCACGCCCTTGTAGCGACTTGCCAGTTTGCAGATCCGCAGAAGCTCCGAGAGCCCGCCACACCATTCGGGATCGGCCTGGACAAAGCCGATGAGCTTCTCGTTCAAAAACGGCTGGATGTTCCATCGCGAGTAGATATGCTCTCCCGTTGCCAGCGGAATATCGGTTTCTCCCTTGAGCCGGCGGTACGACTCGATCTCTTCCGGCGAGAAGGGTTCTTCCAGCCACGTCGGTTTGAACGGCTGGATTGCCTTCGCGACCTTGATCGCGTAAGGCACGTCCCAATCACACCGGCCGCGCGAGCCAACGTGGAAGTCGAACATCAGCTCGGCCGTCTCGCCAAGCTCGCTCCGCAAGCCCTCCACAAGACCTACGATCTTTGCGAAGCCCGCCTTGCCGTCCGGCGGGCCGTAGCGGAAGAACCATTTCTGTGCTGTGTGGCCCTTGTCGAATAGGCCCTTTGCCTGCTTGCATGCCGCAGCGATGTTGTCTCCGGGCACTAAGCTGAGATACGCCCGGAGTTTCTCACGTTTGCCACCGAGCAGCCGGTAGACGGGCTGGCCGACAAGCTTGCCTCGAATATCCCAAAGCGCGTTGTCAACCGCGCTGAGTGCCGTGATGATGTTGCCCGTCGGCGTGTGCCGGGCCTTGCGACGCGTGTTCCAGATTGTCTTGCCTGTTAACGGATCGATCCCCTTGGCATACGTACCGAGCGGTTTGTCGGGATGAAGCCGGTTCCAGATCCACTCGAAGTCCAACTCGCGCGGGGCTGGATCCCTGCCGACCAGGTGCTTCTGCAGTTGCGGTGCCATCTTTTCCAGACTCTTCGCCTGTTCGGCGTACAGCGGACCGCCCAAACCCGACACATTTCGGTTCGTAGCCAGTTCAACGTAAGGTTCCCTGGCAAGTTTGCGATTGTCCTTTTCCCTCAGATGGATGACGCTCAAGTGGGTAATCGCAGCCGAACTAGAATTCGAGGTAACAGCGAACGGCGACATCGCCGCCGCGATGCCGATCTTGAGAACAGTCCGTCGCCTCACTCGGTTGCGGTCTGAGTTCTGGTGATCCGTTTCCACTTTCGGTTCTCTCGATGTTTCTGAGTAGAGTAGAGTCCAGTTTTTTCCAGTTTAGGCTTGGCCTATTTGTTTGCCAAGGCTTTCGCCGATTGGTGCTTCAATAGCTCTGCCATGCTGGTGTCCACTGACCCCCCCTCATCGAACCGGACGTCGGGTTTTCCCCGGTACGGCTCTCCGACGGCTTGACGTTACGGCGTCACGGGTCGGTCAGATTCGGGGCCCAAAGGCCCTCGCGCAAGGGCGGCGTCTTGCCCGAGGCCGGGAACGTCTGCGCCAGCGCCTCACGAAGCTGCCGGCATAGTTTGGTGACGGTCTCTGCGTGTGAGCGTCGCTCGGCCAGGTTTACCAACTCCCGCGGGTCGGCGTCGTGGTCGTAGAGTTCGCGGCCCTGGTCGCCGTCGGCCCACTCTGTGTAACGCCATCGGGGCGTCCGCAACGTGTAGCCGAAGAAGCGTCCTTGCCGTCTACCACCTCGAGTGACCTGACTGAGCGTCCAGCCGCGGCCCACGACGTTCGGGTTCTTCAGCATGGGGACGAGACTCTGTCCTTGCAGGGCCTTTGGGGCCTTCACGTGGCACAATTCGGCAAGCGTCGGATACAGATCGATCAGACCGACCGGGGCCTTGCAGAGAGCCCCTTCGACGCCCACCCCGGGCGCGGCGATGATTAGCGGCACCCGGGCGCTCTCCTCAAAGAGGCTCATCTTCTGCCACAACCCATGCTCGCCTAGGTGGTACCCGTGGTCGCTGGTGAACACGACGATTGTGTTCTCCGCCAGCCCGAGCTGCTTAAGAGCATCGAGAACACGGCCTACCTGCGCGTCCATGAACGTCGTGCTGGCGAAGTAGGCCTGCACGCACTCGCGACGCAGTGCGTCCGTCAGCTTGTCCTGCTCTCGCTTGTAGCTGCCCAGCGCGGGGGCGGGCAGATCGGCCTGGTCTTCCGCCACGCCCTGCACCACGGGCATTGTCTGCTTTGGGTATCGCTCGAAGTACGGCTTCGGGGCCACGTAGGGCGTGTGGGGCCGATAGAACCCCACGGCGAGGAAGAACGGTCGGTCCTTCCGTCGGGCGCACCGCTTAAGCACCCACTCGGCATCCGCGGCGAGCAGACCATCCGTGTGGTACTCATCGCTCTTGGGCGAGGCATACCAACTCAGGGTGCCGCCGAATCGGCCGGGGACGAGGCTGAAGATGTGCGGCTCTTCCTCCAGCCGATCACAACCGGCCGGATTCAGCTCCAACTCCCAGGACCCGGGATCGTCGTGCCCGTTCGTGCCGATCGACTTCGGGACGTTGTAGTGATACAGTTTTCCGATGCGGCAGGCGAAGTAGCCTGCCAGCCGGAAGGCCTGCGGCAGGCTGTGGTGCGAGGGGATCGTTTGCCGGAAAATCTGACTATTGGCCAGGATGCCCGTGCTGTTCGGGTAGAGCCCTGTCAGCATCGAGTTTCGACTCGGCCCACAGAGCGGGAACTGGCAATACGCCCGCTCGAATCGAACGCCCCGGGCGGCGAGACGATCGATGTTCGGCGTCTTCACCTGGGGGTGGCCATAGCAGCCGACCGAGTTGTTCAGGTCATCCGAGATCAGGAACAGCACGTTGGGCCGGGGTATCTCTTCCCCGAAGGCAGCGACGGAGAGAGGCACGCAGGCCAAGACAAGAAACAGTGTCGTCACCGGTTTCATGAGAGCGTCTCCTTCATCATCGGGATGGATGGCAGTCAACCGTCGCCGGCACAATCCGGACTCCTGGCGGTCGCCGGGCACGTCGGGTCAGGACAACACGATGATACACGCCGGAAGGATCCGTGTCACCTTGGCGAACAAGAAATAAGAATGGCAGCGAAATGCCCCGGATCACGACAGGACAGCAATCGTTGCCGCATTCTGCCACGTCGTTCCACACAAAAGGATGACAGAAGGTCCCTGGGCCATTTCAGCAGATTGTACTCCCTTGGAAGGGTGTCTGCGCCACAACTCGTTCAGTGGGCCACCGCCTTTGAAAATACATCAGGCATTGCCGTGAGCATCATAGGCGGTAGCATCCTGCCGCTGTTGGTCGTCGCGGCAGTCGTCTGGGTTGCCTGGCATGTCGCCTGCGGCCTGTACGGATGACAGGCCGAACCTTCGCCGGTCTGGGGAGTCCGTGCCGGGGCGGAAGTCCCGGTACGGGCTGCCTTTTCTTTTACCTATCAGAAACCAGCCCTGCCCCTCATCAGATGGGCAAACTGGCGACGGTCGCTGACGGTTGGCGAAAAACGTTTGTCAGAAAGGGTCCTTTTTCGAGATTCCGAGAAGAGGAATTGGGGCTGGTTCGACTACGAATCCTTGTACAGCCACCGCTAGGCCGTGATAATGAATGGTGAGTATTCCTAGGAAGCTAGGGTCGGCTTGGTACCGCATTATGGACATCCATCGCAATGAAGACAGGAGCAGGAGAATACACGTGAACCAAAGCGCATCAACGAAACCGCTGCCGGTCTCCTTACTGCTGCTGGCCACCATGATCCCTCTGAACCTCGTCTCGGCGGCAGAAACGCCCGCAAGTCTGCTTACCGTAAACTACAAGAACCTGGTCGCGCGCGCAGATCTGACTTACACCAAGCCCGTGGACCGGAGCGAGGAAGGGTTACCGGTGGGGAATGGATGCATGGGCAGCCTGGTGTGGACCTCGCCCGATGCCCTGAAGTTCCAGCTTAATCGGGTGGATGTCTTCGCGGCCGGGTGTAACACGCGTGCATTTCCGCGAGCCGGTTCGGATTACGCGAGTGGCTGCGGCATGGTGGACATCCGCCTGGTGGACTTTGGCGACGATGTGTTTACGGGGCCGAGCTTTCGGCAGCACTTGTCGGTGTATGACGGTGTGATGACCGCCTGCGGCAACGGCGTGACGGCGCGGGTCATGGCGTGGCAGCAGGGCGATGCGATGGCCGTCGAGATCGATGACCAGCGCGCGGAGCCATCAGCGGTACACGTGGACCTGCGCATGTTGCGATACGCAACGCAATGGATGGACGCGAAGAACTGGGCGCTGACCAGCCAGCATGCGGCGGTCGTGCTCAGCGGCCCACACTCGGCTACCTCCCGACTGGACATCCGCAAGGGGCGCATCCTCCTGACGCAAGAATTCCGCGAGGGGAGTTTTTACAACTCCTCGGCCGTCGCCATCGGCATGGTCGGGCGGCCGAGCAAGGCGGACTACTACAACGAAATGACCGTCCGATTGTCGAAGGCACCCGGGAAAGGGAAGTTCATGATCCTCATGTCTACGGCCGCCAGCGACGATCCCAACGAGGATGTGGCGGCTAAGGCACTGAAGGAACTCGACAAGGCGCAGGGCAAAGGCTTTCAGGGCGTGCTGGCCGACAACCAGGCATGGTGGAGCCGCTTCTGGTCCAAGGCGTTTGTCCGCCTTCACAGCGATGACGGTCAGGCGGATTTCGTCGAGCGGAATTACACGTACTTCCTGTACATCATGGCCTCGGCGTCGCGCGGGGCGTACATGCCGCATTTCAACGGGATGATCTGGTTTACCAACGGTGATATGCGCCAGTGGGGATCGCAGTACTGGTGGCATAACCAAGGCTGCTACTACCACGGTCTGACACCGGCCAACCGCCCTGAACTCTTGGCGCCGGTCTTCGCGACCTATTCTCGCTACTACGATTCGTACGCGCGGGCCGCCCGCCAGCAGTGGGGCAGTCAGGGAATATGGATTCCGGAGACGACCTGGTTCAACGGCCTCGAGGACCTGCCCGACGACATCGCTGCCGAAATGCGGGATTTGTACCTTATGCGAAAACCATGGGCGGAGCGTTCGGAGAAGTTCATCGAGTTCGCCCGGAACAAGCAGACCTTCAACAGCCGCTGGAACTGGGGATCTCATACCGCGCACTGGGTACACGGTGACTATGTCTTTAAGGACAAGGGAAAAGGCCCTTTCGGCCATGTCACCCACATCTTCTCCTGTACCGCCAAGATCGCCTATCTCTATTGGCTGCGTTACGAGTATAGCCTCGATACAGAATGGTTGCGCACGACCGGATACCCGATCATCAAAGGCACGGTCGAGTTTTACAGGAACTTCCCGAACGTCGCCAAGGGCTCGGACGACAAGTACCATATCGCCCATGTGAACAACCAGGAGTCAAGCTGGAATTCAAGGGATATGGTGGAGGAGATCGGCGCCATGCGCGCCCTGACACCGATCGCAATCCGTGCTTCGGAGATCCTGGGAGTGGACGCCGAGATGCGTCCGGTCTGGAAGGAGTTCTACGAAAACATGACACCGCTGCCCAGCGGGCCGGAACCGGCCGCGTATTATGACCTGATCACCGTCGCCAGCGACGACGTGCGATCGTTGAAACGGCTGCAGGATGCGTTCATACGAAAACCTGTCAACGAAGATACCCGCTTGCACGTTCTGAGCCGTCAGGCCGTGGCGGCGGCCAACCTTGGTCTGGCGGATCATGTGAAGTACATGATTCCCGGACAGCTCAAGACCACGAACGAAGCCTGCGATTCCTGGGGTGTGGGCGAATCCGGCCTGGGGGTCATGCGCAATCGCCTGGGACTGCGCGAAGGCCCCGGTTGCCTGGAATGTCAGCGGCTGGGCAATGCCGCTCATGCCTTGCATGCCGCCCTGCTGCAAACCGCGGCGCCGGCACCGGGTAAGGACTCCATCATCCGGGTCTTTGCGGCTTGGCCTCGCCAGTGGGATGCCCAGTTCACGTTGGCGGCCCGTGGGGCGTTCTTGGTCAGTTCGTCGATGCAGAAAGGCAAGATCGAGTTCGTGCAGGTCCAGTCGCACTCCGGCGGTGAGTGCCGCCTGTGCAATCCTTGGCCCGGCACGACGATGTCGCTGTATCGCAACGGAGCCAAGGCGGAAGACCTCTCCGGGACATTCGTGAAGTTCGCCACGCACAAGGGTGAAATGATCCTCGTGGTTCCACAGGGGGCGACGCCGGTTAAAAGGCAAGTGCAGTGAGCCCGGGACTTTGCACGACCCCTTGGATTAAATGGAATAGTCAAAACTTGGTCTGATACTAACCACGAATAGAGGGTAAACTGTTTGGGTGCCAGGGCTCACACTTGGAAATACCATGGACAACAACCCTTACAAATCCCCTTCGACAACAGACCTGGATACCAGCTTATCCGACGCGCTGAAGTTCTCCTACGGCCTGGCACTCCTGTTGCTCAACATCGGAGCCACCATCCACATGTTCTATTGCGGAATTACCTTGGTTGCCTGCGGAATGATTTGGCTGGCCGTATTCTACTTTGTCTACGTGGTGTTCGACCTGATTCTTTGCTGCGTGTTCGTGACACGGGATCCTTGTATGAGGCGTAATCTCTGGCAAAGGCAATTCACGGCAGACGAACTGGGTCCCGTTCCAGCATCGACACGTCAGCCAAACTCACCGGCTTCCCGATAGGCCTCGATCATCACTTGCCCTTGCGGGAGAAGATACGTCGAGATTGTACACACGGGCCGCATTGTCGCGACCAATCTTGGTGGCCAAGTCGGGAGGTAACTGTTCAATGATCGACCATGTTTCATCGAACGACTGCGGCATGCGGCTGGTCTCGCCGGGCATTCCGATGAATTCGTCGCTTCCAATGACGAAACGCTCGGGAAACTCCCGAAACAATGCGATCCACTCAGGACGAATCTTCCACTGTCTGTCCACGATGCGATTGGGCATGGGAGTCCTGCCCATTGTGAACAGCCGTTCCTCAACCCGCAGGGCAAAGTACAGGTTGGAATGCTTCTTCAGCAGACGCCGCACCAGATCGATCGTAAGATTGCCCGTGTTATCCCAGCCGAGATGCTGCCATACGATCTTCGCACGGCGATTATGGGACAAGAGACGCTCCAGCGAGGATAGATTCTCCTTGATTCGTGCGGGGTTGTGATTGCTCACGCGATCGAATCCCGCCGGCATCGGCATGTCTTTGGGGATGGCTTCCATGTGCAGATCGATTGGGAGGTTGTAGCGCGCCGACAAATCGGCAAGAAGCAAGAACAAGGGATGGTCGGACGATTCCTCCATGAAGACATGCGCGTTGTTGAAGGAGAAATGGAGTGCCGACATCTCTCCGAAGCCCTTGATGCCCAATTGAACCAGTCGCTTCGCGTCCTTCTCGAACCTGTTCTTGATGGCCGGCGTGACTTCCGATGGCTTGTACTGGTAGATGTAGGGATTGAGAACGTCCCCACCACCGACGAGAAACAGCCTGTCGGGATACCTCCTGACTGCAATCAGAAGATCGTTACACTTGGGTTTGATTCCCTTGGTCATATCGCCCGGAACCTGCGGTGGCGGTAGGATCAGCACCTTGGATACCCCGTAGCGGTCCATTTGCCGGATCAGGTTGTCAGCGGCAGATGCGTAGTCTTTGGTCGGCCTGCCCCGTGGCTTACTCCGAGGTCTCGGCTCACCCTGTCTTACCGGTGGCATCATACCGCGGCCCGGTGCCCGGCCGTCGGGAAATCGCAGCCCGTTCAGATGGACGTGCGTATCGATGTACCCGAACGTTGTTTCCTTCTGCCGGGGAATAGACGGGCGACCCGTGGAATCCGGTCGTTGGCCCAGAACGGCGGAATTCCATAGGAGAAGAAAGCTTGCAGCAAGGATCCATGATTCAGCAATTGTCCTACTCACAGAAATACCCTCTCTTCCATTGGTTCATTCGTTGCCTGCTTCGCCGAACGCTACAATTTGATTATTCGATTTCCAAACCGGCCAATGGTGGCGTATCGGGAACGTAGAAGGTTATCGAGCCGCTCGCCTGTGGCAAACCAGGAAACCGAGCAAAGAAGGTAGCGGATTTCCCGGGAGCCACGGTTGTGAACGCAACTCTTGATGCCATCGCAACGCCGTCTTTATCGCGGTGGACGAGATGTTCGCCTCCGGTTGCATCGTCGACGAGAAACACTCTCGACGGCAGCGATTGACCTTCTCCGGTGTCGAACAGCTGGATGGTTTGATTGGTTTGATTGCGATACCGCCATCGGACCTCCACGAAACCCTCCGGTGTCCTCCGGACTCGCAGGACTTCCACGATCAGTCCCCTGATGTGTGGCTCCGCAGCGAGCACCTCGGCTGACGTCTGGCGTGCCGAGGGTATCGCATCTTGGGAGACAGCAAGGTCTTCCATCGGCAACATCAGTCCGGGCACAAAAAAGGCAACGTGAGGATTCTCCGCCGGAATATCGAACTTGGCCCAGAACAACACCGACTTTCCCGGCGGCACGTTCGTCCACCGGATCTCCGAAGCCAACCTCTTGCCGCTGGGAAGCTCGATCGGTGCAAATTTCTTGCCGCCGCTACTGCAATAGAGTCCAGCAATCAATGCTTTGCCTTCGTCGTTGCTGCAGAGAGTGATTCCCTGTTCTGTCGGATTGCGATATTGCCAGCGGACCTCAACAAAGCGGTCTTTACCCCGAACAACCCGTGTTACCTCGGCAACCAGGCCACTCTGCAGTTCTTCAGAGGCCAGTGAGTCGGTCTGTTGTGAGAAAACGGGCAGACCACTTGAGACCGGCGGAGGAGGGCTCGGGTCCGTTTCTTTCACAGCCGGTTCTTTCAGCCCAAGAAACCACCAGAGGAGGAACCCGATCACAAGCAGCACAAGCAAGATGGCTAGAAGCAAGTAGAATCGCTTCATTAGAGCTTCCCTCCTCAGGCCTTGGGTTTCTGAAAACGAGAACCGTGCTACTACTAACCCCAGTCGAAGGGAGAAGTTTCGCTATCCCGAAAATACCGTAAGGGCGGGGAGAGTGCTCTTGATCGGCGCTTGGCGATACGGGCATCTTTTCCCTAGCCACGATGCTGAGACGGTGCTGTTGTTTCCGGCGATGGTGGGTGGCGACCTGCACGTGTAGTCGGTGGAACGGTCACACGAAGTCTTCAACGGTACAACGAGTCTCGGAACGGTGGCTACCGAAAACCCCTGCCAAATCGAAAACCCATACTTTTTCTACTCGCTACCCGTGCGCGCTCTTGACAAGGGAGGCCAGATATAGAGGTCAGGGCCTCCTCGCTTCCTTGATTTGCCCTGTGGTTGCATCGAATTGATATGCAATCCCATCAATCGTCTTCAGCCGAAACACGTTCTCCCATTCGAGAGTGAGTTTGGCGTCAGGGTCCGGCTTCTCGTAGTTGTCTCTGGCAAGCCACATATAATGGCTTGCCGTTTGAACGACCTTGCGATTGTCCTTCACGAGGTCAGCCGTCGAATACGCTTTGAGCAACTTGCCGTTCTTGTAGAATGCTATACCAAGGTCCTTCTTTTCTGGTTGCTTTCCAACACCGAAAGAGCCCATCCTGACCAAATACTTCCCGTCGGCTGAAAGAAACACCTCGAAAGAATACCACCCCGAGGTTTTCCAAAGTTCGGTGAAGTTACCGTCATCATCGATTCTGTATGCCGCGCCAAACGCCTCCCGATCAGTCACGATTTTGCCTCCCCGGCGATTCCGTTTTGCGGGAATCATTTTGAAGAAGCATCGACCATCTTGAGAAGCCGTAACCATCGGAGTGGGCGGCGCTTCGCTATCCGCCCGGCTAGATTGGCTCCAAAAGAATCAGTCCGAGGATCACACAAATCCGTAGAATTGTAGTCATAGTTCTTGTCCTAACGTCGTGCGTAACCGGCGGCCCTGGCCGTCCGCGTTCACGCTGTTGTTAGCCCCACTTTACTGGGTTTTGGAAACGAATCAATATAAACGACTGGCGGCGGGCTAGTGGATAGCGGCACTATATCGTGGCAGCGGAGAGAGGTTTGCTGCCACGTTCGTCGCGTATTGAACTGTATACAGCAGGACGGGGAAAGGCAAGGCGCAGAAAAGCGGCGGGGGCAACGGTCAGCAACTCGGCCCCCGCCTGTCGAGTCACCATGAGTGAGACAGAGAGTGAATCGACGATTCCAACATAATTCGCCGGCCCGATGCTGGCAACTTTCGGATTCTACCACGCTAGGGCGGGCGGGGACAACTGACGCTTTGCTACGGGCGGCGGGAGAGGTCGGTGGACCCTCCGGTCTGACTAAAGATATCGAGGAAGAGACCAAGAGTCCGGAGATTGGCTTTGCCTATGAACTCCATTAGTGATTCAGCGGTCACGGAAAGAACTTTGCTTGCCAGCGAAGATTGCGATGTTCTCGGAGTCACGACCGAGATGAAACAGAGCGTCGTGTGCTGGTGGAAGAAGCCAGTCGGAGAGCCCGGTGCGGGAAATCCGCGCGCCGGGTTCGATGAGCGGGAGGTGGAAACGGAGCAAGGTATGCGGCTATTGAGGCACCAATGGGGAAACCCTGACACCGGACTATGCCGATGCCTACGCCACCGCGCCACCTCTCGACTCTACCAAATTTTGGTGGTGTCCTAACAATGTGTTGCTACCGGCAACACACTCTTAGGACACTACCCAAATTTTCATCACCCTATTGGGTGGAAATCGTGCCACATCTTTCCACCCAACAGGGTGGCAAAAAGTCCCTGGGCCACTTCAGCGGTGCGGGAAAATCGCGATTTCAGCTTCTCTCCGCGTCCAAGACATTGGCGGAACGGGCACCCAATCTGTTGCGACATTCGCAATAGATTGTTATAATCTATCCGTGAATGAGAAGGGGAGGGCTGCGTGCAAACCATCTGGAACTACGAGCCGGACGAGAATGTAGCCCATATTGAGGAACATGGCCTGACGGTTGAAGACGTGGAATTCGTGCTGGAGAACTATGAGTCGGAAGGCGTAAGCCGGTCCTCGCAACGGCCTTGTGTGTTCGGTTACACGCCAGACCGTGTTTACGTCATCGTCATTTATGACGAAATCGACGAGAACACGGTCTACCCCGTCACGGCTTATGAAATCGCCGAACCCTAGGAGCCCGCCATGGCAAAGAAGAGAATAACAAAGCGGGTATCACGGAAATTTTCCGAAGAGGAAAAGCAGCAGTACCAGAAGATTCGTGATCAGGTGATGGAAGAGTTTCCGCCAGCCAAGCGACCCCGCAAACCGTCCCCACCGGGGATTCCGAGCCAAATCCGCGCAGCCCGTGAAGCCCGCGGCCTGACCTGGTACGCGCTGGCCCAACAGGCGGGCATCCCCAACTCGAATACGATCCGCGACATTGAACAGGGCCGCGACGTCAAGCTCACCAACTTGCAAGCCGTCGCCAAGGCCCTCGACTTGTCCGTCGAACTGGTTGAAACGGGCTAGACCAGCCGAAGCGAGTGCCTTTGCCGTCCTGTCTCTCCCAAAAACTCCGTCCCGTAGAGTAAATAAACTCAGCCCAATGTCAAATCCTCTTCCTGGACCACGACACCCTGCAGCAACGATGGTCAAGCTGCTATAGGCTGTACGGATCCAAGCTTCGCATTCTTTCTCTGCAAGCGTTCATTGGCCTAGCTTTCACCTGAATTACAGGTTGCCCGCCAATACAGTAACGTCAACCTTGAAATAGTCTGCCAGCTTGCGAATCACCTGACGACTGAACGGCTTCTTGCCCGCCAGGATTTCGGAAACAGTTGACTTAGCGATCCCGGCATCTCGATGCCAGCACAAGCCCCAGGTAGGAGTCACGGCCTTTTCCATTCAAACCGAACTTGGTTTTGGTTGTCATCTTTTCACCGTCCTTTTCGCTTTCGTTTGGAAGCCTTCTTGGAGACCTTTCGTGAGGCTTTTTTCCTGGGTGGAGGAGAGTAGCAGCCACATTCTTCTTTCCACGTATCCTCGTCGTATTCTTCGTGGGTCATCATCTTCAGGATGAAGACCTTCTAGCTGGAATACAGGATGCGGGTCACCAACCGGTACTTGTTTCCGCCGATGTTGAAGACGACACAATTGCCGACGAGACTCGCAGTGCCAAACTCGGCTTTCACATTGCCCCACGACTGCCACTCCACGGTTTTGTTGCTCACGTGTGTGCTGGTCCAGGTGTGCCGTGATAAGGTTCGTTGTTCCAGCAGGTGAAAGTCCTGCCCCGGCAAAGGTCGTCCCGGCCGGGTAGCTATCCTGACGGATGTGGAGGTAACAAAGCGTTCGAAGCTCGGGAGACAGAAGGCGGCGAAAGGCCGTCTGCAAGTTGGCAGGCCGTAACACGTGTGAACGCCGAGGCGGCCCCGAAAGTCACGATGCGAAGGCCGACCCTACCTGGACTGGGGGAAGGCTGGTACGAGTCGGACAACTTTGGACGACGGTTCGACTCGCTTCGCCGGGGTGGTGGGCGACAGCATGCCAACAAGGAGCAACGAGCAACACGGGAAGCCCGTTTGAGGTGGCCACCAATCGGCTCGGCGACCGCCCCGAGGCGGTCTTGGCACGTCCCCGCGGCGTGGCAGGCTTCAATCGCGTCGGCAGACGCCTTGGTATTCTTGACCTAAGCGCCCATACCGGACGCACAACGGCGTCAGCCATCTCGAACGTCCTAGAGCGGTATCTCGGACTTCGCCATGGCACAGATGTTCACGCGATAATGGGAAGAGGGACCCAGCAACCTGAGGATCGGCGCGGACCTTGAATTTGCACTATGGGACGATTATGGTACAGAGACAATCGAATTGAGTTGAAAGGAAGGGAAATGAAGACACTGATTCATTCACACCACCACCTGACGGCCGCTTGCGCAATTATTGGGAGCGTTCTGTCTGTGGCGGTGCAGGCAGCTGAGGGACCCGCCCGAGGAAAACCTGCTTTGGAATTCATCAACACGGGATTTGAGAACGCGTCGCCCCTGCAATGGGAAACCGACGCGGACGGGACCGTTCACGTTCGGCTACTCTACGATTACGAACGTAACTCGCCCAATCGTGCGGCTGGACACTGGCATTTCCAGCTCCAGGGGAGGCCGAACACCGATCTAACGCTGGTGCTGCACAACTTCGACAACATCTACAACGGTAGGCCCGGTGCGGCCGTGTCAAAGAAAAGCATCTGCTACGTTTCGGCGGACGGCAAACAGTGGAAGGTCGTACCGGCCGAGCTGCTCGAAGGGAACCTGCTGCGGATCCGCGTTCACCTCGAGGGCGCGTCGCTCTACCTGGCGCGTCTGGAGCCGTACCGTCTGTCGGACCTAAAGCGGTTGCTCGACGATATTGACGGTCATCAGTTGGTCGAAATCGAACCGATCGGCAAGACCGTGGAAGGCTGCCCGCTAGAGATCGTCCGCGTGGGCAATCCCCAAGCTCCCTACCGCGTTTTGCTCCGATCGCGGGCTCATGCTTGGGAACCAGGTGGAAACTGGGTGGTACAAGGCTTGATCCGAGCGTTGCTCGAGGATGATGAGACTTCACAAAAGTGTCTCAAGCGATGCTGTGTCTATGTGCTGCCGATGGCCAACAAAGATGCCGTTGCCCGAGGGCTCACCCGGTTCAACATGCTGGGCCGCGACCTGAACCGAAACTGGGACCGGCCAGCCGATGCCGAGCTGGCACCGGAGAACCATGCTTTGGAGAAGTGGATCGAGCGGATGACTCAACAAGGCAGGCCCCTGCACCTTGCGATCGACCTGCACAACGATGAGGGGGGCGGCCTGCACATTTCCCGACCTCCCATCAAGAACCTCGATCGACACTTGCAGCGGATGCGGACATTGGAGCGGTTGTTGCGCAAGCACACCTGCTTCACGGAAGGGAGCTCCGGGCCCGGGCACCGCAACCCCGGTTCGCTGGGTGAAGCTCATCTTCGACACCTCGAAATCCTAACTTGCCATTGTAGAACGACTTGCATGCACGCGATCCGGGCGTGGCACCAGGCGCGGCCGTTGGGGGCAGCATGAATCACCATGGTTACGGGGCCTCGATTTGCTGAACGGTTGGCGGTAGCGCCACGCCGGCCGCGGCGAACACGCGGCCGCAGGTGCCTTGCGCCTCGCTTCGCAGCAGGAAACGTTTGCCATCCTGTTGGACCTCGGCATATTGCAGGCCCATCAAATCGCGGGTGATGTCCGCCCATTCCAACTTCTGGCCGCTCAAGGCCAGACGGTCGTCAAGTTCCTTACGCAACACCAGAGCCAGGAACGAGCAGAAGATGTGCCCGCGGATCGTCTCGTCGCATTTGTGCCAGATCGGCCGCGTTTCCAGGATCGACTTCGTCGAACGAAACACATGCTCCACCATCCAGAGCTGCTTGTATTTCAGCGCCGCGTCGGCCGCCGGCAGATCGGTGTTCGTGCGAAGGACCCACTTGCCGTCATACCGGGCTTCCTGCTTGATCTTGGCCTCATCGACCTCGAACTTCCCTCGGCTTCGCTTCAGATACTTGCGATAGCCCCGGTTGCCCACCAACGATTTGTCGCCCTGCCTCAATTGGTCGCGCAACGCGGCGACGATGGCCTCGCGGTCGTGGGTATCTTTGCGGGCTTCCTCCTCATTTAGGCAGACCACGTAGCGGCGCCCCTCGACGACGACTTCCTTCACCTTCAGCGGCGAAGGGTCTTTCCGCTTCGTCCGCGGGGGATGGACCGTCTGATACCGGCCGGCCCGGGCTAGGACTTCGCCAGATACCTCCCGCTGCTTCCGCATCCGCGCGCCCAGGATATACTGCCAACGCCGCTGCGGAGATTCCAGCTCGTCGATTGTCTTCGCACTGATCATGCCCCGATCGGCCACGATGCAGACCCGCCCGATTGAAAACCGTTCCCGCAGCCGGTCCACGATTGGCACGAGCGTCGTCACGTCGGTGGTATTGCCCGGCCACAACTCGCAACACACCGGACGCCCCTCGCTGTCGAGCACCGCCGCGACCACCATTTGCTTCAGGTCGGGCCGATGATCCTTGCTGTGGCCGTATTGGCCGAGCGTCTCGCCTCCTTCGCCTTCGAAGTAGATCGACGTCGTGTCGAAGAACACCAAGTCCAGGTTCGTGAACAGGTCGCGGCGCAAGGCGAACAGTCCTTCTTCGATCAAATCCTTGGTGCATCGCGGAGCGAACGGCGTCGCCGCGAACTGTTGCTCTTCACCCAAGGCTTCGCCCAACCAAGCCATGGCCCGATAGAGGTGATGCAGTTGAAGCCCTTCGACACCGCCAATGTCGAGCGTCGCCTTCCACTGCTCGGCCGCCCGATCGCTTCCCGACGTGAACAGGCGGTGCAGCACGGTCAGGAAGATGGCCCGTTCGACGGGAAACTCGAACTTCCTGTCGGCCAACAACCGCCCGATCACTTGCTGGCAGCCCGTCTCTTGCCAAAGCCGCTCAAAGATCATCGCCGGCCCGATCGGACGAGTGTGCAGGGTGGTTGTCTCGCCACGTCCATGGGCGGCCAGCAACAGCACCGACTGGCAAAACTTCGCCCCGGAGCGGAGCAAACCCTCCAGTTGGCCGCTTTGTTCGAGTTGATCGAGTCGGCCGAGGGTTGCGATCACACGCTGTTTGGCGCGTCCGTCCTCCCAGCGGTTCTCGACGACCTGCAAGTAGACGCGGTTTCCCGACTTCTTGCGGCGAAAGAACATGGCGACCTCCTGTGCGAGCCACCATGATTCTATCGATAATCACCGAATAGTCAAGAGTCATATCAATGTGGCGTGGCACCAGGTTTCCGGCGTCAAGACAGCTCCTTCCGTTGAAAAACAAGGACTTACGTCAAGAACCACCCCCCTCAATTTGTAGGGCTGGTGTTGAAGAAAAGTGAAGGCCTGTTGGAGCGGTACGGGATCGACGCGTGTATCCTGGAGTTCAACTGCAACTGGATCGCCGGCTTGCGGCAGCATCCTACCGGGGCGGCCTGGGAAGAATTCGGCAGGCAGTTGCGACCCGTGCTATTCGAGTACTTTGGCGAGATAGACCTGACAAAAGGAGACAAACGATGAATCACCGCGTCGAGTCGAGCGCATGCCCGACCGCTTGGTGTGTCCTGGTTGCGCTATCGTTCGTGCCCGGCGTCGATGCACGTGCTGCCGAGGACAACCCGTTCGAGGCCAAAGTGTTGGACGTCCGACCACGAATCTTCCTGCGCAATGATTCCTTCGAGGGCCTGACGATTGCGAAGCTGCAGGCCCGCCTGAAGGAGCCTGAGTTCGCCGGCGTGCGTCAGAAGTGGCGAGCCAAGCCGATGGGACGAGGTCTGTTGTGGATGCTCGAGGGGAAGAAGGAAGATTTGGACGCGGCGATCGCAGGGCTTAAGAAGATGGATGCCAGCGGCGGGACCTGGAGCGACCGTGGTCTGAAGCTAGTCCGATTGGCAGCGCTGTTCGATTGGCTCTATAAGGACCTCGATGAGCCCACGCGACGGGCGACCATCGAGAAGATCGAGAAGGCCGCCGATGCGGCCATCGCCCACGTGCGCGGCGGGCACGCCCCTTTCTTCTACAGTCGCACGCCCGGCGCCCTGGCGGGCTTGTGCGTTGCCGGATTAGCCCTAGACGGAGTCAGCAACAAAGCCGAAGGCTACCGGCAGACATTCCGCGAGTTCGGCGTCAACGAATATTTCAAGGCCTACGAGTGGGTAGACGGGGCGCCCACCGGGGCGACCTACACGCTTTACTACACGTACGTGGACCTGCCCAGCATCTGCGCCGCTTGGTGGTCCGCCACGGATCGAAATCCGGCGGACTGGATCCGGACCCAACAGGGGAACTGGCTGGACGGCATCGTCCGATCGTATCTATGGTATATGCGTCCGGGATTCGCCTTCACTGACATCAACGACCAGTACCGAGGCAACTGGCAGTCGCACGACCAGTTCTGTCAAGGGCTGGATATTGCCAGCTACGTAACGCGCAACGGCTACGGTCGAGCATGGTCCCGTCGGTGGGCGGGTCGGTTCGGGCCCTCGCTCTATCATCCCCAGTACGGTCACAATCTGATCTTCCGGGATACGTCGCTAGCCTCGAAGCCGCTGACGGACCTTCCACTTGCCGAGCTGTTCGGCCACGAGAGCTGCGGCTACGGGTTCTTCCGTAGCGAGTGGCCCAGGGAAGGTCAACCGGACGAGGCCACGCACGTCTTCTTCCGTTGTGGCGATCCGATGGACGTACACGGCGGGGTGGCCGCCGGGGAGTTTCAGGTCTTCAGGCACGCGCCGCTGGCCGCGCGCAGCGGCCGGTACCGCAACTACGACTCGCCGCCCGACCAGTACCACCGCAACTGTATTTCGGCCAACGTGGTCCTCTTCACCGACCCGGCGATCCCCGAAGATCGCGGAGATCAGAACAGCCGCCGGGGTCTGAAGACGGACCACAAGACCTGGGCTCAGTGGCTCCAGATCCGCCAGCGGAACCGGTTGGACGTCGCCCGGATCACCGACTGGAAAGTTCGCCAAGGCGAGGCCCGATGCCGGGCCGACTTGACGAACACAAACCCGGATGGTAAGTGCAAGCAATGGACGCGGGAGTTTGTGTGGCTGGCTGCGAAGCATCTTGTCGTACTGGACATCGTCGAGACGCCCAAGCCGGAGATTCGGCGGCAGTGGCAGCTTCACAGCGAGAGCCGTCCCGAAATCGGCGACCACGTGTTGATCTTCACCAACCCGCCACCCCAGATGAATTGGGCCGAACGGGCGCTGAAGCCCAAGAGGCAGGAGGGCCGCCTATTCTGCCGGACCCTCCTTCCTCGTGACTATCGACTCATTCTTCACGGGGACGGGAAGGCGGAAGCCTTCGATCCCGCGGGCAAGCCACTTGCGGCAGTCGACGGGAATCCCTACCATCGGAAGTACGGCCAGAACGTTATACAAATCGACCCGGGAAATGACGATTCCAAGACGGTCTTCTTACACGTATTGACCGCGACTGAGGCCAACGAGATGGACCCACCAAGGGCATCGTATCGAGTCAGCGGGCGCGGGCAAATCGAATTGACGGTGGATGATTCGAAGGCAAGCCTGGCGGTGCCGGAGTGGTTCACTCGGTCCCACTGACGGGACTTAAGTCAGGGTGCAGTCTTGAGGGTGCGGGAACACGATATTCGCCACCGCCCGGCCGGGCGTATCCCGGATGCTTGCAAGCTTGCGTTGAGCGTCTGCTTCAGGCGAATGTGTGCGGCGCCGGTTAGGTACAGTTTCTCGATGTCGCCGTCGACTTCGCCGATCAGCTTCGTGGCAAACGTCGTCAGGTAACCGGTCAGGTTATTCATCATTTGCGTTTGCGGCGGAAAGAAGCGTCTTCGCCCCACTCAGTGGCGGGGTAGAAATCGGCCACTCAGCGGTGGAGATGGGCTAGAACGGATTGCACCGCTCTAATGGTGCCTGCCACCGTAGGTGTATCAGTTCGGATCGATTTGCATCGAAACTGCAGACTGAGAAGCGGTTGATCGGGGCGACATGCGAGAGAAATGCATTCGCGTTCCCGGGTGTCGACACTCAGCAAGAAGTTGCAGAAGTCAAGAAAGCACGACATCATCGAAGCAGTTGGGACGGCAGTTTGCTATAATCCGTCTAATGTTGACCTGAATCGGCTTCAGGTCCAATCCAAATGGGGAACATCAGCATATTGTAGAAGGCGTTGAATTCTCCCGGAGGACAGGTATGCAGCCTGCCCCTGTTCCATTACACACCGAGGTCGTTCTCATGAAGAGCATTTGTCAATTCACGGTTGGCTTCCTGCCAATTCTGTTCCTCCTTCCAGCCGATCTTCCAGAGACATTCGGACAGACAACGCAAAAGAAAGCCTCGACACCGAACTTGCTCTGGTATCGCCAGCCGGCAAAGAAGTGGACCGAAGCATTGCCACTCGGAAATGGCCGTCTCGGAGGGATGGTTTTCGGCGCCGTGCCGAAAGAACGGCTGCAACTCAACGAAGAGAGTCTTTGGGCTGGTGAGCCGTTCGATGTCTACCCCGACAACTTCGCGGAAAACCTGGGCAAGGTGCAGCAACTCGTGCTCCAAGGAAGGATCGCCGAGGCACGGGATCTCGGCTCTCGAACGCTTACGATGTCTCCGACCTCCTATCGTTCGTACGAGCCGTTGGCCGATCTTCGGATCGAGATGGGGCATGGTGCCGGGGCAGAGGACTATCGCCGCGAACTGAACTTGCAGGACGGCATTACACGGACCCAATACCGGATCGGCGACGTCCGGTTCGAGCGCGAGGCGTTGATCTCCGCCGTCGACGATCTATTGGCCATGCGACTAACGGCTGACAAACCGGGCAAGATCAACGCGAAGATCTCACTCACCCGTAAGAAAGATATGAAAGTGACCGCCGCGGGACAACAGCTGCACATGGACGGACAAATCATAGACATCCCGGCACCGAAGGGCTACGACGACAACCGGGGCGGATCGGGGCCGGGGGGCAAACACATGAAATTCGCCGCACGGCTCCTCGTCCGGACAAGAGGAGGAACCGTCGCGGTGGATCAAGACACGCTGGTTGTCAAAGGTGCCAACGAAGTGGTCGTGTTGCTTGCCGCGGCCACCGACTTCAATCTCGACGCCATGACCTTCGACCGGTCCATCGACCCGGGCGAGCGGGCAGACGCGATTCTGTCCAAGGCGGCCGACAGATCGTGGCAGAGTATTCTGCGCGACCATGTCAAGGAGCATCGGTCCTATTTCGACCGCGTGGCCATCGACCTGGGCACCTCGCCGCAAGACAAGCTCCCAACTGACGAACGGCTCGCGGCCGTCAAGAAGGACACCGACGATCCGGGGCTAGCCGCACTTTACTTCCAGTTTGGCCGCTATCTGTTGATGTCGAGTTCTCGTTCGCCTGGGCGCCTTCCGGCCAATCTACAGGGCATCTGGAACGAACACATGTGGGCCCCGTGGGAAGCCGATTACCACCTGAATATCAATTTGCAGATGAACTACTGGCCGGCCGACCTGTGCAACCTGCCGGAAACGCTTGATCCCCTGTTCGATTGGTTCACCAACGTGGCGGAGAAAGGCAAGGTCTCGGCGCGCAGGCTCTACCACGCTGACGGCTGGGTCGCGTTTACGTGTACCAATCTCTTCGGCCGCACCACACCGGGTGGCTCGACGACCGGCTCCCAGTTCGTCAACGGCGTCCTCGACCCGCTGGCAGGCGCCTGGATGGCCATGACGTTCTGGCGCCACTACGAATTCACCGGTGACAAGACCTTTCTTCGAAACACGGCGTATCCGGTGCTCCGCGGGGCAGCGGAGTTCTTGCTCGATTACCTCGTCGAAGATCTCGACGGACTGCTGGTCATCGTCCCCTCAACTTCGCCCGAGAACTCTTATGTTTGCCCGGAAACGGGAAAGGCGGTTCGGATCACGCGAGGCTCGACCTACCACATGACGTTGGTCCGTGCCGTGTTCAAAGCAGTCATCGAAGGATCCACGATCCTTGAGACTGACGAAGAGTTGCGATCGAAACTCGAGCAGAGCATGAACAAGCTACCGCCGGTTCAGATTGGCCGCGACGGTACCATTCAGGAATGGATTGAAGACTGCAAGGAGCATAAACCTGGACACCGCCATGTTTCCCATTTGATCGGGCTTCATCCGTTCTCCTTGATCACGGAAGAGAATCCTACGGTGTTCGAGGCGGCTCGAAAGACGGTCGAACGACGCGGGTTCGGCGGCGATGTTGGTTGGAGCAACGCCTGGAAGACGTGCTTCTACGCCCGGCTTCGCAACGGTGAGAAGGCCCATTGGTACCTCAACCGGCTCATCAGCCGGAATGCCTTTCCCAACCTTTTGGACGCCTGTTGGCCAGGGCGGGTCTTTCAGATTGACGGCAACTTCGGCGGGACGGCCGGGATCGCCGAAATGCTGGTGCAGAGCCATGACGAGCAGATTCGGCTTCTCCCGGCGTTGCCCAAGGCATGGCCGACTGGTAGCGTCAGCGGGTTGCGAGCCCGCGGTGGTTTCGAAGTCGGCCTTCAGTGGAAAGACGGTAAGTTTGCGGCCGCGACACTCTGCAGCGTCGGCGGCAAACACTGCAAGGTCCGCTACGGCGAGAAGGTCGTCGAGTTGGATCTCAAACAAGACGAAACCGTAAAACTCGACAGGAATCTCCAGAGAGTCCCGAAGTGAGTCCGTAAGGTGAAGGTATCACCGGAAACAACAACACCGTCTCAGCATCTTGGCCCGGGCACGAGTGCCAATACGTGTCCATCGTCAGCGTAATCGTCGAGTGCAGCATCGCCGAGCCTCGTGGTTTGCGGTTCGTTGGAATTCTTTGAAGCCTTCACAGCTATCTGGCCATGAAAGGCGATAGGGTGCCTGGGTAACGACTGAGCCCGCAGGAATCACCAGGTACGAGAAACTTGCTATCTGACCCAACAATGCAGGACAAGTGAAGATGAAGCAACGCAAGTGGATCATATTGTCGATGGCAGTGGTGTGGGCAGCCGGTCTTGCTGGGGGCCGGGCCGAGTCGGTCAAAGAGATGTTGGACATTACGGGCGTCCATGGCGGGCTGATCGTTCACGTTGGCGGCGGCGACGGGCGGCTGACCGCCGCGCTTGGCGCGGGCGATGGATGCGTTGTTCAGGGCCTGGATACGAACAAAGGCAATGTGGAAAAGGCACGTGAGCATGTCAAGTTACTCGATCTCTACGGGAAGGTTTCCGTGCGCATCTTCGACGGAAGTTGCCTCCCTTATGTCGATGAGCTGGCCAATCTGATCGTGGCCGACGAATTTCGCCGCGCCGGCCAACCTGCTTTGGGGTGCGTCACTCCGCGCTTTAGGGCTGGGGTACAAACGCTCTCGGTGGGCGTGCGGCAGGCCGCCGGCGAACTTGAACTTGGAGTGTTGGAACCAAGGAGGTAAGGTCTGGCTATGCACAATAGGGGTGAGCGTTCGGCAAACCCCATCTTGACGCCGTTGGTAACCTGAATTGGATAGTTTCAGATTTCCCAATTCAGGAGTGATCCAATGAGCCAGCGATCGTATCTGCGTAATGCAGAGAAGGAGCGGTTTTGGCGAGATGTCCTCACGCGGCAGGCGAAGGCCGAGTTGACGGTCCGAGAATTCTGTCGTCGGGAGGGGCTTCAAGAGTCGTCGTTCTACTTTTGGAAACACACGATCGCTGAACGTGATCGGGAAAGCAGGACCAAGACAACGAAACGGCAGAAGAGAGCCAAGCCGACCAAACGGACGTCGGTCCAACGCCGCCAAAAGAGTTCGGGGACGTCGAGTCGTTCGGTCCCCACGAGATGCGGAACATTTCTGCCGGTCACGGTGACACGCGAGCCCTTTGCAGCGGGGCCATGTCTGGAAGTCACCTCGCCCGAGGGTTGGCAAGTGCGCGTGCCCGGCGGAGTCGATCCGAAGTCGCTCGCGCAGGTTCTCGACGCCTTACAAAGCGCCGACCGGGAGACCGCGTAATGCTGAGTCTGCCCTCTGCGGTTCGCGTTTTCATCTACACGGGGCCGACGGACATGCGCCGGAGCTTCGACGGTCTGGCCGGAATGGCCGAGGAATTGATCGGCGAGGACCCGTTGTCGGGACATCTGTTTCTGTTTCGGAACCGGCGTCGCGACCGGATCAAGATCCTTTTCTGGGATACCGACGGTTTGTGCATCTGGTACAAGCGGCTCGAAGACGGATGCTTCCAGTTGCCCAGCGACCGCCATGTGGCATCGACGGACACCGAGTCGAAGCGGGATTCGGATTCCCCGCCGGCGCGTTGGGAGATTCGGGCGGACGAATTGGCCATGTTGCTCGGCGGCGTCGATCTGACGAGTGTGCGACGGCAGAAACGCTATCATCGCCCGGCACACCGTGCGGGTTGATCTCGCAAGGAACAAGGCCGTCACCCGGCGAAGTTCGTCTCGCTCGCGGTCATCGTTTTTCCGCGGCGAAAAAATTTTGTTTTGCCGGGAATAATTTCCGGCCCAAAGGTATCTAATAGGGCATGAGCACGGACGTTCCATTTCCCAACGATCTCGCCAAGCTGAAAGCGTTGGTAAAGCGCGAGCGACAACACCACGAACAGGTTGTCGCCGAGTACGAAGAGACGCTCGAATCACAACGCCGCAAGCTCCAGCAACAGGAGCACATGATCTCGCAACTTCTGCGTCGGCTCTGCGGTCCCAAGCAGGAGCGAGTCGACCCGGATCAACTCATGTTGTTCGACGTGAAGGAGCTGGAAGCGCTGGCCGAGGAGCAGGCGGCCTCGCAAGATTCCTCGGACAAAGCGGACGATGACACGCCGCGCCGCCGGCGTTGCCACAAGGGTGGCCATGGCCGAGGGCGTCTGCCGAAGAACCTTCCTCGGGAGCAAGTGGTTCACGAACTTTCCGAGGAAGAACGTCGATGCCCGTGCTGCGGCGAGCCGCGTGTGGAGATCGGGCGCGAGACGAGCGAGCAGTTGGAGTATGTGCCCGCCACGTTGAAGGTGATCGTCCATGAGCGGATCAAGTATGCGTGCCGGCACTGTCAGGAACACGTCGCGATTGCCCCGAAGCCGCCGCAGCCGATCGACCGGGGCTTGCCGGGGCCGGGGCTCTTGGCCCACACGGTGCTGAGCAAGTACGGCGACCATCTGCCGCTGTACCGCCAGGAAGACATCTTCGCGCGATATGGGGTGACGATCCGCCGCAGCACGCTGTGCAACTGGATTGCCGCGATGGCGGACCTGGCCACGCCGCTTCACCAGCGGATGTGTGAGTTGGTGCTTCAGTCGGCGGTGATTCACACCGACGACACGTCGGTGAAGTTGCTCGATTCATTCCTGGGCCACGCCCGCAACGCCCGGTTCTGGGCGTACATCGGCGACCGGGAACATCCGTATTCCGTCTACGACTTCACGGCCAGCCGGGCGCGCGACGGCCCAGCGAAGTTTTTGAACGGTTTTGAAGGTTATTTGCAGGCGGATGCTTACGGCGGTTACGACGGGATCTATCTTCAGTCGGGCGGCAAGATCATCGAGGTGGCATGTTGGACGCATTGCCGCCGGTACTGGTGGGAGGCCCGCACGACCGATTCCCGCCGCGCGCATCACGCGTTGGGGCACATCGGGCGACTGTATCAACTCGAAGACCAGTTGCGTGAGCGGACCGATAACCGGCGACGTGATCTGCGCATCGAGCACGCGTTGCCGATCCTCGACGAGTTCCGCGCGTGGATCGACGATC
>Ga0180432_10001813_pt1 | contig 33029 bp, 26 predicted proteins | sample SS_ome_10_FD_132414 | JGI IMG/M metagenome (GOLD analysis project Ga0180432, IMG submission 132414) | Hypersaline lake sediment archaeal communities from the Salton Sea, California, USA - SS_1_MS_2 metaG | ecosystem: Environmental > Aquatic > Non-marine Saline and Alkaline > Hypersaline >...
ATGAGTTGACACGGCGTAGGTCGCCATCATCGCGAAAAGAGATGCTTACTCCAAGACTCTATGCCCTACGTGAGAAATGGCCAATTCAAGCCACATACTGTCGCGAAAAAAGCTCACTCTTCAGCGCTGCAGCCGGGTACGTACTGTTGACAAACGGGCAACATGCTCTCACAATTTGTGGGCGCGGACACGGGTTGACACACCTCAACGATATATACAGCACTACGGGGCCCCCATGCACACCCTGTGGCCGTCTCCAAAATGGTACCATGGGGAAGCAGCAGAACAGCCGCAAGTCAGCCGCTGACACAATGGGAAGCCTGCAGCACATGGCACAGGCCGATAACCCCGGGGAATCCCGGGATACACGCTTGCACGGCCGTATTGACTACCCGATGAGCGTGGATGACCTCCAGCCGGGCCATCACCTCTGCTGCCTGTATGACACAGAAGATGAGCACCGGGCGTTGCTCACGCCGTACCTGCGCCAGGGATTGGAGCGTGGCGAGAAGGTGCTCTACATCATGGACGTGCGCTCAGCCGAGCATATTGTCGGCTATTTGAGAGACGACGGGCTGCCGGTTGAGCCCTTTATTGAGAGCGGACAACTGAACGTGCTGGGCATCGAGGCCGCCTACATGAGAGAGGAGGTCTTCGACCCTGACGGCATGATCGACCTCTTGCGAGCTGAGACAGAAAAAGCCATCAACGAGGGCTACAGTGCCCTGCGTGTGACGGGCGAGATGAGCTGGGCGCTCCGCGGGCTGCCTGGCTCCGAACGCCTGATCGAGTACGAAGCCAAGCTCAACGACTTCTTCCCCGGCAGCAGGTGCCTGGCAATCTGCCAGTATGACCGGAGAGGCTTCGACCCCGAGGTGCTTCTGGACATCCTGCGGACACACCCCTACGTTGCTTTCGGCGGGTCGATCTTTCCCAATTTCTACTATGTCACCCCGGAGGAATACCTCTCACCCTCCAGGCCGGCTGCAGAGCTGGAGCGGTGGCTGGACGGTCTCAAGCAGCGCAGCCAGGCTGAAGTGGCTCTCAGAGCCAGTGAAGAGCGGCTCCGCACCCTGTTCGATACCATGAGCGAAGGCGTGGTACTGATCGATCCTGATGGTCAAATCGTCCAGAGCAACCCGGCAGCAGAGCGTATCCTGGGACTTACCGGGCCGGAAATCGCAGCTCGTAGCTATGTGTCTCCCCAGTGGGAGGTTCTTCGTCCCGACGGCACCCCCATGCCTCCCGAGGAGATGGCTAGTTTTCGCGCTATGAAAGAGAGGACCCCCGTACTGGGGCTGGAAATGCAGGTCAGGCGGCCGGACGGTACCGTGTCATGGCTGAACGTCAACGCTACACCGGTCCTGGATGAAGCGGGGAACGTCCGCAACGTCGTTGGTACCTTCACGGACTTCACCGATCGCAAGCTGGCGGAGAACGGCCTGAAGCTCAGTGAACAGCGCTACGCCCTGGCACAGCAGGCAGCCAACATCGGCAGTTGGGACTGGAACATCCCCTCCGGCAAGCTGGCATGGTCGAGCCAGATCGAGCCACTGTTCGGCTTCGGCCGCGGAGGGTTTCCAGCCACTTACGAGGCGTTCCTGGCTTGCGTCCATCCTGAAGACCGCGAGCTTGTGCAAGATGCGGTCGATGCGGCTGTTCGACTTGACAAGGAGTACGATATCGAACACCGCATTGTCTGGCCGGACGGGACGGTACGATGGGTCTCGGAGAGAGGGGACGTTCTTCGGGATGCAGAGGGTAAGGCCGTGCGAATGCTCGGCATCGTGCAGGACATCACCGAGCGCAAGCGCCTGCAGTCGATACTCATGGAGGAGCGGGAACGCCTGGAAGTCACGCTGCGGAGTACCGGAGACGGGGTCATCACTACAGACATGGACGGCAAGGTAGTCCTGCTGAACAGGATCGCGGAGCAGTTGACCGGGTGGTCTCAGAATGACGCCGCCGGCAGGCCCATTGGCGATGTGTTCCATATCATCGATGAGAGGAATCGCAGGCGGATCAGGAATCCGGTGCACAAGGTCCTGAGAACCGGCAGGATCATCGGCCTTACCAACCACATCCTTCTCATAGCGAAGGACGGTACCGAGCGGGTCATCGCCGACAGCGGTGCACCGATCCGCGACGAGCAAGGCAGACTCTACGGCGTGGTACTTGTGTTCAGGGATATTACCGACTGGCGAAAGATGGAAGAAGACCTTACCAGGATGGACAGGCTGGAATCTCTGGGCGTGCTTGCCGGTGGCATTGCCCACGATTTCAACAACTTCTTGGGCGCGATACTCGGCAATGTCTCGCTGGCCAGAAGGCAATTGGAACCCAGGGAAGACCTCTGTGAACTATTGACGGAGGCGGAGAGTGCCTGCCTGCGAGCCAAGGCATTGAGCCAGCAACTCCTGACCTTCGCCAGAGGAGGGGCGCCCGTTCGACGCCTGGCCAACCTGGGTGATCTGGTCCGGGAATCGGCAGGTCTTGCTTCGAGAGGCTCGAACGTGCGCTGCGATCTCTCCATACCAGACGACCTATGGATGGCCGAGGTGGATGCCGGGCAGATTGACCAGGTGATCAGCAACCTCATTATCAATGCTATACAGGCCATGCCGCATGGTGGGACGGTGAGAATAGGAGCGAGGAACACCGTCATCAGTAAACGGACGGGCGCGGTACCGCTCGGTAGGGGAGAGTACCTCAAGATCACTGTGGCCGACGAGGGGATCGGCATACCCACCGAACATGTGGAGAGGGTATTCGACCCGTATTTCAGCACCAAGCAGAAGGGCAGTGGTCTGGGACTGGCGGTGGCCTATTCCATCGTGAAGAAACACGACGGGTACATCGGAGTTGAGTCCAGCTTGGGAAGAGGCACGGTCTTCAGTGTCTACCTTCCGGCTGTCAAGGTCTCGATGCCGGCGGAAACGGCCAGGGAGACACGCCCTCCCACCCGCGGTCGTGGAAGAGTACTGGTGATGGATGACGACGAGAGTATGCAGAAGATGCTGGGCAAGACGCTCACTCTCTTGGGATATGAGGTTGAGGCAACCAGTGACGGAGTTGAGGCTGTTCGGCGCTACACAGAGGCCATGGGATCCGGACGGCCCTTTGGTGCGGTTGTCCTGGACCTGACGGTTCCCGGCGGCATGGGTGGCAAGGAGGCCGTCGAAAGACTGATTGAAGCAGACCCCGGTGTGAGGGCAATCGTATCCAGCGGCTATTCTGCTGATCCTATCATGGCCGATTTCAGGAAATACGGCTTCACGGACGTAGTAGCCAAACCGTACAGCATAGAGCAACTGGATGAGGTCCTGGACAGAGCATTGAGGGAAGAGTAGCCGCGCCGTGGATGGTGGCTCTCGTAGGGGCGCTGCTTGCTGCGCCCGCACGACAGGACACGGCACGCGGGGAGGGCGCAGCAAGACCCGATTCGTCGGGACCGGCCATGTGACATGCATGCACCGCCCCTTCGGTTACATTTAGGCTCTTTCATCGCTCTGTGTTGGTTGTGCCTGAAAACGCTATAGATGCGCAATGGGAATTGCAGGGTACCAACCCACAACAGCGAAAGAGCCTACATTTTAGATGACGGAAATCGACCGTTTGCACACAGCGTAGCTACTGCGGTATTATTAATTTGAGTAGCCGGGTCGAGTCGCCCCGATCAAGCGCCCCGCGGGAGTCCTCCAATGCCGAAAATTTACTTCATTGATGTAACGAATCGCGACACGGTGCAGGCCTCCAGGATTAACCTGTCGAAGCTGCAGAAGACTATGGTCAACATATACCTGGGCGAGATGGGCGTTCACCAGTCCGAGTTCGCCTTCCCCTGTGCCGACAACGAGCAGAACTACATAGAAGGCAATCTGGAGTTGGCGGAGAGGGGGGCGATGCGTTCCCTGATCCTGGAGGGATGGTGCCGCGCCATTGTATCGGACGTGGAGACGGCTGTCGCCTCCGGAGTGGGAGACCTCAACGTATCTATATCCACTTCCGATCAGATGATCACGCACAAGTTCCAGGGCAGGCTGGACCGTGAGGCGGTCATCCGCGAGATGACGGCGGCGGTCCGCTACGCCAAGGAGCACAAAGAGAGGACCGTTGGTGTCAATGCTGAGGATGCCTCTCGGACAGACATGGGCTACCTCGTGGAGTTCGCCCTGGCGGCGAAGGAGGCAGGGGCGGACCGCGTCCGGTACTGCGATACCCTGGGCTATGAAACACCTTTCTCCATCTATGACAGGATCAAGGAGCTGGCGGAGCGGACGGGTATCGCGCTGGAGTTGCACTGCCATAACGACCTGGGGATGGCGGTGGCCAACTCGGTGTCCGGCGCGATGGGGGCTATTGATGGAGGAGTGGATGCCTACGTGAACACCTCGATCAACGGCCTTGGGGAGAGGGCAGGCCAGGCGGACCTGCTCAGTTGCGTCCTGGCCCTCAAGTTCGCTCGCTGGACCAGAGGCTATGAGATTGGTGACGATCTGGACCTGAAGATGGCCGCCAAACTGGCCAAGTATGCTTCCTATGCCTTCGGCGTGCCGATACCGATCAACCATCCTGGTGTCGGGGCCAATGCTTTCGCTCACGAAGCGGGTATACATGCAGACGGAGCTCTCAAGGACCATCGCAATTACGAGCTCTACGACTACGAGCTTCTCGGCCTGGATGCGGAGGACATAGAGCAGTTGGAGACGCCACGCCCCGGCGGAAGGGTGATCACCACGGGAGAGTTCGGCGGTATCTCGGGTTTCGAATACGTGTACGGGGGGCTGGGCGTTGTGTTTGACAGCAGGGAGGAAGCAGAGCGCATACTGAACCTGGTGCGGCACGCCAGTGCGCACAACCAGCTTCCACTCACCGACGATGAGCTCTATCTTATAGCCAGGTATCCTGAGCAGGTCCGGAAGATCCTTACGCTCACGCCGTAGGCTCAATCCAGCGGGTGCTCCCGTTATCCAGCGAGGAGGTTCAGATGACAGCCAGTGGTGACTTGCCTGAAGGAACGCAGTTGATCAAGAGCGACTGCATACTCTGTGTTTCAGGGTGTGGAATAAACGCCTACGTGAAAGACGGGAGGCTGGTCAAGGTCGAGGGTATGCCCGAGCACCCGCTGAACAAGGGTAAGCTGTGCCCCCGGGGGGAGCACCTGACCGAGTTCGCCAATGCCACCGACCGCGTCCTCCACCCCATGAGGAAAGTCAACGGAAGCTGGCAGCGCATGTCCTGGGATGAGGCTCTGGACACGATTGCCGACAAGCTCGGCAAGATCAAGGAGGAGTACGGCGCTCACGCCGTCTCCATCTTCAACGGGTCAATGGCTGTGGAGAACATCGAGCTTGCTTCCTTCACCCAGCGGTTCAAAGGGGCCTTCGGTACCCCCAATCTGATCTCGGTGGAGAGTATTTGCTTCCGTGTCCGTGTGATAGCCCATCTGCTGACCTTCGGCCGGTTCACCAGCGAGGACCCCTATAACTCTGCTTGCGTGGTGGTCTGGGGGTGCAACCTGGACAACTCCCGCTTCATGTGGGCCGACATGCTCCATGAGAAGGTGGACAGGGACGAGCTCCGCCTGGTCGTAATTGACCCCAAGCGCACGGCGCTGGCCAAGAAGGGCCTGCATCTTCAAGTCAGGCCGGGTACGGATACGGCACTGGGCCTTGGCTTCCTCAACGTCATCATCTCCGAGGGCCTCTACGACCAGCAGTACATGGACCGTTACACCATCGGCTTCGAGGAGCTGAAGGAGCGCGTCAAGGACTACACCCCTGAGCGGGTTGAAGTGATCACCTGGGTGCCTGCGGGCGACATCAGGAAGGTAGCGCGCATCATGGCGCAGGTGAAGCCCATGTGCATCATTCCGGGTACCTGCTCGCTGGCACACAGCGGCAACGCGCTGCAGGCCGAGAGGCTTCTCTGCATACTGCAGACCGTCACCGGCAACCTGGACGTGCAAGGTGGCTGGGCCATGTGTCCGCTGGTAAGGCTGACTGACCTGAGAATACCGGTCGAGGAAGAGCCTGTGGGTGCCGTGGAATTCCCCGTGTTCTACCGCACCTTCGGCCGCCCCGTGCCCTACGGCCAGTCCATGCCCTGGGCCGACCAGGTGCTGAGTGAGAAACCCTATCCTATCAAGGCACTGCTGGTCACGGGAGGGAATCCGGCTCTGACCATGCCCGAGACTCACAAGGTGGTCGAGGCCATCAAGAAGCTGGACCTGGTGGTCGTGCTCAATCCTTTCATGACCGAGACGGCGGAAATGGCCGACATCGTCCTCCCCGCCTGCACCTTCCTGGAGAAGATGGGCCTGGGCATGGTGTATGGCATCAATGCAGGAATCCCATATGTCCTCCTCCGGAAGCAGGTGTGCGACCCGCCGGGCGAGGCCTGGGCTGACTGGAAGATATGGACGGAGTTGGCCAGAAGGCTGGGGCTGGGTGAGTATTTCCCCTGGAACACGGATGAGGAGGTGGTGTCCATGCTGCTGGAGCCCAGCGGGGTCACCCTGGAGCAACTCCGGGAGAGCCCTGCGGGCCTCTTCTACGGCGAGAGGAACTACGATGCCAGAGACAACTTCGGGTTCAGGACGCCATCGCAGAAGATTGAGTTCTACTCTGAGGAGTTGTCCAAGCAGGGCTATGACCCGATACCGGCACACCGCGAGCCTGCCCAGAGCCCGGTAAGCACTCCTGAGCTGGCTGGCGAGTACCCGCTGATACTGGTCACCGGTGCCCGGATGAAGGAGTTCACCCACTCGCAGTTGAGGAGCATGACTCAGATGCGGCGCCGGGCTCCCGAGCCGGTTGCAGAGATACATCCTGCTACGGCAAAGGAATACGACATCGTCGACGGCGGAATGATGTATGTCGAGACCCGGAAGGGCAGTATCAAGCTCAGGGCGAGGCTGACTGAGGACATAGCCCCGAGAGTGGTCACCATCCCCCACGGTTGGGCCCAGGCCAACGCCAACGACCTGACCGACCTTGATGCCCGTGACCCCGTCTGCGGCTATCCTATGCTCAAGGGCCTTCTCTGCCGGGTCAGGAAAGCGGGGTTCTGAGAGGTGGACGCACCGGCTCGGCCGGCCCGGTAGTGGCCTGCCCAATCATCACAGGGCGACGGCGGGGGAAGGACCGACGGACGGTTCTTCCCCCGTATACCATGGCCGGGGAATGAGAATAGCCGACAGGGTAAAGGAGGCGACGTTCATAACCAGGCGGAACCGCTTTGCCTGTCTGGTCAGGCTGTCCGGCCGCCAGGAGAGCGTCTACCTGCCCAATTCCGGGAGGCTGGACAGCGTTCTGTTCCCCGGGCAGACAGTGTTTCTGGCCGACCGGCCTTCCGTGTCACGGACCACACAGTACGACCTGATCGCCGCCAGCCTCAGGGGCGTGTTTGTTTCGGCGGACGCCCGTGTACCCTCGATGGTCTTTCGCGAGGCGGTGATGGAGGGGAGGCTGCCGCCGTTCCAAAGGTATGCCTCTGTCCGCAGCGAAGTTCCCCGGGGCAGGAGCAGGCTGGACTTTCTACTGAGCGATGGGGACTCCCAGTGCTTCGTCGAGGTGAAGTCGGTCACCCTGGTCAGGGATGGGAAGGCGCTCTTCCCGGATTCCCCCACCCTGAGGGGGAAGAGGCACCTCCATACGCTTATCTGGGCCAGAAAGGACGGCTATGCGGCGGCTATCGTCTTCGTAGTACAGAGAGAAGACGCCGACAGTTTCTCACCCAACGATGCCGTTGACGTGGAGTTCGGCCGGGGTCTCCGGGCCGCCCAGATGCAGGGAGTTGGCATCTATGCCTATCGCTGCCGGGTCACGCCGGGCGAAGTGGAGCTGGCCGACGAGCTGCCTGTTGAGCTGTAGGAGAGGCAACAGTGGATACTGACGCTGATGCCAGGATGGTGTTGAGGCCCATCGGTTATGTGAAGAACGCCATACAAGCGCCGGCGATGCGGGAGTGGGGGGAGGTGGTGTCGGAACTGGTGCTGGATGAAAGCCTGGCCGGAGCCACCGAGAGGCTGGAGGAGTTCTCCCATATCATCGTGGCCTTCTGGATGCACAAGGTGTCGCCGGAGCGGAGTGTACCCACCAGGCTGCACCCCAGGGGGCGGGCGGAGCTCCCCCTGGTAGGCTTGTTTGCCACTCACGCCCCTTACAGGCCCAATCCCCTGGGCGTAAGCATTGTCAGGCTGATCGAGCGCAGGGCGAACGTCCTGGTTGTCAAGGGCCTTGACGCCATCGACGGAACACCCATAGTCGATATCAAGTCCTTCTTTCCGGGACAAAGCGCCGGGGCCACCGTGCCCGATTGGGTGCGCAGGCTGTGAACCCCCGGCTTCCTGACATCTATGAGCGGCTTCTCAACTGCTACGGCCCCCAGCACTGGTGGCCGGGCGACAGCCCTTTCGAGGTCATAATAGGGGCCATCCTGACGCAATCAGCCGCCTGGGGCAACGTGGAGAAGGCCATCGGCAATCTCAAGTCCGCCCAGGTCCTGTCAGTGGATGCCTTGCGCCGATTGCCTGCGGAGACGCTGGCCCGACTCGTCTACCCGGCGGGCTACTACAACGCCAAGGCGAGGAAGATAAATGCCTTTGTGGAGTGGTTGTGGGAGGGCTACGATGGCGACCTGGACCGGCTGTTCGAGCTGGATGTGGCAGCGCTGCGGCGGGAGTTGCTGTCGGTGTACGGGGTTGGGGAGGAAACTGCCGACTCGATCATACTGTATGCCGGCTACAAGCCCGTTTTCGTCATTGACGCCTACACGCGCCGCATAGTGTCCAGGCTGGGCCTGGCGCCGCGGGTCAGCACCTACTCGGCGTACCAGGACCTGTTCATGCAGGGCCTGGAGCCGGACGTGGCGATGTTCAACGAGTACCACGCCCTCCTCGTCCGCCATGGCAAGGACGTCTGCCGCAAATCACCCCGCTGCCAGCCCTGCTGCCTGTCGGCGGTCTGCCCCTTCCCCGAGGGATTGCGGTCTGGCTAACCGGGGAGCCACGATCGCCTGTATAATTCCCAAGGACGTTGTGCCTTGCAGGCACCATTGGGCACACCACTCCGGGCCGGGTGCTTGCTGCTACAGGCGCATAACGAACCGACCAAAAAGCGCGGGTCAGGTATGCGCCGCATATGGCGTCCACACCTGCAACGATGCATCAGGCAACATATTCGCGTACGATCGCGCCTCGGTTGCCCCTGGGGAGGGCCGAAGACTATAATTATAGACTGTGGGCCAGGCGACCAGAAGCCCGGCTCGAACAGGAAAGGAGACGACTTACATGGCTGGCATAGTTGCTTACGGAGCGTACATCCCCATGTACCGGTTGAGCAGGGCCATATTGGGACAGGTCTGGGGTGGTGGTGGCAAGGGCGAGAAAGCCATAGCCAACTGGGACGAGGACAGTATAACCATGGCGGTGGAGGCCGGCATGGACTGCCTGGCAGGCATAGACCACAAGTCGGTGGATGCCCTGTACCTGGGCACGACGACGCCTCCCTTCAAGGAGAAGCAGTCGGCCAGTATCGTGGCTGCTGGTCTCGACCTGCGCGAGGACGCGGTGGCTGCCGACTTTGGGAATTCGCTCAGGGCTGGCACGCTTGCCCTGAAGGCTGCCCTCGACGCAGTGAAAGCGGGCTCGGCCAAGCATGTCCTGGTGATAGCTTCTGACGGCCGCATTCCGGCGCCGAACTCTGCCTATGAGCCGCTGTTCGGCGATGCCGCAGCAGCCCTGCTCATCGGCGCCGAGAATGTGGTGGCTGAGATCGATGCCAGCTACTACCTCACCAGCGAGTTCATCGATATCTGGAGACTGGAGTACGACAAGCTGCCGCGAGCCTGGGAGGAGCGGTTCATTCTGGATGAAGGGTATGAGCCTCACATCAAGAAAGCCATCAAGGCCCTCTTCGACGCCAAGGGCGTTGCGGGCAAGGACTTTGCCAAGGCGGCTTTCTACGCTCCCAACGCCAGGAGCCATGGGAATGTGGCCAAGGCGATGGGTCTCAAGGCGCAGGACCCTCTGTTCGACAGCGTGGGCAACACCGGCGCAGCCCTGGCCTTGATGACGCTGGTCGGCGCTCTCGAGGAAGCCAGTCCGGGCGACAAGATCCTTCTGGCCAACTACGGCGATGGTGCCGACGCCCATATGGTCTCGGTGGCGGCCGGAATAGACAAACTGAAGGACCGCCGCGGCATCAAGAAGCACCTGGAATCCAAGATGATGCTGGAGAACTACGGCAAGTACTTGAGGTTCAGGGATATGATGGAGTTCGAGCAGACCCCGATGACCAGACCGCGCACTTCATTGCCCGCCATGTGGAGGGACCGCAACTGGGTATACCGGTGCCACGGTCACAAGTGCAGCAAGTGCGGCAAGGTACAGTTCCCCTTCCAGAAGCGCTGCATGTACTGCCAGGCCGATTCGAAGTACCTGGAGGAGGTCCCCCTGGCCCACCGGAAGGGCGTCCTGGCCACCTTCAGCATGGATGAGAGGGCGGCGATTGTCGATCCCCCTAATGTCCTGGCGGCCGTCAACTTCGATGAGGGTGGCAGGGTGTTCAGCCAGATGACTGACCGTGACGTGAACAATATCGAAGTCGGGATGCGGATGGAGATGACCTTCAGGAAGATCCACGATGCCCTCGGCGTGCACAACTACTCCTGGAAAGTCCGGCCGGTAAGGGTGTAGGAAAGGAGAATCATGGCGGAGCCGATAAAGGACAAAGTTGCCATCGTAGGCATGGGTTGCACCAAGTTCGGGGAGAGGTGGGATGCTGACATAACGGACATGATCAAAGAGGCGGTCGACGAGGCCGTGGAGGATGCGGGCGTCGAGATAAAGGACTTGCAGGCTGCATGGCTGGGGGCACAGTGGGGTTCCCAGGTGGTGGAGGGTGGTGTGGTCACAGGTACCCTTCTTTCCAGTACCCTTCAGACCCAGTACATCCCGGTCACCAGGGTCGAGAATGCCTGCGGCACCGGCGCCGAGTCGCTGAGAGGCGCAACTTTTGCCCTGATCGCCAAGGCGTATGACCTCGTCCTGGTATGCGGCGTCGAGAAGTGCAAGGACATGGGATTTGGGGGCTTGCCTTCCGTGTGGATCGGCCGCTGGGAACCGGTCTACGGTGCTTTCGGCACCGGCCCCGGCAGGTATGCCATGGCGGCGACGGCCTACTTCGCCAAGTATGGCTTGAGCAAGGAAGACGGCAAGAGGATGCTGGCCGAGATATCGGTCAAGAGCCACTACTACGGCGCTCACAACCCCAAGGCTCACCTAAGGAGAGAGGTGACCGTGGAGCAGGTGATGAATGCTCCCATAATCGCCTGGCCTCTCGGCCTCTTTGACTGCTGCGGCGTGACTGACGGAGCGTCGGCGGCTGTGCTCTGCCGCACGGAGGATGCCAGGAAGTTCCGCGACGACTACATCACCATCAAGTCCTTTGGCATGGCGGCCAGTCCCGGCTGGGGTAAGGAGAGGGAGGACTACGACTTCACCTACTGGGACGCCACCCAGGCGGCGGCCCGGTCGGCCTACGCCGAGGCCGGCATCAAGGACCCCCGCAAGGAACTCGACGTGGTGGAGCTTCACGACTGCTTCAGCATCGCGGAGATGATCGCCTCGGAGTCGCTGGGGCTCTGCGAAGAAGGCAAGTTCAAGGAGCAGATGACGGACAAGAGGGCCTACTACCACGACGGTGAGATGCCGGTCAACACCAGTGGCGGCCTCAAGTCCTTCGGACACCCGATCGGCGCCAGCGGCTGTCGCGAGGTTTACGAAGTCTACAAGCAGATCCAGGGCAAGATCGAGGAACCATGCCGCCAGATAGCGAACGTGCAGCAGGGGTTGGCCCACAACCAGGGAGGTCATCCGGGCAAGTTCGTCTGCGGTTGCACCATAGTGGGTGCGCCCTAGCCGCGGGATACACATATGACGGATGCGGGGTCAGGCTAGGTGGCTGTAGTACTTCCGTTTCGCGGTCTGCGCTATAACCTGGACCGAATCTGGGACGTGTCTTCGGTCATCAGCCCTCCCTACGACGTAGTATCGCGTGAAGAACAGGGGCTCTTCCAACGGAAGAGCCCCTACAACATAGTCAGGATTGAGCTCGGGGAGGAGCTTCAGGGCGATACGGCGGAGAGCAACAAGTACACCAGGGCCGGCGACACGATCAGGCGCTGGCTCAGGGATGGCATACTGGTCCGCGATCCGCTGCCTGCCTTCTATGTCCTGAGGCATCAGTTTGCGCAACAGGGGCTTCTCACCAGCCGCTGGGGGTTGATCGGCCGGGTGCGGCTGGATGAGCAGGGGGCCGGCCAGGCGCGTGCCCACGAGGTGGTCATGGAGTCCCGCGTGCGTGACCGACTCAGCCTCATGCGGCACTGTCGCGCCAACGTTAGCTCTATCCTGGGCATGGTGCGTGAGGACTCCCCCAGTCTGGTGTCCGTGCTCAACTACCTGGTCAGTGAGGTGCCCGATCTGAGCGCGGTCGACGACAAAGGGGTCATCCACAGTCTCTGGGTCATCACGGACGAGGCCAGCAATGCCCAGGTCTCCGAGTGGTTTGCCGACAAAGCTGTGTATATAGCCGACGGGCACCACCGGTACGAGACGGCACTGGCATATCGGCGTGGGGAAGTGAGTGCGTTGCAGGAGTGCACCGGAGACGAGGCGTACAACTACGTGATGATGACCCTGGCCGACGCCAGCGACCCCGGACTGGTGGCGCTGTCTGCTCATCGCCTGGTGCGCCTCGATGAGCCGCTGGATGCCGAGGCCCTGGCCGGCAGACTGGAGGAGCACTTCCACCTGGAGTACCTGGAGCCCGTGGGCGGTGCTGTCTCCGATCGGATGGCATCGTGGGTTGATGCTCTGGAAGTGCGGGGCAAGCGTGGCCTGGCCATTGGGGTCTATGGCATGGTCCCGGGAAGGCTCTGCGTCCTGACACCGCGGGACGGTGGGGCGCTCAAGGCCATGCTTCCGCCGGAGCGGAGTCCTGAGTGGAAGGACCTTGACGTGGCCGTCCTGCACTGGGTGGTGTTGCGACAGATTCTGGGGATCGACACCGACGAGAAGCAGGAAGAGCACGTCAGGTACAGCCAGGACGTTGTGGAGGTAGCGAGCAGGGTGGACTCAGGTGAGTTCCAGTTGGGCTTCCTGCTCAATCCCGTGCCCCTGGACAGCATCCTGGCCGTGGCCGATGCAGGTGAGAGAATGCCGCCCAAGTCCACGTATTTCTACCCCAAACTGCCTACCGGGCTGGTCATGCACCCTTTGTGGGAGGATGACCGGTGGTGGGCGGACGCGTTGCCTTGAGATGAGGATCGGGGTGCTGGCTATGCAGGGTGCCTTCGCGGAGCATATCGGCGTGCTCCGTCAGGCTGGTGGCGATGCCTTGCCGGTCCGGCTGCCCGGCGACCTGGAAGGGCTGGACGGTCTGGTCATACCCGGCGGGGAGAGCACGACCATCAGCCGGCTCATGAGGGAGTACGGACTGGTCCAGCCTGTGCGGGACATGGCCCAGCAGGGACTGCCTCTTCTGGGGATCTGCGCCGGCCTGGTCCTGCTGGCCTCGGAGGTTGGCGACCCCAGAGTAGAGCCCCTGGCGTTGATGGATATCGGGGTGAAACGCAACGCCTTCGGCCGGCAGGTGGACAGCTTCGAGACCGACCTGGATATGCCCGTGTTGGGTGAGGCTCCTTTTCGGGCCATCTTCATTCGCGCACCGATCGTAGAACGCGCTGGCCCCGAGGTGGACGTCCTGGCCAGGCTGGACGACGGGACCGTGGTGGCCGTGAGGCAGGGAAAGCTGCTGGCCGCGGCGTTCCACCCGGAGCTGACCGGCGACCTGAGATTCCACCGGTACTTCCTCGATCTGGCCGGCTCCGCCTGACCCCCCCTCCGCCCCCGGCTGAACCGCCCCTCCCCCCGATGGTGGGGTTCGCCCCGCTGGCGTGATCACAGCTTCAGCGTCCTTTCACTGTGCGGGACTCTACCCACCCTACCGGCTCTGGAAAACCATTACGTAGAATATAGGCCCCCTTCACGTCATTGCGAGCGTAGCGTGGCAATCTCCGGGTGGGGAGGCCAAAACAGGTCGGGACGCTCCTCGCAATCACAGGACGGGTGCCCATCATTTTCATCGTTCGCTGGTCCCGATTCATCGGGATGACAAATTGCATAGAAGCCCAATCGTAGTCGGGGTTGTGCCTGAAAACGCTATACGTGCGGAACGGGAATTGCAGGACATCAACCCACAAGAGTGAAAGAGCTTTCCCGATAGGGCAATGAAGGTCAGATTGAAGTTCGGTCTTTGGTCGGTCCCGGTTTCAGCCGTGGGAAGGGTCGGAGACCCGCGGACAGCGGCGTCTGGGAATAGCGCAACGGAACGCAAGGGGAAACGCGGAGCGATGGCGAAGGGGATACCGCCCGCCGGACAGGCAGCCTACGTCCGTGCCTCAACGGCCGTCCTGGCCATGGCCTTGAACTCGGCCAGCGGCATGCTGCCCAGGTTCTCGTTGCTGCGCAGGCGGACTGAGACAGAGGACGTCTCGGCCTCCCTGTCGCCCACCACCAGCATGTAAGGTATCTTCTGTAGCTGGGCCTCGCGGATCTTGGGGTTCATCCTCTCCGACCGGGCGTCGACCTCCACCCGCAGGCCCTCGGCTTTCAGTTCCGCCTCCACCTGCGAGGCGTAGTCCAGGTGGCGGTCGGCGATGGGGATTACCATGGCCTGGACGGGGGCCAGCCACACCGGAAAGGCCCCGGCATAGTGCTCGATGAGGCAGGCCAGGAACCGCTCCATGCTGCCCAGGACGGTGCGATGGATCATGGCCACCAGGTGGTGCTGCCCGTCTTCGCCAACGTAGGTCACATCAAAGCGCTCCGGCAGGTTGAAGTCTACCTGGATGGTGGGACCCTGCCAGGCGCGGCCCAGAGCGTCCTGGAGCTTGATATCGATCTTGGGCCCGTAGAACACGCCCTCGCCGGGGTCGACCTCGTACCCCTCGCCGAAGCGCTCCAGGGCTTTGCGCAGGGTCTCCGTTGCCTGGTCCCATACCTCCAGGGTGCCGGCGTACTTCTCCGGCCTGGTGGACAGCATTACCTGGTACTCGCCGAAGCCGAAGGTCTGCATCATGAAGCGGGCGAGCTCGAGCACGCCCACCACCTCATCCTCAAGCTGGTCGGGCTGGCAGAAGATGTGGGCGTCATCCTGGGTGAAGCCCCGCACCCGGGCGAGCCCGTGCAGCACGCCCGACCGCTCGTACCGGTAGACCGTGCCCAGCTCGGCCCAGCGCATGGGCAGCTCGCGATAGCTGTGCAGCCTTGTCTTGTACATGAGGATGTGGCCGTTGCAGTTCATGGGCTTGACGATGTAGTCCTGGCCGTCGACGTCCATGGGCGAATACAGGTTCTCCCTGTACATCTCCAGGTGGCCGCTGGTCTTCCACAAGCCTGCCTTGAATATGTGGGGTGTGTAGACCAGTTGGTAGCCGCGCCTGGCGTGCTCCTGCCTCCAAAAGTCCTCGATTACGGTGCGCACTACGGCGCCCTTGGGATGCCACAGGACCAGGCCGGGGCCGCCCTCCTCGTGAATGCTGAACAGGTCAAGCTGCCTGCCCAGCTTTCTGTGGTCGCGTCTCTCGGCCTCTTCGAGCTTGTGGAGGTGGTCGTCAAGGGACTCCTGGGACTCGAAGGCTGTGCCGTATATACGCTGCAGCATGGGACGGGTCTCGTCCCCGCGCCAGTAGGCACCGGCGATGCTCAGCAGCTTGAAGGGGCCGATCTCTCCCGTGCTGGCCAGGTGCGGGCCGCGGCAGAGGTCCACGAAGTCGCCGTGCCGGTAGATGCTCAGCGCCTCGCCCTCCGGCAGGTCATCTATCAGCTCCAGCTTGTAGACCTGGTCAGCGAAGATGCGGCGGGCCGTCTCTCTGTCGATCTCCTCCCTGATGAAGGGGAGATCGGCGGCTATGCTGTTCCTCATCTTCTCCTCTATGGCCGGCAGGTCCTCGGGGGTCAGGGTGCGGGGCAGGTCGAAGTCATAGTAGAAGCCGTCCTCTGTGGCCGGGCCGATGCCCAGCCTGGCCCCGGGGAAGAGGGAGGTGACGGCCTCAGCCATCACGTGAGACGCCGAATGACGCATTGTCTCCAGAGGTGTCTGTATGTCACTCATGGCTGGTTATCCGTGTAGCCTAAACTAGAACCTCTCAACCCTTGCCGGGTGAGAGGTTCCGGCACAAGCGGCTGCACTGGCAGTTGCGTACAGGGTCTATGGTGGGCGGTACTGGACTTGAACCAGTGACCCCTGCGATGTCAACGCAGTACTCTAACCACTGAGCTAACCGCCCAACACGAGAAACTTAGCAAACGGGCGTGGTCAAGTCAAGCAGAAAATTGGCGCGGCCGTTTTTCCGGCCCGTTCGGACCGGGACAGCGCTTCCCCCCATACCTACCCACCCCATCCGTACCGGGGGGTGTGACGACAATGTCACGCCATCGTTGAAAGACGTCGCCAGCCACAATATCATTGATCACAGCAGAGACGCCGGCAGTAGGTGACGCTGCAAGGCCGACCCCACAGTCCGGCATACCAACCGATAGGCTGGGACAAGGAGGAGATAGATGAAGACACTGGTCATAGGCGGGACCGGCGCCACCGGCCCGCTGGTGATACAGGGACTCCTGGAAAGAGGACACCAGGTGGCAATGCTTCACCGCGGGGTCCACGAGGTTGAGCTACCTGCCGAAGTGGAGCACATACACTGCGATCCGCACTGGGTGGAGAGCCTCAACGACGGGCTGGGAAGCAGGACTTTCGACCTGGTGGTGGGCATTTACGGAAGGCAGAGGATAACGGCCGAGGCCATGAAAGGCCGCACCCCCAGACTGATAACTGTTGGGGGTGCCATCGCCATATACAAGGGATGGATGAGGATGACGGAGCGTCATCCCCAGCAATGGTTCGAGGTGTCACCGGTGCCTATCAGGGAGGACCATGCTCTGGCCACGGCCCCGGGGGTTGACAACTTCAACGAGCGGGCCAGGCAGGCCGAAAGGGCTGTGATGCAGGCCCACGAGGAAGGCCACTACAGCGCGACGCATATCCGCTATCCCACGGTATACGGTCCCCGGAACGTCTCTCCTCAGGAGTGGAGCATCGTGAGGCGGGTACTGGACGGCAGGAAGCAGATAATCGTGCCGGGTGGGGGGGCAAGTCTGGTGTCGAGGGGCTTTGCCGGTAATGTGGCTCATGGCATCCTGCTGGCGGTGGATAATCCGGAGGCCTCGGCAGGGCAGATATACAACGTGGCGGATGAGAGCCTGACGTTCACCAACCGGGAGTGGATCAGGCTGGTGGCGCAGGTGCTGGGTCACGAGTTCGAGTTCATCGAGATACCCTTCGACATGCTGCCGCCCGCCTTTGCCGACGCCCCACCCCCAACCCTGTTCCCCTACCACCAGGTAATGGACCTGAGCAAGATCAAGCAGCAGTTGGGGTACCGCGATGTCGTGTCGCCTGAGAAGGGGATGGAGCTCACCGCCAGGTGGTTTGCCGAGAACCCCCTGGAGCGGGGCTCCGACGTGGAGGTGCTGCTCGGGGACCCCTTCAACTACGAAGCTGAAGACAGGCTTATTGGCCTGTACCGGGCTGAAGGTGGCCGGTTAAGGGAGCGTCTGCAGGGCATGCCCGTCTCCGACGTGAGGTTCGAGCACCCCTATCCCCACCCCAGGAAGCCCGGCGACCTGCGGTAGCAGAGCCCAAAGGCTGAGACGCCTGTGCGGTGGGTATCGCATCGTAGGTCGGGGGCTCCAGCCCCGACCTGGGACAGGGCAGGAGCGCCGCCCTGCCGGGCGGAACTCAGTGGTGCTCTACATCCTCTTGAGACCGAAGGAACAGTTAGGCCAGACGCCCTCTCTGTTGGGCAGGCCCAGGACCATTACCCACAGGTCCCTGTCGGAATAGCGCACTATGTGCCACCAGTGGGTGTCCAGCGGCGGTATGCCCCTGGTCCTGAATGCAGCCTCATCCCGTCCGAAGGTCTGCACCAACAGGCCGGGCCACTGTGTCACCCCGCCTTCCGCCTCTGGCAGCCTGACCTCGGTCTCTTTCTTCTCCCAGTCGACGTCCAGTTCCACACGCCAGGGCTTTGGGGCACCGGGCAAGTGTCCTGTGCCAAGAAACGTTTCCATGTTCTCCGTCCTCCCTGTCCATTCCCCGCCGGGCCGTGGCGGGGAAGATGCCTCTGGACATACATGATAGAGCGTGGAGGGTGACAAAATCATAGAAAAGAGGCGCGGAAATATTGCAGAGTTGTGACATTTTGGCCGGGTTTCCTATCTCGGGGTCGGGGACGACCCCGAGTACGTGGTCTTCAATCCTATCCGGCGAAGGCCAGCCGCAGAGCGGCAACCTCGTTCTTCAACGCCTCGGCCAGCGGCAGGGGGATACATCCATGGATCATTCCCTTGAGGCATACGTATTCAGCGGGCACGCCTGCTTCCCGGAGTCGGACGGCGTACGCCTCACCTTCATCTCGCAAGGGATCGTACTCGGCCGTGACTATCAGGGCTGGCGGCAGCCCGCGCAGGTCTGAGGCGCGCAGGGGGGAGGCATAGGGATTGTTGCCATCGGCTTCCGTTGGCAAGTAGAGACCCCAGCACCACATCATGGTATCTCTGGTCAGGATGTTAGGCTCCGGGTTTTCCAGGTAGGAGGCTGTGTCGAAGGCACAGTCGGTGACCGGGTACTGGAGCAACTGATAGACGAGAGGGGGAGCGCCCCGATCGCGTGCCATCAGCGCCACGACGGCTGCCAGGTTGCCGCCGGCGCTTGCTCCACCGACCGCCACTCGGGTGGGGTCGCCGCCCAGAGCACGGGCGTTCTCAGCCACCCACCTGGCGGCCGCATAGCAGTCCTCCACAGGGGCAGGGAACTTGTGCTCCGGGGCCAGCCGGTACTCGACGGACACCACCATGCAGCCGGCGGCGTTGGCCAGGTGCCTGCACGTGGCGTCACACTGGCCGAGATTGCCCATCCAGAAGCCGCCGCCGTGGAAGTAGACCAGCACGGGAAACGGCCCTGCGCCTTGAGGGGCGTAAAGGCGTGCTGGAATCCGGCCTTCGGCGCCGGGCACAAGTAGTTCCTCGACTCTGGCTACAGCCGGCGTTCGCCCCAACATGGCCTCCACCATGGCATCCGCCGCCCTGCGCTGCTCCTCCACACTGTCGAGGACCGGCGCCTCGGCGGTCACCAGCCTGTTCAGAAAAGACTGCACACGCGGGTCAATTGGCATCGCAGGCTCCTTCCCACTCGGTGTGTCTCCGGCGGTGCCTGCCGGTCCCTGCAGAAGATACTGGCCGGCCGAGCCGCGGGGGTCCGTACACAAACGGCATGTTCATCTCGCTTGCCCGCTGGGCGTCGGGGCTTCCGCCGCCGAAAGGGCTCGCGCCTACTCCATCCGCAGCAGCCGGGCAAAGGCCCTGCCCATCACTATTTCGGTCTCGTCGGGTGTGAAGGAGATGTCCGGGCAGGACGTGAGATGGGGCTTGGCCACGGCCTGGACCCAGCGTTCCAGGGGACAGGTGGGATCGCCAAAAGGCCCGTCGCTGGCGAAGAACACCCGCCAGGGACCCACGTCGTCCAGCAGTCTGCGCAGCATGCGGTAGAAGGTGGCGGGCTGGTTGACGGCCGCCGCCTGCCAGCCAGAGATGTCGAAGTATACGTTGGTTTTCATCCTGGCCACGATCAGGGCCTCCTGCCACATCTCTTGGGCTACGTGGGCCATGATGATGGGAAGGTCGGGGAAGTCGGCGGCCACGTCGTCCAGTGCGATAGGCTGAGCGAAGCGGGACTTCATTGGGGCGCAGGTGCTGCCGGTGTGAAAGAGTACTGGAATGCCGTACTCCATGCACTTCTGGTAGAAGGGGTAGGCCACTGGGTCGTAGGGGTAGTAGCCCGTGGTAGTATGCAGCTTGAGTCCTCTCATGCCCCATTCCTCCACACCCTGCCTGAACATCTCCATGGCCTGTGGCCGCCGGGGGTCGATGGCGAAGAAAGGGACCAGACGGTCGGGGAAGCGTCTGGCTGCCTCGGCCACGACGCGATTCTGGGTCTCGATGGTTACATCCGGTTCGCCGGTGCACAGGCCGAAGTCGGCAGCGAAAACGCAGGACCTGTCCACCCCGGCACGGTCCATGGTGGCGACCAGCCTCTCTCCGGTGGGGTCGTCGAAAGAGGACATCATGGGCGTAGCGATCGCTTCGGGGTCAGGACGCTCCCCGCTCTCCTTCCCCATGGCGGCCGATGCCAACCTGCCGATTCCGATCAAGAGGTTTCGGTGCGTCCACCCCTGGTTCAGCAGATGAACGTGGCTGTCGACTATCATGGTTGGTCCTCCCTTCAGCCTGTGACTTGCGCCAGCATACGCCAGACGATGGCCCAGTACCGGTGGGGACAGTATAGCGCCGGGGGCTCCACTTCGGGAAGAGCCAGGGCAAGTGCTGGACGGGGAGACTCGTGGTATCTGCCAGGTCGGACTTGACACCGGCGGCTCACTGCACCAGAATCCTGTTACCGCCCCGGGAAGGCGACAAAGAAAAGGGGGCCAGAGTCGCCAGCGTCCCGCAGGGGCGAGACCCGTTGCCACGAAGGTCATCTCCACTGCGTGTTTCGTGGTGCCGACGCCAGCCGGCAGCAACGTTGAGCGGATGTTTGTGTCGTGGCAGGGAGGAAAGGGGGAGCAATGGAGACGCTACTCACATCCCAGGTATTTGGGCGGTTGTCCGAAGCAGCCCAGACCCTGGCCAACCAGGAGGTCCGTCTCTGGAAGGAACAGGGCGGCAGGGTCATCGGCTACTTCTGTTCCTCTGTGCCGGAGGAGGTGTTCACGGCCGCAGGTTTCCTGCCTTTTCGCATGAGGGCAACAGGAAGCTCAGGTACGGAGATGTCGGACGCCTTCTTCAGCAGCATCAACTGTAGTTTTCCCCGTCACTGTTTCAACCAGGCGCTGAAGGGGGAGTTTGGCTTCCTGGATGGTCTTGTGTTGTACAACAGTTGTGACAATGTAAGGCGGGTCTATGACCACTGGATACGACAGATGGACACCCCCTTTGTCCACTTCATGAGCATTCCCAGGAGGGCCGAGGAGCTGCAGGTGCAGTGGTACCGCGACGAACTGCGCCGCCTGGTGGACGAAACGGAGAACCACTTCGGCGTGAGCATAGGTGACGAAGAGCTGGAGGAAGCCATAACGGTGCACAACGAGGCGCGCCGTCTCCAGAGAGCACTGTGCGACTTGAGAAAGAAGGACAAGCCGCCGATCACTGGCGCAGAGGTGCTGGCGGTCACTGTCGCCGGCACCGCGATGCGCAAGGACACGTTCAACCGCGTGCTGGCGGAACTATTGCAGGAACTTGCAGCGTCCGAGGGCAAGGGCGGCTACCGGGCCAGGCTGATGATCCTGGGAGGCATACTCGATGATCCAGGGTATGTCGGTGTCATCGAGGACCAAGGTGGTCTTGTCGTCACCGACTCGACATGCTTCGGTACCAGGATCTTCTGGGAGGACGTGGATGAAACGAGCGACCCGCTGTCGGCCCTGGCCCGATACTATGTGGCTGACCGGCCTTCATGCCCACGGGTGTTTGGCCTCTATGAGAAGAGATCTGACCTGTGGCGGCAACTGGTACGGGAATTCAGGGTAGATGGCGTCGTCCTGGAACGCCTGACCTTCTGCGACAACTGGGGGTTCGAGCAGTTCACCATACAGGATGACTTCAGGGAGTGGGGGATTCCTCTCCTGATGCTTGACAGGGAGTACGTGTCGGGTGGCATCGGACAGTTGCGGACCAGGGTCCAGGCATTCCTGGAGACCATTGGGAGGTAGGCCATGGATGCAATGACGGAAAAGCGGCTGGAGCGGACCAGGGAGAACATGGCCAACTACGAGGCTGCACTGCAGTTCGTGGAGGCGACACCGGGCGAGCTGGGGCATCTCCACGCCCAGCTCATAAAGATGCAGGTCAACCAGCACAGGAAGACGATCGAGTGCGTTGAGCGCGGTGAGCCCCTGGTGGCTTCCTACTTCACCAATGCACCGGAGATATACACGGCGATGGACCTCCACTGGTACTGCCTGATCGCCCAGTCCTTCGGTGGCCCGGGCGAGAACATCCATATGATGGAGGACCTGGAGGCATGTGACAGGCTTGCCGTGGCCAGCGATATCTGCACCCTGCTCCGGCTGGGCCTGTTCTACCTGGATGCGGGCCTGCTTCCCCGCCCCTCCGCGGTGGTGGCCCTGAGCGAGCCTTGTGACGGGGTGACGGGCCTGCATGAGGCGTTGAGGCGTCACAGGGAATGGCGTGATATCCCCATGTTCAGTCCCGATCCTCCCTACTGGGATGACGAGCGCAGCGTAGCCTACTTCGCCCAGGAACTGAGACGGATGGTGGCTTTCCTGGAGCACCACACCGGCAAGACGCTGGATGTCGGCCGGCTGCGGGAGGCCTGCCAGGAGTCCAACAAGCAGTACACCTTGTGGCTGGAGTGGAACGAGCTCAGACGTGCCGTGCCGTCGCCCCACGGCTATGCCCTGGCCCTGTCCACCTTCGGCGCCGCCCAGGGGCCGGACAGCGGACGGCCTGAGGTCACCGCCTTTTTCGAGGACCTTGTAGCGGATGCCGAGATGCGGGTGCGGGAGAAGAGGGGGGAGGTGGCCGACCAGAGGGTCCGCCTCCTGTGGTTCGACGTCCAGCCCATCTGGTTCTCTCTGCTGGCGCCCTGGATGGAGCAGGAGTGGGGAGCCTGTGTAGTCATGGACATGTTCAGCTACTGTCCCTATACGCTGGTGGACACCTCCACGGAGGAGACCATGTTCCGCGACCTGGCGAAGAGGAACCTCCTGGACGTCCCCATGATCAGGCAGGCGCGTGGTGTAGCCGAGAACTTCCTCAGCGACATCACCCGGATAGTAAGGGACTTCAGTGTTGACTGTGTGGTGGTGCCCGGACACATGGGGCACAAGGACGGGGCGGCCAGCATAAGCCTGATGCGTGAGACCTGCCGGGGCCTGGACGTCCCCTTCATGTACATCGGTGTGGACCAGTTCGACCGCAGGTACACGACCATTGACCAGATGAAGGACAAGATATCGCAGTTCTTCACCGCGATGGGTCTTGGCTGAGTGCGATTCCGGTTGACTCTCCCGGCCGGCGCATGGTGGGCAGCCCTGGTGCCATCAGGAGGCGGTGGCGTGCCTGCCGAGAGACTTGTTACGAAAATGCGGGTTCTCTGCATGCCGTCGTCCCTTGAGCCGTACGCTTCCCCGTTCATGTCGCCGGGTAGAGCGCCCGACGTCGGGCGCTCTACCCAACCGCTGTCCCGGCATCCATTTTCATATATCGTGGTGTCTCCCTCAACAGACATGACGGATTGCGATGAACGCAGATATCTGCCTGTGTCCAATGCTGCCGGCATAGTTGGTTAGATGTCGATACGAGAGATTGGCTGTTGTGGCGCGTATTGCAGGACCTGTCGAGCGGGTCAAGAAGGCGTATCCGGTTGCTGCAAGTTGGGGTATGAGACTGGTGAAAGGGACATCAACAAGGCCAAGTGCAAGATAAAGGTATGCTGCTTCAAGGAACGGGGGCTTGAGACGTGTGCCGATTGTCCTGAGTACGTGTCTTGCATGCTGATCCAGGCGTGGCACGCCAGAAAAGGGTACAAGTACAGGAAGTACGGGGACTCTCTCAGGTTCATCCGAGAGAACGGATATCAGCGCTTCATGACCATAGCCGACGGATGGAAAGCGCCCTACGGCAGACTTCACTAGACTTCACCGTGGGCAACTGTCCGGGTGGCTCTCATCTTGTGGTAGGGGAGGCCGGGCGAAAGCCATCGGAACGCTCTTCGGGCTCCATGTGTCCATTCCATTCCACCCCCCTTGCACTGCTGCCCCCTGGCAATCCCGTGTGTGCCGGTTCTCTGCTGGCACAACATAGGGAAGGAAGGGAAGCGCTCTTAGCATCGACATGCACTTCACGTCGAGGCTTCGCTGCGCTGGGGCCCACCCAGTACGGCGCTCATTCTGGTTGACCATTGCCTCTGTTCAGGTTGACCGATTCTCGGCTAGAGGACGGTTGAGAAGGGTAACGAAACCGTCTTCAAGCAGTCGCACTGCAGTGAGAACCCGAAGGTTGGCCCGTTCCTGCTACATCTTCCGGGCCAATCGTGATGCTGTTTCTGTGGTTCTCTCGCCCTTGCAGCTAAGTCCGCTGGCGACAGCGGCTCAAGTCTTCTCTCCCATCGTCATTAGCTGATGTTCCATAGGCCCTATAGTCCGGTGCCGAAGAGACAGACGGCGTAAGCCAACTCCTGAAGATAAGAAAGAGGGCCGGAAGGCCAACGAAGGGAAAGTCGCGCTTTCCCGATCTTCACACGAAACGGATCAGGACCACCAACCTGCTGGAACGGCCGTTGGGTGAGGGCAAGCGGCGGACAAAGGTGATTCCCGGGTTCCCGGGCGAGGCGGCCTGCCTGAGAGTGGTGTTCGCCAGGCTGATCGATGCCTCGTGGACGTGGCATGGGTGACGATGACAGCCGAGGTGCTCAGGGGGACTTGACCAGCTTCAAGCACAGCCTGCCAGGACTGAGGAAAGGGAACTGCTGGCAGTCTAAGCAGAGGTCATGAAGGAGAGCTTACGCCGCTGGATCTTCAGGAGCCGTGAAGCTTAGACTCTGGGCAGCGCCCCCGCCGATTACACATGGTGATTGTGAATATGTGATCACAAGGTGAACCTATCTTGACAACAAAGGGGTACCTGTCGTATCCCTGGAACAGATGGGTTCCCTCCCCTGGCGCTGCCGTGCACCAATGGGAGGAAGCAAGCAGCATGGCGAAGATGACCAAGACAGAGGCGCCGCTGGTTTCCCGTGCCGAGACTCCCGATCTCCCATGAGAACCAGACGTTCTTCACTATGGCGAACTTGGCTATACAATACGAGGGCATCACGGGGAGGTCCCTGTTTGGTGGGGACATGTGAATTCGTGGGATACCTGCAACAGTACCGGTTTGTCGTTTGGCGTTGCGGGACTGGTTCCGGGTCAACTGACTTCGGAGATAGGTAATGCTTCCTAGGGAAGAGCTTCTGCGCAACGGCGAGAGGGACACTTTGTGGACGAAGTACTGCGGCTTCCTTGACCTCTCTCTTGAGGAGTTCATGGAAATCCAGAAGGACTTGGTTATGGAGCAGATTGAGCTGGCAAGCAGCAGCCCTCTAGGCAAGAAGATCATCGGCGAGCCCAAACCAAGCTCCATAGAGGAATTCCGCGGTTCCGTTCCGCTGACCAGCTATGAGGACTACCATCCTTATCTGGAGGAACAGAGGGAGGATGTCCTTCCAGAGAAGCCCGTCTGCTGGGTTCATACTTCAGCAAGAGATGGCAAATTCAAGTGGGTGCCCTATACTTTGCGGGCCTATCACAGGCTGATCGATTCTCTGGTATCTGCCCTCATCCTCTCTTCGGCCAGGAAGAAGGGCGAGGTCCGCCTTGGGAAGGTAGCCAGAATCATGTTTCACCTGCCCCGACGACCCTACCTTGCTGGACAGTTTGCCTTTGGTCTGAGCCAGAGGATAGCCTGCCAGGCCATCCCGCCCCTCGAGAGCTTCGAGAGGATGAGCTCCGAGGAAAGAATAGAAGAGGAACTGGCGATCGCGAGACGCCGCGGCGTCGACTTCATATTCGCCTTGCCCAGTAACCTGGCAGACATCGGGGAGAAGTTCGCTGATCAACTGAACGGCGACAGATCGATGCCTCTTGCCATATCCTCACCCCGGCGTGATCTGCGAATGGTTCGAACAAAACTCGACACTCATATAAGAGACAAGCCTCTTCTGCCTCACCATTGGTGCCATCCTCTGGGCATCATTTGTCTGGGAGAAGGGAGCTACTTCTACCGAGAGGTCATTCGCTACTACTGGGGTGATAAACCTTACGACGTTTACCTGGCCACTGAGACCGGCTGTCTTGCCCTACCGAGCTGGGACGCGGGAGATGCTATGACCTTTACCCCATTCTCCGGATTCCTTGAGTTTATTCCTGAAGAAGAGTTGTCTGGAGGAGGAGGCACAACCGCCAAACCTCCCAATACCCTGCTGCTCAATGAATTGCAGGCTAACAAGCGCTACGAGCTGGTGGTCACAAGTTTCTACGGGATGCCGTTCCTGAGGTACAGGCTGGGGGATGTCATAAAGGTCGTTGCCCCAGGAGACAAGGGGGCTCGCGTTACCCTTCCACAAGTGGTCTTTGACTCCCGGAGCAACGACATCATCAATATGGGCGGGCCACTTGAACTGAGCGAGAGAAAAATATGGCAAGCCCTGCTCAATTCTGGCCTCAGATGCCAAGATTGGTTCGTAGTATCGGACGAATCCAGTGACAATAGCGGCCTCCATTTGTATCTCGAGTTGAAGAGCGATCTGGGACAAGAGTTGGAGCGTTTGATCGTCGGCTCCAAGGCAGGAATAAGCGTCAGCGCCAGGAACCCTGTGTACCCGCCCGATACCCGTATGCAGGTGACCGTTCTTCCGCGAGGAACCTTCCTGCGTTACTATGCACAGGCGCGAGCCGCTGGATTTGACCCGGCTTGTTTCAAACGAGTGCACGTGAATCCGCCCGGCAGCTTCGTCGACCAACTAGTTCATCCGAACGGAGTTGAGGGCCCGTAGGAAGAAGCCAGTCACTTATGGGAGTCCCCGGGATGAGATTCCGCCATTTTAGAGCTCTTGAGACCTTCACCCGAGAGGCTCAGAGGATTGTCGAGCTTGACCAGTTGGCTTCCCGTTTGACAGAGCTGATTCTTAGTGCATTTCAAACCTCTGCTGCTTCCCTTATGTTGCCTGCATATCCCAGCGGCAACTTCGTGATCGCGTCATCCGTAGGCTCCACTTCTCCATCCTACCGACTCTACTTGAGGGAAGAAGATCGCCTTCTCTGCTGGCTGAAGCGAAACGATGGAATAGTACACTTCAAAGACCTTGAGGTCATCCCTCAACTTCAAGCTCTGCCAGCTAGACAGAAGGAGGAGTTGTCTCGAATCGGTGCCGAGCTATTCATTCCTCTCAAGAATCAAGACAGGTTGGTCGGCATCCTCATACTAGGGCCCAGACAGCATGGCAAACCTTTTTCGAAGGAGGATATTGACTCTCTGCAGACACTGTGCCCTCAACTGGCCAAGGGACTGGAGAACGCGTGCCTGTACCATGAAATTCGCGAGAAAGCTGCACAGTTGACCTTGATCGCCGAATTGGGCAAGGTCATTGCCTCCGGCCTGGATTACCAGGCGGTATTTGAAGCTTTCATCAAGGAGCTGCGGAAGTTCATAGATGTGGACCTGGCCGCCATCTTCTCCATCAATGGGAATTCACTAAAGGTGCTTGCGATACTCACTGAGCTGGATATCCCCTGGGAACCTGGAGACACTTTTCCCATCGAGGGAACGGCCACGGCCTGGCTAGCTGCCAGTAGAAGGGGCATGATAGAAGCCGACCTTGACCAGCAGAGGAAGTTCGCAACCGGGGAAGTGCTGTTGCAGCACAAGATAAGGTCAGTCATATATCTGCCATTGCTTTGCCGAGGGGAATTCCTGGGTAGTTTCATGCTGGGCAGCCTTCGCCCTGCATCCTACCATGAGAAAGAGTTGATCATGCTTGAGCAACTGAGCAGCTACCTTGTTACTGCAATAGAGAACTCTCTACTGTACAGCTTGGAGAGAGAACAGAGGGCTCGTCTGGAAGCAGTGGATCAGCAAAGGAATGAATTCATCTCGGCCGTATCCCATGAACTGCAAACGCCCATTACCTCCGTCAAGGTGTCTGCAGAGATATTGGCCAAAGAGCATCACATTGCAGAGGGCAGTCTTGGAGCCGAGTTGCTGGACAATATCGGCCATAGCATACAGCGGATGGAGCGAAGGGTTTCAGAGCTCTTGGACTTCCTGAAACTCCAAGGAGCTGGTTTGGAACTGGCTCCGGAGCCATTGGATCTGCATAAGGTATTCGAGGACACGATCGGCCTCATTACACCCCTCACATTCAGCAAACAGCAGAACCTCGAACTGACAATCCCGACATCTTTGCCAGCAGTGATGTTGGACAGGCGCCGACTGGAGCAGATTCTACTCAATCTCCTGAGCAACGCAAGCAAATACACCCCTGGTCAGGGGCAGATAAGGGTGACTGCTAGGATGGAGCACGGGAGCCTTCTGGTGCAGATCCAAGATACCGGCTACGGCATCCCCGAGAGCGAGCAGGAACTGATATTCAGGCCCTACTACTACAGTAAGGCGCGATCCGACACACCGAGCCTTGGTATTGGCCTGGCTATAACCAAGTCATTGGTGGAATTGCAGGAAGGTACAATCTGGGTGGAGAGTCAACCGGGAAAAGGGAGCACTTTCTCCTTCATCCTACCCGTGGATTACCCTGAGGACTCGCCGCCGCAGGACTCCAGGGGGCAAATTGAAAGCGCTGATAATTGAGGATGACCCCAACCTGATCAAGGCCGTTTGCCTTGCCCTAAAGGCGCGTTGGCCTGAAAGCAAGGTTGTTGTCATGGCCGAGGGCAACAAGGGAGTAGAGGCAGTGGAGGGCGAGTTGCCTGACGTGGTGCTTCTCGACTTGGGATTGCCGGACACGGATGGCCTTGATGTCCTGAAGGAGATACGCCTTTTCTCCAATGTCCCCATAATTGTCATCACTGTACGGAATCGGGAGATAGACAAGCTGAAAGGCTTGGAGCTGGGGGCCGACGATTACCTCACTAAGCCTTTCAGCTACCTTGAGTTGGTGGCACGAGTCAATGCCATATTGCGTCGGGTTAGCGTGGATAATCTGGGAACCTCTGTAGGCACAACTCTTACCAGTGGCGACCTCACAATCAACTCCGACACCCAGGAGGTACTGCTCCGAGGCGAGCCTATTAGGCTGACTCCTATCCAGTACAGGCTGCTTCATTGCCTGGTGAACAATGCTGGGCGTGCCATACCGCACAGTACACTGATGGCGAAGGTATGGGGCGCTGAGGAAGTAGACATTGGAGATGAATCACTCAAGGTTCATATTCATTACTTAAGGAAGAAGCTGGGGGATAGTTCCGGCAATCCCTCCAGAATCATCACCGTCCCAGGGGTGGGATACAAGTTCAACAGGTAGGAGCCTTCACTTAGCTTCTGTTGCGCTGCATTCTTGATCCAGCTCTTGGGGAGGTACTTTATCCTCCCATGACATCGTGCCCATGCAAGCGTCTCCTCAGAATCGCAGATCATTCCTTTCCCGCCATCTTCCTCCGGCAGTATACCTATTTGTCCGCCCGCAACTCCAGCGTCCAAGCTGAGGTCTGCTCGACTCGCGGCCGACATCTTGGTTCCCTGCTATCTAGCCTGTAAGATCACTTCATAGAAGTCGCATCTCGGCGGTGCTCGGGCAGTGGCTCCTCTCCTAGCTGTTCCCAACCGTCTGCATCCATGATGTCTGTCTGCTGGCAATTCGCCCGCATAGTGCCACAGTCTTCTCTTCGATAGCGACGCAAGAAGGTTAATCCCCTACAACCATCTTCTAACCTGTCCTGAACTTTCTTAACCGAGTTCTTAACGTCGGGGCCATACAATGCATGCTCGTGTACACAAAGGCCGAGAAGCGCAGGGATGAGAAGCCGAAATTGTTCAGAGAAAGGAGGACAAGCCTATAGCAGTCGGCCACCAAGCAGGAAGGCAGGCAAGGCTGATTCTTGATAGCCAACAACAGGTACGAAACCTCAAACTGGAAAGGAGACAATGAAGAGCATGAAACAGCTTCTATTGAGCGTGATGACCATTACCTTGGTGGGTCTAATGATTGTGGGAGGTGCTTTGGCCAGTCTCAGCGATACAGAGACCAGCAGGGCCAATTCCATCACTGTGGCAACACTAGACCTAGTAGTGAATGCCGAGAACCCGCTCCAGAGCACCCTGATCGCGTTGGACAACATGCTCCCCGGTCAATACGAAGAAGTTGAGGTGCAGTTGACCAATGAGGGTAGCCAGGGCGGCAATTCATGGCTGATGTTCACAGGCCTGATATGCACCACGGGCGCATATGTTGAGCCAGAGACAGCAATTGAAGGAGACACGCCTATTGATGAGGTCTACTCGAAGATAGTGGTGAGCGTCAACGGGGAAGAGCAGGGGACTCTGGCTGAGCTTGAGAACATCATCATCCCGCTTACCATGCTCGAACCTGATGGTGACCGTGATGCAGGAACGACCGTGGCTCTGGGATTCCTAGTGATGGAGGATGTAGGTAGCGAGTATCAGGGAGACGTCTGCGAATTCACATTGGTGTTCGGCCTTGACCAGGCCTGAACGTGATCTGACAAGCGTGCTCCGGCGGCTTCGAAGCCGCCGGAGCAGGTTCAGGTTTGGCGCTGGGGAAGGAAGGGGACGGTAACGACGTCGGCTGAAGCAGGTAGGAGTCAAGCTACAAGAGGAACAGCGCTACCTCATGACCGTGGCGAAGCGAATGCCCTACGTGTCTGCATTACTTGGGAATGCTGACACTATTGCTGACATTGGCCTGTTGCCTCCTCGGCTGTCGATACGAAGTTGTCCTTGTTGGCAGTATGAAGTCGTCCTTCACGTGGAAGCAGCATTCCGGATAGATTCTGACTCCATCCGGGCTGGCAACATCATAGGCATAGGCTATGAGTTGGAGATGGTGCAGTGCCTCGAAACACGGACCGATTGAGCAGGTACAAGCCACGTTTGTCGACCTTGCGTAGAAGGCGTCAAGATGGAGATAACCATCGATGTTGAAATACGTTGATGCTGTCGATACGTTCAGGCAGAGTGTAGTCTTACGGAGAAACGATTAATGGCCAGAAGAATGCACAGTGCCCCGTTGATCCTGCGTCGACGGGGTGAAGGCGTTCATTCACGTGCTCATACTTATCGTCAGTCGGCAGCTACTGGCATGAAACACTCTGTGGAGGCATTCGAGCGGATGAAAAGGCACCTGAGCTATAGGCTGCTAATCGTAGTGATGGTGGCTACGCTTTCTCTCGTCGTTGTTCCGTATTTCTTCGGCTGTCGATTCGAATCCATCCGCAGTGGCAGCATGAGCCCTGCCCTAGATACCGGAGACCTGACGATAACGCTCCCAGTCAACCCCTATTCCATTGAGATAGGCGATATCATAGCCTATCATCCGCCTTCGGATCCTGATGCTTTGGTCATTCACCGAGTGGTGGGTATTAGTCAGAACGGGCCACTTGCCTTCTTGACGAAGGGGGATGCTAATCCATCACTGGATGCCTACTCACTGCCAGCCAAAGCTGTAGTGGGCGAAGTGAGGCTCCATCTTCCTTGGATAGGCTATCTGGTTGGTTTCGCTGGAAGCACTACAGGGTTCGTCTTACTCTTGGTTATCCCTGGTGCTATCATCATCTATGCAGAGCTGAACAAGCTCTGGAATATGCTGGGCCCCAAGAGAAGAGCCCAGCCGAAACGCGAAGCCCTGACCCTACCGTCATCCCCCAGAGGACACCTTTCCGCCCGTGTGGTGCGTGCAAAATTATGACTGGAGCTTAGGAGTACATAGATATGAGACATAGTGCCGATACTGCCAATCCATATTCCATCGCACCTCTTCGCCCCCGGATTGTCGCCCTTGGCCCCGAGTCGCTGTCGAAGGGGATGACTACCATCTCTGGCCGCCAGTCGAAGCGATCATCCAAATTGTCCCTGAGCACCTTCATCAAAGCGCCTGTGGAAGTCTGCTTTGATTTGGTGACCAGGCAGCTGGATGAAACCCCCGGTTGGGACCCGACGATCAGATGGGTCACGCCCGTGTCCCGCAAGTACATTCGCATTGGAAACATGAGTCGGGTAACCTTCGACCTGGCTGGTACCATCGAGGAGGCTGTGACAGCTCTCCGATCCTTCACTCCCAATAGGGCTGTGATGTGGACGTCAAATCACAGCACTCAGCTACAGGAGGAATGGCAGTTCAAGAAGGAACCCAACGGTACCGTAGTGACGGTTACTGTGGCCTACAATCCTCATGGGGGTCTACTGGCACGCGTAACTGGATCGACGGGAATGCGGAGCCAACTTGAGCGAGCGGTTTCACAGATGCTGGCAGGCCTGAAGAGGGCTGCTGAGACATCAACGCTCACGTGAGTTTCCCTCGAGGCGATGGCTTTAGGCTTGGAGATTGTCCTCCTGGAGGAGGCTGCTGGGCCGAACAGACAGGACAGAACGGGCAACGTATCCGAGGTTGCTCCTCCCCATGGTTCCCATGTCCCCGGCACCTCGGAGGATGTTCATGACCATGCGGGTGGGTCCGCGTAGTGATTCTGAGAGCATCCGAGTATGAGCGGGTAGTGCGCGAGCCAGAGGAAGCTCGTGCGGGTCTGGCCGACGGTGTATGAGGAGTATTAGGCCAGGCTCTAGGATGACCGCATGCGGCCGCTGCAGGCTGCTGCTATGCGCAGTGGCCGGGATTGGAATTATGATGCGCGGAGTTGGCGCGGGGCGTCAGTGTGACAGTAACGTCACATTGTGCAAGGTTATTGACAAAAAGGGGTATAGCATGTTACAGGTAGTACATTCGCTCTTTAATCTCTGCACGCACCCTTTGTGGTGGAACCATGAATACATCTACGGCGGCGACACGCAGATTGCGGTCGTTTTCGCAGGCTATGTGAGGGAAGTATGAATAGCTGTAGATAAGTGAGAGGGGCAGTCTTGCGGGAGACTGCCCCAGAGAAGGCAAGCAACGATAAAGCCGACGATGCTACGAGCAGATTCGCGCTGCCTTCTACTTATTGATTATGTAGCTTTGCTTCTAGCCTGTCAAGGAATGGAACCCTGGCCCTATTTCGCAGGAATCCCCCATGCCGCCTGCCGGCGGCACCACGAAGGATGAGAATGGCCTGCGTCGTGGGGGTGCGTTTCGCGTCGCAGGAAATCATGCCTATTTTCC
>Ga0180432_10001814_pt1 | contig 33012 bp, 22 predicted proteins | sample SS_ome_10_FD_132414 | JGI IMG/M metagenome (GOLD analysis project Ga0180432, IMG submission 132414) | Hypersaline lake sediment archaeal communities from the Salton Sea, California, USA - SS_1_MS_2 metaG | ecosystem: Environmental > Aquatic > Non-marine Saline and Alkaline > Hypersaline >...
ACCCGATCTTCTCATCACCGAGGCGGACATCTGGCTCGACCCGAATCCGGTGCAATCGGGGAATCCGGTCGGGATCTGGGTCAACATCCAGAACATCGGGACCGAGACGGCCCTGACCCCCCGGTTGGACATCTACGCCGGTGACCCAGACGATGGCGGCACCCTGCTCCTCGGGGGATACCTGCCGGTCGACATCCCGCCCGGGGAATCCAGCGGCTACTACGGAAATACGTTCACTTTTTCCGGGGAAGGGTTCATCGATATCTACGGGATCGCTGACTTCTATGACGAGATCGAGGAGTTGGACGAGGCGAACAACCGGGCCTTCCAAACCCTTCAGGTTCTCGGGGCGGTGAGGGGGTCGAGTGCTCTCGCCTGGACTCCGCCGCTTGATTCGTCGTTGCAGCTGCGGCAGACGGTCACGGAGATCACCCGCATTCTGGTGGGGAATCACAGCAGCTCTTCGGTAACCATCAGCTGGATCACCGACGCTCCTTGCCGTGGACTCGTGGAGTATGGTCTCACCCCGGCGCTGGGGGCTTCGGAGCCGGAGGCCGGCCCCAGCGGCTGCGTCCACCGCGTCGTCCTCCGTGGTCTCCGGGAACAGACAGACTACGTCTTCCGGATCACGTCCGGGGACATCACCGACGACAACGAGGGTCGGTGCCATGCCTTCCGCACGGTCTCGTGCGGGGCGGGCACACCGTCGATCCTCTACGGGCGGGTGGTATCGTCCGCGACCGGTCGGGGGATTCCCGGCGCTCGCGTCTCCGGGCGTCTCGTTCGGGATGTCGAAGACGACACTTATCCACTGATCGCGCGTACGGATGCCGATGGGGACTGGATCCTGAACCTGGGAAATCTGAAGAGCCGGGAGACCGGTTCCGTCCGGGATGCGATCGTGGGTGGTCAGTTCGTAGTCGGCTACGACGGCGGCGGCGGGAACACCGGATCCGAGACGGTTCGGCTGGCGGGCAAGAGCCCGCAAAGCTGTGGTGAACAGGAACTCTACGACGATGATGACCCGTTCGATCTCGCGGCCCCCACCCCGAGCCATTTCTTCCTGGCAGCCGGCGCACCGAATCCCTTCCGCACCGGCACCACCTTGAGTTTCGGCCTACCCCAAGATGGTCGGGTCGAGATGGCGATGTACAACGTGGCGGGACAGAAGGTCGCCACGCTGATCGACGGCGAATACCCCGCCGGAACCCACTCTGTGATGTGGGACGGCCGCACAGATCAGGGGCACCCGGCGTTCTCCGGAATCTATTTCTGCCGGATGAAGGCCGACGGGGCCACCCGTATGCGGAGGGTGTTCTTGATGAGGTAGTTCCCCCAAGGGCCTCTTGCGAGGAGAGCGCGTGATGCGATGCTTGATTCCACTCATGCTACTGGGTCTCACCGCTCCGGTCGGGGCGGAGATCCTGGAGGTTCAGGTTTCGAACCGGAGCAGCTCGTCCGCGACGGTTACCTGGTTCACCGCCGAGGACGCAGACGGTTGCGTGAACTACGGGCTCACCACCGCTCTGGGGGAATCCACCTGCGATTCCCGGCCGGATGACAATGTCCATCAGGTCCAACTGACGGGTCTCTTGGCGGAGAGCACCTACTACTTCGAGGTGGTCTCCGATGGCGAGACCGATGACAACGGGGGCGCCTACTACACTCTTGACACGGCCGAGGTCGGTAGCGGCATTCCCTATGTCGTCTTTGGTGATGTTTGGTTGTACGGTGAATCCGACCCGGCGATCGAGGCGCTCGTTGTCGTCGAAGTGCGGTCGGGTTCCGGCACCTCGACACCTCTCTCCACGTTGACCGATCCTGGTGGATTCTGGTCTCTCAATCTGGGAAATCTCAAGACTCCGGCGGGGTTGGTCTTCGCATACGCCGAAGGCGACACCATTGATGTCTACGCCGCAGCCAACGAAGATGAGACCGCCGAGACGCTGGAGCTCGTGAGTGGGTCGAGCCCGCAGAACACGGGAACCCTGGTGTTGTCGTCTGCCACCGCTGTCCCGGATGATTCAGCGTTCCTGTCGGGACTGGCGCTCTGGGGAGCGGCCCCGAATCCCTTTGGGGACACCACCGTCATCCAGTACTCCCTGGCGAATGCTCACCCCGCCGAACTGGCGATCTTCGATCCGGCCGGGCGCCAAGTGCGTCGTCTTCCGATCCAATCCGGGGGAATCGGGCTCCAGTCGATCACCTGGGATGGCCGGAACGACGCCGGAAAACGGCTCTCCCCTGGGGTGTACTACATGGGCCTCGTCGTGGGGGGGACGAAGGTGACGAGAGCGGTTACTGTCCTGCGGTAGCCGCGGTCTCCGGAATCAATGCCCGCAGGAGTTCCTGCAGGCTTTCTTCCCACCGGTGATCGTCGCGGAAGTCGACCGCCTTCTTGCTCGTCAGGAAAGGCGGCATCGAGTCCTCCATGCTCTCCCCGCGACCCCGAATGATCGGGATCAGCCGCGCCATGTCCTTGTCCGCCTGGATGAGCCGCCGCATGATTCGGCACTCCTCGGCCACCCCCCCCTCGTCGAGCTCGGCCTTCTCGGCATAGCGCTCGGTGCAGACCACGATCACGCGGTCTGGCGCCTCCAGGCGCCCCATGAATGTCTCGAAGTCATCTCCCGGGCGCAGCGTGCTCTCATCGAGATAAACGGTGAGACCGTGCTGCCGCAGACGCTCCGCCAAGCGCTTGACCCAGGCTCCGTGTTCATTGCTCTCCCGGGCGTAGGAGATGAACACGCTGCGTACCTGCTCCACGCGGCGCCTGAGCTCCTCCGCTCTCTCCTTGAACGCTTGGGCCACATCATCCCTGGCGGCGCGCGTGAAGTAGCGAGCCAGCCGGTCGTAGACGTCAATGGCCCGCTCCCGCTCCCCGGCACGTTCCTCCGGCCGCATGACCGGCATGAGGTCGGGCATGATGAGGCACCCTCGCGCCTTCTCCAGCGTGGAGCCTTCGAGGTCGCAGTCGAAGAGCCGGGTGGTTCCGAGTTGCGTCTCCGCGCCGATGGCGGCGTCCCGCAGACTGGACCAGGAGAGGTCGGCTTGCCGGAAGATGGTCATGGGACACTGGGCGTTCTGGAGGTCGGCGTGCAGGAAGGACGCTTCGCGGCAATCGGTCTTGAAGAGGTCGATGCGCTGTCCGTGAATCGCGTTGAACGTCGCCCCCCGACAGATTGCACCCATGAGGTTCGCGCCCTCGAGCACGGCGCCGGTGAAGTTGGCGCCGCTCAGGTCGGTGAAGCTGAAATCAGCTCCGGCAAGGCGGTATCCGGCGAAGGTCTGCTCACGCAGGTCGAGCTTTCCGGGGCGGCCGTTGTGAACCACATCTTGGCGCAGCGCATTGAAGCTGGCCACATCCCGCTCGACCTCGGCTTCGACCGAGGGGCGTTGATGAAGGGAAAGCAGCCGATATGCCGTGTAGGAGTACTCGCTCCAGAGGCGCGTCTTGTCGGCGGAAGAGCGGGCCGCCTCCCAGCTGCCTCGCAGTTGCTCGGCTTCCTGGAGCACCGCCGTCCGCTCTTCCATCCCCGCCCCCCTACAACCGTCCCGGCGGGATGTGGACCGCAAACAGACACGAGTCGGCCCCTTCGAGCATCGTTCGGACCAGGGTCACCCGCGGCTTCTCCCCCAGAATCGGCTCCCACTCCTGCACGTACCATCCGCCCGAGCAGTGGCAGAAGGTGCGCGACACCGTCTCTCCCTTCCGGATCGCGTCCCGCACGAGAGGGCAGAAGCACGCCTGGTAGCGCTTCTCCGCCGGATCGGTCGCCTGCTCGTAAGCCTCCATGCGCGCGGGCCTGCGCTCGATCATGAGAAGAGGATCGGGGCTGCTCTCCTCGATCCAGTACTTGCCCCCCAGGAGCTCATCATCCGTGATCTTGGCGACCAGCGCCCGCAGGTCACCCTTGACCTCCTCATTGGCCCGCTGCAGCCGTTCCGCGCTCCCGATCAGGTAGTGGTGGGCGCACGCATTGAGAATGCTGGCCCGGGTGAGCCCATCGGGCACCGCCTCATCGAGACGGCTCACCGCCGCCTGCACCCAGCGAGCCGCGCGATCGCCATCGAGGGCCTCGGCGAGCCCCTCGCTCCCCTCCATGACGCGCGCGGCCGCATCCGCACCTGCCAGTTGGCGGACCCCTTGCTCCAGCGCGGCGAGCCAGACGGGGAAGTGGTACGGGATGAGGAGCTCCGTCACGTACCGGGATGCGTCCTCGCCGTGCGTTTCGGGCCCCTCGATGTAAACGTAGCGCGAAGGGTCGTCCCCCAGCAGCAGCTTCCGTTCGCGGACGAAGGCGATCAGTTGGCCCCACGCCTCCGGAAACGTGCTCTCCTCCGACTCCCCGCGGAGGGGTCCGGTGTGCGTGTAGGAAAGCGAGGGCATCGCGGGATAGACCGTCTCCTCGAAGCCCTCCATCCGCGTGCCGTGGGGCACCGGGAAGGCCAGCTCGACGTCGTACTCCCCCTCGGGCGTCGCCGCGATGAGCCGGGCGATCGGTGGGCCCGACCCCTCCGGGCGGAGGGAGGTGATCTCGCGGCGGATGGCCGCCTGGTCCTTCAGCACGCGGCGCGCGGCCAGCACGCGTTGTTCGGGTGCCGTCTTGACCGTGAACTCGGGATTCGGTTGGGTCATCGTCTCCCCCCTCGCCCTTGGGGCGCTTGTGGATTGGTTGCGATGGACGCCATTCTCGCCGCGGCGCGTCTCAGAATCGTCTCGGTCCCGGGGGGTGCGCTGCCCATTGAAGCACAAGGGCCATCTGGAGTATAGTAAAGGGTCTCCTCGAACGCGTTCCCCCCAGGCCGATTGTACGATGTACCGCGCAACGAGAGGTGCCGCAATGAAACGATTCCTTCTGATTCTGATGGCCGCCTGGGTCGCCCCCGCCGCTTCCGCCGACCTCCTCTACGGCTCCGAGGTCGCCAGTCACACGCTGATGCTCATCGATCCGATCGACGGCTCCTGGACCGCAGTCGGAACCTTCGACGTCTGCACCCTATCCGGCCTTGCTTATGACTCCGGGGCGGACATTCTCTATGGAATCGCCCCGTGCACCGACAACATCTACGTCATCGATCGCGAAACGGCGGTGGCCACCCGCGTGGGGCCCGCCGGCGCGCTCGGGGTCGGCAATGCCAACGGGCTGGCCTATGATCCGAACGCGGATGTGCTCTACGCGACCGACAACAACTCCAACACCCTGCTCACGGTGGATCGGGTCACCGGCGCCGGGACCGTTGTGGCCGAGATCAGCGGCGGCTTCTCTGAGATCGAAGGGCTCGGGTTCGATGCCCGAGACAATGTGCTCTATGGGCTGACGCAGTTGCAGCGGCGGATCGTGAGCATCGATCCCCACAACGGCGAGGCCCGCGCGGTGTCGAACGAACTCCCCGATATGGTCTGGCGCGGGCTCGACTTCGACGCCGAGCGCCGGCTCGTCTACGCCAGCGCGGTCGACATCTGGGGAGATGCGTCGCTTTTCTGGTTTGACCCCGCGACTCGAGAGATGAGATTGATCGCGGAGCTGGACGGCGCCTCCGCAGTGCAGGGGCTCGCATGCGTGGGTGACCCGTCCGCCGACGTGCCCGCGGCGAGCGTGGAGTGCTTTGCCGCTCCTTCCCACCCCAACCCTTTTGCCGTGCAGACCACGATCCGGTTTACGCTGCGAGAGCCCGGGAGGGTCACCCTCGGGATCTACGACATCTCCGGACGCCAGGTGCGCACGCTGTTGCCGGGCAACCACCTGGCTGCCGGCGAACACGCTGCCACGTGGGATGGACGGGATGGTGCGGGTCGCGACCTGAGGGCGGGGGCATACTTCTATCGCCTCATCGGACCGGAGGTGTCGGCGATCGGACCCATCCGCCGCATTCGATGAGCGCTGACGGCTAGTTCCGCGATTCCACCACGAGCTCGATCTCCGAGCGGCACAACGGTCCCTGGGCGTACTCGCCCGTACGCAGATACTCCTGAATCTGCGCCCGCGCCTTCCCGGCGGAGGCGGCGGAGACGGATGTGGGACGCGTCGCGCCCGGGCGGAAGAAGAGCATCCGGCCGGTTCGCGCGGCGATCTCGAGTTCTCGGATCAGACCGAACACCTCCTGCGCCGGGGTGCTCGGCGGTAGCCGTCGGCCGGGTTCGATGGGTGTGTCATCCAGCTCCCTCGTCGTCCTCCACCCATCGACGTATCGGATCTCGATCCCCCGGGGCGAGATCCATGCGCTCTGCACGACCGGGTCCCGGCGGTACACGGCCAGGATCGAATCCCGCTTGGTCGACAGATCCAGATCGCTCAGAACCACCTCGTTTACGCGGAGACAGAGGGCGACCTTTCGTGTCGTCAACTCGTCTCCGGGCATCTTCCCGCGGGCAGGCCGGGGATTGGGGAAGATCTCTTCTCCGTTCAGATAGGCCTTCTCATAGACCCAGGAAAAGGTGTAGGGAGGAACGAGGCAGACGCCGTTCACATACCAACTGACGTCGGTCTTGAACACGCGGCCCTGGTTGGCGGCCAACACGCTGTCCGCGTACTCGGCCGAGGCGGCCACGAGATGGACCCCCGCCTCCTCGACGCCGACCGCATCGCCGGAAACCGCGAATAGAGCGCCCGCGAGAACCACCGCACCCGCTTTCACGCACCACCCCCTCAACGCACGACCCGCAGCGGAAGGGATTGATTCTGGCCGCCGCACGAGAGGCGACAGTAGTACTGACCGCTCGGTACCGGCGCGCCATGCCGATCCCGTCCGTTCCACGTGTACGTCTGCCAACCCGACTTGCGGTGTCCCCGGATCGGGGAGGCCACAACGCGCCGGCGACATCGAAGACATCCAGCCTCACGACCTGTGACCCCGACCCGCCCGGAAGCCCGAAGCGGAAGATCACCCACCCCCGGGTGGGATTCGGCTCCGCCGAGGCCAGACTCAGACTCCGCGGGTGATCCGGCTGGAGGTCGACAGAAACCGGAAACTCCACGATCGGCGCCGGCCATCCGTAATTATGCACCGAACCCAGGTAGTCGACCAACCCCGGATGACGCTCACCCAGCGATCGGATCTCCTGGAAGCTGACGAACGCGGCATGCCAGCAGAGCGGGTGGAAGCGCCAGACCATGAACTCGCGCGCCAGCAGGAGGTGCGCCCTTCCCCAAGCGCCGCGGCCGTGGCTGGTCCAGAAAACGGCGGCCGTTCCCTCCGGAGGCGCCGTGATCCACTCCTTGACCAACGGGGGATAGAACGTGTTGCTGATCCGATCTCCGTCACCGAAGTCGCATCCGGGAAAGAGACCGAGAACCTGCTGCTCCCGCGGCACGAGATCCATCGACCAGCGTGGGTCGAATGCTTTCTGGATGAAGAGCCCCGGACTCCGCCAGCGGTCGGAGACGAAGGCGGTGCCGACCATCTCGCGAATGCCGCGGTTGATGATCGCGACCGCGCTGTCCTGGCGGGCCTGCAGATCCATGCAGTCTTCGATGTCGCTGTCATGGACCAGGCGCGTCGGGAACCCCTGTTCCTCGTAGAGCTGGGCAGTTGCCTCCAGCGTCGCGCGCGGTTCCTCGAGGGCGACGCAGTTCGAGTCCAGATCACCGTCCAAGATGAAGACCGTCGGCTCACGGGATCCGAAGCTACCAAGGTAGCTCAGGAAGGAGGTCACCGTGTTCTCGAGCTCCCAGAGTTGGCAGACGGGCAAACGGGTCCAGGGTAGATCGGGCAGCCCGTCTCCATCGAAGTCGACCAGGAGAGCATCGCGCGCGCAGGTGGGCGTGAAGTGGCAGATCCCGGTCGAATCCGGGGTGTAGAAGGTGCCGAGGACATTCCGCGCATCGCCGGTATCCTCGTAGGCCTCGCCCACCAACACCACCGTCGGGGGTTGTCCGACATGGGCGTCCTTCCAGGCAAGGTAGACCGGCGCCAGGGCGACGCGGATCGACTCGGGGTGATCGGACGTCATCAGGATCTGGACATCCCTGCCGCGGGCCTGGTAGACGTCGATTACCGGATCGCACGCCGCGAGGAAGTCGGACCGGCTGGCGACCAGGATAATGTCGGGTACCTCGAGATCACTACGTTCGGCGAACCCGCGCGTGAGATCATCGCACGGGAACAGGCGCGGGGGCGCGCGGACCGGGAGTGATGGGCTGACGATCTCCGCGAGTGCCGCCGGGCGGGATCCGATCGGAAAGCCCCGTGAACGGAACGCGATCCCGGTGATGGTTCTCTCCTCGATGAAGAAAATCTCCTCATCGGTGGGAATCGTCGTGGTGTAGCCCATGGGAGTATAGGCGTCCGGGGCCGCCCGCGCCGGCACGTGCACAAGGAGGTCGCCGCTGGTCACGGAGCGAAGATCGAACCCCACGGTTCCGCGTTGGAAGTCGACCTGCCAGTAGAACGTGACCTGTCCCTGCTCGCGAAAGGCCCCGGCACAGGCGAACGAGGTGGCCCAGTTGACGCAATCGGGATCGTCGGCATCGGTGCGGAAGATGTGCCACCAATCATCCCCCCCCGGACCGATGGAGTTCTCCTCGGGTCCGCCGCCATCGAGCATGTGGCCACCGACCGCGCTCACCGCGTATTCGGCACAGACCACCGGCTCGATCGTGCCCGGACAGGAGAGGGGAAGGACGTAGCCGCTGATCGTGTGTTCATCGTCCCACCGCGGCCCCCTTCCCGGATAAGCCTCCTCGTCGAGGATGTATCCATCGTGCGCCCGGAGGACCCACCCCGGGTCGACGTCGGTGTCCATGGGCGTATTGAAACGCATCTCGACGTAGTAGGGGCCGGTATCGGAATAGATCTCATCGAGGGGGGGCCACCAATCGATGATCGAGGGGGCGAGGACCCACTGGCCGTCGCCGAACAGGGTGAGGGTACCCGATACCGCATGGGCCAGGATGCGGTTGTTCACACCGTTTTGGCCGTTCAGGCATTGAAAGGTCACGATCGATTCCGGCGGGCCCTGCCACGTGGGAACCGCATAGTCATAGGATGCCACGTTGTCGGCACCCCACCAGGCGCTGTAGGTATCTCCATAACACGCCAGGTTGTGCACGTAGCTGGTGCCATGGGCGGGATTCCAAGACCGGTAGATCGAGATGACCCCCGGCAACCATACCTTGATCGCAAAGCCGTAGAAGCGATCGACGACGCCGATCCTCGTGCTGTCGAGACCGTAGTCTCGTATCAACTCGGCGTAGTCATCCTCCCGCTGGCGGAATCCCTCCTCGTCGAGCGAATAGACGACAGCGATGAAGCCGTCGGTGTTCCCGTGCGTGGCTTGGTAGTACACACCCGCCCCCGGTGTGAGGAGTGAATAGAGGGTCTGAAGCCGACACTGGGGAACCGATACGTACTCGCTATCCTCCTTGCGGTAGCGCACGGCATAGCCCTGTTGATCGAGGGCGTTCTGAACGTCGGAGAACTCGTGCTCTTCGTGGCAGGGAACGGTGGGAAGCCAGATTACCGCATTCTTGGACTCGGGGGTGGTGTGTAGGGTCTTGCCAGGCATCGCTGCCCCGAGAAGCAGGGGGAGGACCAGGTATGCCCGTCGCATGACCTACCTCCTTTCACGACACGCCTCCCGGATTTGCTGTAGTTCGTCCGCCGAAACGGGTCCTTCGGCAAACCGGCCGGTCGTGATTGCCTCCTCGATCTGCGCCAGCGCCTCATCCGCCCTCCGGCCGGGAATGGTCGTGCCCCCCCCGGGAGGCCACAGAAGCACCAGCGAGTGGTTTCGGGCGAGGTTCCGGAGCATGCGGTAGGCTTGCACCGCACCCTCCAGAGGGTCCGCCGCCGGCGCACGCTCGTGGGGCAGATCGAAGCCGAGCTCTCGCGTGGCTCGGCCTCCGTCCACGTACTCGAAATGGATCTTGTCCGATTCCATCCAGGATCGGGTGATGATGGGGCTCGCGTCGTAGACGGCTTTCATCGCGTGCAGTCGATCCAGCGGTGATTGCGCACCGATCCCGGCCAGGATGACCGCCCGCGCCAACTCCACCTTGAGGGAATCCATCTGGGTCGGCAGTGGATGCGGACCATCGGGTACCCAGGTTGGACGACCCGGCCAAATCTCCTCGCGATGAAGACGGAGCTTCCCTGCGTCCCACGTGACCACGTGGGGAGGGGCAAAAGACCGACCATTGATGAACCATGGGTATGCCGCCGACAAGGTATCCGGCAAACAGGTGCAGAGGATGCTGTCCCCTACCGAGGCAAACGTCGCGCCGTCGGCCGGAGCGAGGATGGCCGGGAGTAAGAGAGCCAGCAGAAGCACGTGCTCACGCATGTCTCACCTCCCGCGGCTCAATTGTAGCGCCGCTTGATATTTCCCCACGTGGTCTCCGTCACCTGGTCTGCGTTATCCATCGGCTCGGGATCGTCCTTTCCCCGGGGATTCGATTGCCCGGAGTCGGCCTCCGCGGCATAGACTGCTCCCCCGGGGCCGTCTGCGAACGGGGCGACGACCCTGTCGGTACCGCAACTTAGGCCGATGAGAACAATGAGTAGAAGAGCAATCCACAGTCCGTAACGAGCGTACGCACCAGACATGGCGGGCCTCCTTCCCTGGAAGTCCCGCGGACCGCGCCGATGCCGCGCTGAGCCGCTGTGATCCCGGAGACGGGTCCGCACTCAATCGCATGGCTGCTGGATGATCGCCCGAAAGGAGCCGATGTGCAAAACCCCGGCGCAGACCAGCTGGGCGCGGGGTCGTGAATCGTGGGAGTTGTCTTTCCAGGTTGCCCTCTCGTGATGACTACGACTCACGTCCGGGCACGTCCCTGTGATGGCTGAAGTCTAGGACCGCGACATCGCGGTGTCAACCGAATCTCACCGGACTCACTTCGCCGCTCCCCGACGGGAGAGTCGCAGGAATCGAAGGTTGTCACTCAAGAGTTCCCACACCGACTTCTCCGTGTTGGCGCGCGAGGAGATGTAGCATCCGCCGCACTTGCTCCGGCGGGTGAACTTCTCGATCAACTCCTCCCGCGTCCGGTAGCGTTCATCGATGTGCATGGCGCACGGCGTGATTCCCCCGTCCGGATTGACGACCAAAAAGCGATAGCCGGCTTGGCAATTCGGTACGTGACGGGTTTCGAAGAACCGGCAATAGCGACGCATGACCCGCTCGGAGGTCATGACATTCCCAAACTCCCCATTCCCGGAGTAGAGCTGGTCGATCATGCCGTTCAGCTCCTCCGTGTCCTCGGGATGACGCAAATTGAGCTCCGGGTTGTGGGTCCGCAGCTCCGTGTAGGCCGAGAAATTCAGTTTCGCACCCCACCGCCGCGCCATGCGCGTGATGTCGAGGAGATAGGGGTAGTTCTCACGGTGGATGCAGCTGTTCAAGACGACGTCGCCGTGACCCATCGCCAGCAGCTCGGGTATGGTTCGCTCGAGGTGTTCGAAGAGACCCGGAACCCGGCGGAAGCTGTCGTGGCGAGCATCGGGGAAATCGATCGAGATCGAGAACTGGTGGACACCCGCCTCGCGCAGTTCCAGGTACCGGTCCTTCGTGAGGAGCGAGCCATTGGTCACAACCGCAATCACCGGCGGATGGTTCGGACGGTGAAGGGCGCGGACGATGTCGGCCAGGTCGTCCCGCAGCAGAGGCTCGCCGCCCGCGATCTGGACCAGCGTCGGGTTGAGGTCTTTGCAGATGCGTCCATACTCCTCGGCGGTGAGGGGATGATCGTCGACCTTCGCGCCCTTGTCGCAGTGCCGGCAGTTGGCCGTGCAGTTGTGGGTGATTTCGAAGGAGACGCAAAGCGGTCTCCGCAGCAGGAGATTCCGCGCCGTGCGCAGCGCGGTCCTCGTCAGCATCATCCCTGACATGCCGGTACTCATCTCTCCTCCATCGGTCGCCGGTGCCTTCGCCCGGAAGGGGCGGCGCAAGAGATTCCAAACCTTGCGATGGTAGATCATGAACACCAGGGCGACAAAGCTCCCAATGATGATCCAGTTCGGAATCTTGAGCGTGTATCCCAGATACCCCAGCAGGTAGTAGCGCGGCAGGCGGCCCACCGCCATCGCCGCCAGGTAGCGTGGGGTCGAGTACTTCGACGCGTAGACCATGAACTTGAACGGATAGAACGGGATCGGCGTGAATCCGACGATCACGAGCGTGATGAACGGAAACCGATAGAACCACCGGCGCGCTTTCTGGTAGAGCGGCCGGTCCCGGTACTTGGTAGCGGTCATCTGGAGATTCAGAAGGGGTGAGAAGAAGCGGTAGTCGAGGTAGGCGGCCAGAAGGGTGCCCAGCGTCGCGGCGATCGAAAGGGGCACCAACCCCACGGTCTTACCGTAGAAGATCAGGACCGGTTCATGGGGGAAAAGGGCGATCGCGCAATTGGCAGGAATCGAATAGAAGAATACGGTGAAGAGCGGATTCACCTCCGGCTTGGCCATCATCAGATAAACCCCGAGCGCGCCGAGGAGGACCATGGCCGCTCCGAACGCGTACGTCCGGAGCGTCATCACGTCGTACGACTCCTGGGGAGGGCGATAGTCCTGGGGATCGGCAGCCATGGGGGGCATCATACTCTCGGGCCCGGGCAAAGTCCACCTTGGGCGTGGATTACCAGTCGACCCGTTCCCCCTTGAGCAGCCGGTCGATCCGCGCCAGCAGGAAGGGTACATCGCGATCATCGGGATTCAGCTGGAGGGCCCGCTGCAGGAGCCCGGCCTCGAGTTGCGCCTGTCCCAGGAGGTGGTACTGGTGCGCCTCGAGCACATAGGAGGTGGCGTCGAAGAACCGCCGCATGGTCGCCCACCCCTCCGGCCCCGCCCCCCAGGAGGAAACCAGGCGGCCCGGAAACGCGCGATATTCGATCAGGCGCGCCAGATTGCGGTACTCGGTCACCACGCGGTTCATATTGCGCGGCGCGCGGAATTCGATGATCGGCCGATCCTCGGTGTTGAGCGGCCCCGCCCCCAGGTAGTCACCCACCCGGTCACCTCCCATAACGATGCAATCAAGGAGGTCATAGACATCTTCGATGCGCACTTCTCTCAGGTCCGCGGCCAAGGCGGGATGGGCCATGCGCTCGGCCAGGCGAACCGCATCGGTGCGCAACGGCGTGCGACTTCCCATCACGATCGTGTAGCCCTCGATCGTGTTGTTCATGTACCAGATGACCACGTGCGGAAAGACGGTGCGGATCGAGCGCACGATGGTGCGGAACTCCTCGTCTCCCAAATAGGCGGTCGGCAGCCACGTGGAGAAGACACCATCCGGCTCCAGGATGCGGGCGCAGATTTCGAAGTAGTCGACGGTATAGAGCATCCCGTTCCCGGTGAACCGGGGATGAATCGAATCGGAGAGAATGACGTCATAGCGACGATCGGTCGCCAGCACGTAGTTGCGCGCGTCCTCGATGGTCACATGGATGCGCGGATCGTTCAGGATGTTCTGGTTGTTGGGCTGGAAGAACGGCGCTGCCTTGATGATGCCGGGATTGATCTCGACGCAGTCGATCCGTTCGACCTCGGGGTGGATTGATACCGAGAAGCAGGTTCCACCCGTCCCGAATCCGATCTGCAGCACGCGCGCGGGATCAGCGTGCATGAGGAGCGGGAAGTGGGCCTGCAGCTTTTGGGTGCATAGGAAACCGAACTTGGTCCCGGCGACATTGAGACCGTTGATATCGATCACGCGAAAACCGCCGGGGGTCTCGTGAATCGTCACCGTGCCCGAGACGGCTTCATCAACATAGATGAGCCGCTTCCCCGGCTCGGCCTGCGCGAAGATGGGATGGAACAAGGTGGTGGGCAAACCTGCCGCGGCGGCGCTCAGTACGATCAGCGCCCCCAACAGGGCCAGCCCCGCGCGCCGCAGAAGCCAGCGCCCGTCCTGGCGCGCCAGCAGAATCGTGGCGCCCATGAGATTGAGCATCACGATCGCCAGCGATGCGTTGCGCAAGCCCATCCAGGGGATGAGAAGGAAACTGGCGGCGAACGCGCCCACGATCGATCCCACCGTGTTCGAGGCGTAGACCGCGCCCACCCCCCGGCCGAGCTGCTCGCGTCCCCGCACGTAGAGCCGACCGGCCAGCGGGAAGCTCGCCCCCATGAAGAAGGTGGGTACGATCATGAGAAGGAAGGTCGCCCCCATCTTCCACAGCGTGAAGGTCCACCAGGGGTCGCGATATTCCTCCAGCGAACCCACGCGCTGGAGCGAGGTGAGAAAGGCGTCGCGCCAGGAGATGAGCCCGTCGAAGAGCGGCAGCATGATCACGGCCGCCAGCGCGATGACCACCTGAAACGCGGCCAGCGTCAGATAGGGTCGTCGGATGCGATCGATCCGGCGGCTCAGGACGTAGCTGCCGACCGCAATCCCGATCAAGAAGGCGCTCAGCATGATGCTGAAGGAGTGGACGAAGTTGCCCAAGACGTAAACCAGGATCCGTGCCCAGAGCACCTCGTAGGCCAGGGCGCAGCATCCGGAAACGCCGATAGCGACGAGGACGATCCGCCGATCCCATCCGGGCTCCGGTTTCGGCGCCTCCTGTCCCCGAATCGCGGGCGCGGGCACCCGTCGCGCCAGGAGGATCGCACCCGTGCAGACGAGGAGGTTGATCGCGACCGCCAGCAGGGTGGCCTGCCGGAGTCCGAACCACTCGATGAAGAAGTAGCCGGTGGCGAACGTGCCCAGCGCGGCCCCGATGGTGTTGACGGCATAGAGACGACCCAGGCCATGTCCGAGATTCGGCATCCGCCGGATGCCATGGCGCACGATGACCGGCAGCGTGGCGCCCATGAGGGTGGCGGGAACGAGGAGCGCCAAGAAGGCCAGGGCGAAGCGGCCCAGGGAGAGCAGGAGGAACGAATCGCTCGCACTTCGGAACAGGCCGATGTGGGCGGCGGTGATGCCGCTCAGGATGAGGGGGAAGGCGAGCGCGTAGAGACCGATGAGGAGTTCCAGGATCCCATAGATCCAGAGGGGATGGCGGCGGCTGCGATCCATCCATCGGCCGGCGCCATAACTTCCGATGGCGAGGCCCGCCATGAACGAGGTGAGAACGGTGCCGCTGGCGTAGACGGTGGCGCCGAAGGTGCTGAGGAGGGTGCGGGTCCAGAGGACCTCGTACATGAGGGAGGAGAATCCCGAGAAGAAGAGGAGCACCAGGAACCCTTGGGTTGTGGTCCGAAGATCTGTGGTCTCCTCACGTAATTGCTTGTTTGTCAAGCTGTTAACCTCGGTTCCAGGGGCATTGGGTCTTCGCGTGGCAAAGCAGGCCTATTTCCTTATGAGATAAGGCAATAGGTGATCCTCGCCACAAATCACCGTTCCACAACCTACACATTACGTCATTTCGTCCCCCTTACCACCGCCTTCATCACGCTGGGTGACGACCCCATCGATTTCGCCCCTCAACCGGTCAACCGTTTTCGGCCGTTCCAGTATGTGAGCGGTAGCCCAGGCGCGCTCCCCCACCTCACACAGGAGGCATCATGTCACCGCTGCGTCCGACCTTTGCCCTTTGGCTGGTCCCTCTTCTGGCATCCGCGGCCGGGGCCGGCGATATCCACACGGCCGCCCAGGAGGGCAACCTCCCTCGGGTCGAAGCACTCCTTGCCGATCAGCCCGACCTGGCCAACGCCCCCGATGACGACGCCCGCCGACCCTTGCACTTCGCCGCCGGCGGCGGACATGTCGAGATTCTCGCCCTCCTGGCAGATCATGGCGCCGATCTCGACGCCCGCGACCACCACCGCGAAGCCCCGCTGCATGGCGCGGTGAGGAATCACCAGTACAACGCGGCCGAGCAGTTGATCCGCCGCGGGGCCGATATCGAGATTCGCAACGAGTACGAACGGACACCCCTCCTGATCTGCGTCCGCGAAGGGGGTGACCTCCGCATGGCACGTCTCTTGATCGAACACGGCGCGGATATCAACGCGGGAGACAAGTGGGGCAGCACGTCGTTGGAGCTTGCTGCCTGGCGCGGGTACCGCACTCTGGTCAACTTCCTGTTGGATCAAGGAGCACACGTGCGGGTGGAGGGACACAAAGGTCGATTGCTGCTGTCGGAGGCCATCGGGCGCGGGCTGCCGCGCCTCTACCGTGAGCTGGTCGCGGCCGGAATGGACATCCCGATCGACAGCGATCAAGGGCGGAGCTTCATGCGTCGAGCGGCGGCCGGAGGCTCGGCGGAGATCGTGGTCGATCTGATCGAGCGCGGCGCGGACGCGGAATCGGCCGACATCTACGGCTGGACGCCGCTGCACTATGCCGCCGCCCGCCGGCGATCGGGGGTGGTTGCCGAACTGCTCGAGCGTATCGAGGATCCCAATCGCCGAACGCTCTCCGGATTCTCCGCACTCAATCTGGCCCGCGAAAAGGGGGGGCAGGAGGCGGCGCGGGTTCTCCTGGAGCACGGGGTCGACCGCTCCCCCCGCATCTTCCCGACCCTCTCGGGACCCTATCTGGGGCAGCCGGCGCCCGAGGGACGACCTACACCTTTTGCCCTCGACGTCGTTGCCACCCCGTACGATCAACACGGCAATATCACCTTCGCCCCCGACGGGCGCGAGGCGTTCTGGTCTGGAACCCTGGACGTACCCGACTCCGGCTTCATACGCAGCACGATCCTCGGCTCGCGCGAGATCGAGGGTCGCTGGACACCCCCGCAACCGGCCTCCTTTGCCGACGCGCGTTACGGCGATGATGTTCCCTTCTTCTCCCCCGATGGCCAGCGCATCTTCTTCCAGTCCAGCCGTCCCCTCCAGCCGGGTGGCGATCGTGGCGAGGAACACCTCTGGGTCGTCGCCCGCCACGGGAACGGTTGGGGACAACCGGCCCCCCTACCCCCGGTGGTCAATCGCTTCGAACATCACTGGCAGGCTTCGGTCGCTTCCAACGGCAATCTCTACTTCAACAGCCGGACGACCACCGAGGAGACCAAGGGCGTCTTTCGGTCCCGGTGCGTGAACGGGGAGTACGAGGAACCCGAGTTCCTCGGCTTTGCCGGCAGCATGCCCTTCATCGCCCCCGACGAGAGCTATTTGATCACCTTCCAGTTCGGGGGAGAGTGGGGGCGAAACTACATCCGCTTTCGTCAACGCGACGGCCAATGGGGCGCGCCGGTGGACCTCACGGAGGCTACCGGCGGTCTGGTCGGAACCTGCCCCATCGTTTCACGGGACGAGAAGTACTTCTTCTACGTCCGTTCCACCTACGAAAGCGACAATTGCTGGTGGGTGGGAGCCGATTTCATCAAGGCGCTACGTGAGCAACAGCCAGGCTAATCGGCCTGGGCGCACAACATGGTCCTGCAGTCGGCATTGGCGCTGGAGCCCCGGTGGGCAAGCGCGCAACACCTACGGCGCCGTTGGAATTCTCTCCAGCAACGCGCGGAAGCGAGCGTTCTCGCCCAAAGCCCGCCCCACCTCACTCAACTCGATCTCCTCCCGGCGGGCGAAGCCGCGATCGACGGCATCCTCCAGCGCTGCTAGCGCTCGCTCATGCTGCCCCCGCATCGCATAGGCTCGCGCGAGTTGGAAGCCGGCGGTCGCGTCCTCCGGCGTGAGCATCCAGAGCGTCAGCAGTGGCGGGATCGCCGCCTCCGCATCTCCCCGCTCCACCGCGTCACGCCCCGCCTGCAGCAACTCGGCCGGATCGGGCGCGGCGGGCACGCCGGGGCCCAGTGGCCAGGGGAGCTCGACGTCGTCTCCCGCATTCCAGCGGCGGACGAACTCCAGCGCGGGCGCCGTCTCGATCATGGCGGCGTGCGCGGCCGCGATGATCGGGCGCGAGCGGGCGTCGGCGGCTTGCGTCATGTATGCGAGCTCCTGATCGATGTAGAGCAACATCCGGAGATCGTTCGGTACGCGTGAGGCCATCATGCCGAACGCCTCGAGCACCATCTGGAACTGCCCTCCCCCCTCGGCGAAGGCGAGCGCCTCGCGGGCTTCCCGGGCGCCGCGGATCCGCTGGATGAATTCAGCGGCCAGCTTCGGGGCCGTATCCTCGGCCAGCGTTGGCTCCAGGGCCAAGTTGGCGAGTACGTTGGCGATCTGTCCGCTCTCGAAGCGTCGCAGGTTGCGCGGCGCCGAGAACTCGAGGTGGGGCACATCGTCCGTGAGAATTCGACCCTGGGCAATCATGTCGGCCAGGTGGTCTCCATCGGCGATGTAGTGATTGGCCAGTTGCAACGGATCGTGAATCATGAAGGCCGCCATCGTACTTCGGACATCGGGTCGTTGGAAGGTGAAGTGCCAGTCCTCGATATCGAGTACGATCGGCTCGTCCGAGCCCACGATCAGGTAATCGTGGAACCCCATCTCCCACAGCTGCACGTGGGAGAAGACCTCCGAGACGGTTCGGAGAACCGAGGCGAAATCCTCCACTTCGGTCGAGTAGGACTGGAGCCACTGGCAGTGCAATCCGCCCGGCTTGAGCCGGCTCTTGGCGAGCTCGAAGAATTCGCGGGTGAAGAGGTTGGCGATCCCGCTGATCCAGGGGTTACTCGGCTCCGAGACAATGGCATCATACGTGCGGTCGGTCATGAGGAGGAAGTTCCGGCCGTCGGCCTGATGCATCGCGAGGCGAGGATCGTCGAGGCAATCGTTGTTCAGCTCATGGAAGAAGCGGGCCGCTTCCACGACCGCGGCCGAGATCTCGACCGCGTCGACCCACTCCACCTCGTGCGCCAGCACGGCCCCCACGGTTGCGCCCGAGCCGACGCCGATGACGCAAACCTCTCGGGCATTCGGCTTCATCAAGAGCGGCAGGTGACCGGAGAGAAACTGCGTGGGCCGGTCCGTGTAGCCGTTCGAGGCATCGGGCTTGCCGTTGACGCGAAGCGTGAGGCCGTCGGTGCCGGTCGCCGTCACCGAGACGGTGGTGTCGATCCCCTCGCGGTAGTAGACGATGCTTCCGACGGTCTCGCTGCTGCGCCCCATATAGGGGCCGGAGATCATCACCCGCTTCGACCAGGGCTGGAGGGCCGCAGCAAAGATGATGCCGCCGACCCAGGTCACGCCCAGCACCCCGTAGAGCACCGGCGTGCGCCACCTCTTCTCCCCGAGGACGAACGCCGTGCCGATGATCCCGCTGGCGGCGGACGCCAGCATGATCGTCTTCTGCATCCCCACCTGAGGTAGCGGGATGAGCAGGAATCCGGCGGCGACGGCGCCGATGATCGTTCCCACCGTATTCGAGGCGTAGACCGAGGCGACGCTTTTGCCCGTCGTCGCCTCTCCCTGCGAGCCGCGCATCGACTCGTAGATCGCGCACAACAGGGGCATCAGCGCACCCATGCAGAGAGTGGGCACGATCAGGAGCCCAAAGACGCTGAGGATCTCGGTCGCCATGATCTGTTCGAACGTGGTCGCGGGATTGGCCGACATGCGCGCCACCATTCCCGGCACTTCCCCGAAGAAGGGGACCACAATCAGCGCACTCAAGCCGATGAGCACCTCGAGGGCGCCGGCAAGCGCCAGAGGCGCTCGGATCCGATGGATCCAGGGGGAGATCAGAAGACTGCCGGCCGCGATTCCGAAGATGAAGCAGGCAACGATAGCACTGAACGCGTAGGTCGAGGCGCCCAGCGAGAGGATGAGCGCCCTCGTCCAAGCCACCTGATAGGCCATCGCCGCAAACCCGGAGAGGCCGTACAGCCAGAGGAGCAGCTGCGGCGCAAGGGAAGCCTCGTACGTCCCGGCCAACCGGGGGGGAGGCGCACCTTTCGGCTTGGATGGCTTCTTCGGTGCCGACGCTTCGACGGAAACCGGCTGGCTTGACAACCGGATCGCCAGGAGCCCGGCGCCGATGTTCATCGCCGCGGCGAGAAGGATCGACTTCGACAGCCCGAGGACCGGCAGCAGGAAGAATCCGGCGGCGGTGCAGCCGACGAAGGCGCCGACGGTGTTGATCCCGTAGAGGCGCGCCACCGCGCCCCCCAGCTCTTCCGATCGCCGGGCGAAGGCCTTCGAGAGGAGGGGGAGGGTGGCTCCCATCATCGCCGTCGGGATGATCAGCACCGCGGCGCAGACAAGCACGCGGGCGAGGGTAAGCCAGAAGAACGAACCGCCCGAAATGCCCGCCAACGCCTTGTACATCGGGAAGGCGAGATCGAGCAGGAAGGGGATGAGAATGCAGTAGAGCCCGACCGTGATCTCCAGCATGCCGTAGAGGCGTGCCGGGCGCCCGACACGGGGGCTGATGCGGCCGGCGACATGACTCCCCAGGGCGAGTCCCCCCATGAAGCATCCCAGGACGGTGGTGATGGCGAAGGTGGTTCCGCCGAAGACGAAGACGAGGAGCCGACTCCAGACGATCTCATAAATCAACCCGCAGGCTCCAGATACAAAGAAGAGACCGAGGAAGCCCACCTCGCGATTTCGATTCGTCATGGCCCTGTGTCCTCGTTTTCTGGTTGGGTCGTTCGATGTCCGGGATATTATAGGGGCGGGCAGTCGGGATGAACAGGAACGGTTCCAGGATCGGAGGGGGGGCCGGTGGGCCCCCCTCCGGCGGGCGGCGTGAGGCTAGCGGGCGAGCAGGAGTTTCTTCGTCTCGGTGAATCCCTGCGTCCTCATCTGGTAGAAATAGAGGCCCGAAGGCAACTCACCGCCACTGGCATCCTTGCCGCTCCACTGCACACTGTGCCGGCCGGCTCCCATGGCCCCATCGTGGAGGATGGAGACCACTCTTCCGGCGGCATCGAGGATCTGGAGCGTCACGTCGCAATCGATCGGAAGGTCGAAGAAGATCGACGCCTCGGAGGTGACGGGACTCGGCCGAGCATGCCCAAGGGCGAAGCACGTCACCGGCGTCACGGCGGACTGTTGGGCCGTGCTTCCCACTTCAGCCCCCTTCCGATCGGCCATGGGACCATCCTGATCGATGAAGCAGTAGAGATGGCCGGAGTTGGTGATGAAGAAGGCCTTCCCGTCCGCGATTGCCGGACTCGACCACGTCTTCTCACCCGTGTAGTACTCCCAGATCACGGAGCCATCATCGGGCTCGATGCAGAAGACGCCCTCGGCCCCGCTCGTTCCACCGTCACCCACATAGAGGCGGAAGTTGCCGCCGGTACCGGCCGCGGCGAACGACGACCAGGTCTCCTCACCGATATCCAAAACGCCGAACCATTCGATATCCATGTTTGCGGGATTGATCTGATAGATGCCCTTGCCGGACGTCATGTAGAGCATTCCGTCGGGACCCATGGCGGGAGTCCCCCGAACCGTGCACCCGAATCCAACCCGACCAGGGTAGATACCCTGCCCCGGGCCGTAGTCGAGCGCGAACTTGTACAGATACCCGCTGCACCAATGCGCGTACTGCTGCGGGCAATTGACCGGATCGTACGCGGTCTCCCCCGTCCCCACATAGACGCAGTTGCCATAGACCATCGGCGAGCCGAGGCCGGCCTGATCGAACGCGGCATCGAATTCATAGGACCAGCGCGTGGATCCGTCGGAGGCATTCAAGCAGTAGAATTCGGCGTTCCCTGCACCATACGCAACCGGGATGTAGAGCTTGTTGTCGTAGTAGACGGGCGAAGCGGCGATGTAACCATACATCTGCGCCGGTGGGATCATGTTGATGCTCCAGTCAATCGTGCCGTCGGTCAGCAGCGGCGGGTAGGCGGCCGACGTGTTGATGCAGTAGAGGTAGCCGTTCCGCCCCCCGACATAGACTTTGCTATCGTCAACCACCACCGGAGAGGAATCGACCCATTCCGCCTGATGGTCCCACAACCACTCTGTCGCGGTGCCGAACTGCTCGGTCCGCCACAACAGTCGCCCGCGGCCGGCATCGAGGCAGTAGAGACGCCGGGCGCCCATGGCCGGGGCGTTGGGAACCTGACCGCAGAGGACGTAGATCTTGCTGCGACCGAAGGGCAGAATCTGGACTGCCGGTGTGGATGTGATCCGGCCCGAGGTCGGGTAGCTCCAGATCTCCTGCCCGGTGTCGGCGTGAAGGCAGTAGAGCGTGTTGCCGGAGGCGACATAGACGTGCTTGTCGATAACGACCGGGGATGACCAGGAGATCGGATCGCCATCCGCCTCCCAGTCCCAAAGCGGTACTTGCACGGACTGCCCCGGCCCCACATCCGGCGTCTGGCCGGTGTGCTGGGCATCGAACTGGAACATGCTCCACGCGGTTGCACCGGCGATGCCGGCGCTGAGGGTAATGAGAAGGGCGGCGAGACCGACCCTTCGGAGACCGGGAATGCGTCGGGTGGCTGTCATGGAACTCTCCTTTCTGATCGAGATGCGGACCGCGATCTGGATGCGCCTGGGGGGACTAGCTGCACAATAACGGACACCCAGAGGTTTCAGTGTGTATATTATGATACATTTTTATCTCTGTCAAATGTATCATATTTGACATCATCACTGATACCCGATCGAGAAAGCGCTCCTCCCCCGAGGGAACGATGCGGCCCTTTGGCGTCTAGTGCCTAATGTATTATTATATAATAAAATAAGTCTGCAGCATTCGACACAATCGGGGCGGCAATGAGGTCGTTCACCCTCCGTCTCGACGTGGTCTGATCGCGGAGTTCATGTGAAGTTGAAGATTCAAAATGTATCAATATATATCATTTCTGTGATTCCACTCGTTGACATCCTCATGACCCACGAAGGTGATCCGCAAGTTGGGGCAGCGGGCGGCCGTCGCCATGACAGATCCCTGGTCGTCGAGCGGGGGAAAATCACGTCCGCCAGTCGCCTCGAGATCTGGGCACGCGAGGCGCTAGGGCAGAACGATCTCCTCTAAGGACCGTTTGGGAACGTGATGGACGCCCTTCTCGTCACGCCAGTAGCGGATGCCCCGCGGCGGGGTGACGCGCTCGATCACCACGTCCTCGGCCGGTTTCCCGAGCGCGAGCACCAGAAGGATCTCGTAGTTTTCCGAGAGGGCGAGTTCCCGGTGCAGGGCCGGGCGGGCGATCGAGCCGATCATGCAGGCCCCCAGGCCCATCTCCCGCGCGCCGAGCACCATCGATTGGGCCGCCACGCCATGGTCGCACCCGGGCGATTCACGAATGCGCCGATCACACAGGATGATGATGTAGGCGGCCGGACGCTCCCCCTCCACCGGTCCAGGCCAGTCCTCGATGTATCCCGCCCAGGAGAGGTGGGGAAAGATCCGGTCGTTGGTCTCCGGTGAGCACGACAGCTTGTACTTCAGCGGCTGCAGGTTCCCACCCGACGCCGACAGGCGCGCCAGATCGACCAGGGCCTCGAGGGTCTCTCGCGCCACCGGCTCGTCTTCTCGGTAGCGACGGACGCTGCGGGTTTGTTCGATGAGTCTCTGGAGCATACCACCATCCTAGGGAATCGAGTCGCCTCGTCTAAGGGAAAACGCGATCGGTCACATCCTCGAGCGCGTAGGGATGCGTCTCGGTCGCGAAGTAACTCCGGTTGGGCAGGCGCTCGAATCGTCCACCGAAGTATTGATTGAAGATCACACGGAAGGTGTTGACCGGCGTGATCTCATCTCCCAGCTGGCCATAGTCCTGATCGGGGAAGTGGTAAGCATTCAGGACCGAGAAGCGTTCGTAGATGTCCGTCGCATCGCCGTCCTCGAAATCGAGCCCTGCCCCCGGCCCATGATCACCCTGAATCACGATGATCACCGGCCGGTCGGCCTCGGTCAGGAGGCGATCGAGCGCCGGGAGTAGCCGCGTGTTCAGGAACCGCAGCTGATCGCGGTAAGCGCTGCGGTAGTCCTCCGCGGTGATTCCGCCGGAGGTGATCAGATCACTCCCGTCCGCCATCGTGAATCGTCCCTGCGGCTGCCGGCTCTCCCCGCTCGCTCCGAACACGAAGGGGGGATGGGGGCAGATGATGTGGGCCAGAACGAACGCGGGGGTCTCGAGATCGAGCACATCGGGCAGATGATCCAGCGCATAGAGGATGCGCCGACGATGCATATCGGTCTGGGTGCCGCCCCCCATGGCGCGCAGCAGAGCCGGGAGGGGCGTGGTGTTCAGCAGCTCACTCTGGAAGTCGTTCAGCGTCGGGCCCGGGGACAGGAAGAGGTCCGCGTTGCGGGCTTCGGTGGGATAGTAGCCGGTGGCGAAGGCGACGTAAGTGTATCCCAGGCGCCGGAGCACATGGGCGACGCGGCTCTGCTTGATGCGCTGGCGAAGCGGCTGGCGATCCTCCGACTCCCTGCCCATGCGAGCGGCCAAGTCGTCCAAGTACTCGAGACCGAGGGACGAGGCGAGCGAGAGCGTTGTCTGTGGGTAATTCGACCGCCCGTTCGCGATCACCCGGAATCCGCGATCCTCGAGGGCCGCCACCAAGGCGCGATTGTCGAGCCCGTACCGGTCCATCAGCATCGAAGCCTCGCCGTAGGCGTCGAGGATGATGTAGAAGATGTGCGGCAACGGATCGGATGCGTCCGCCCGCTGGGCAATCCATTGCTCGTCCTCCGGAGCCAACCCGGCGCCCGTCTCGCTCGGCGTCGAGATCTCCGCGATCCCGATCTGGACGAGCGCCCCGATCACGAGTACCCCCCCCAGCAGATTCGCCCCGCGGCTCACGCCCGTCACCGGCGTCCGCCGGCGGATCAAGGCCACCAAGGCCACGAGAAAGAGGCCCCCCAGCAGCAGGATGGCCAATCGATTCGGCCCCAACTGCACTGGACCGAGCGGGATCACCGTTGCCCCCAAGAGGTTGTGCACGTGGCCGTGGGAGAGAAAAAGAAGCAGCGAGACCGAGGCCAGGAGTGCGCCCCGAGCCCCATCGCGCAGGGCCAGCGCTCCGGCGCCCAGGGCGAGCGCGGCCAGGAGTAGGGTGCCGATCAGGGGCAGGACCATCACGCCGGGCGATAGCTCCCCGGCGTTGTGTGCATAGAGAAAGAGCACCGGGAAAGCGGCGAAGAGGAAGGGATGCCACGGGCCGGCTGTCTTCATGATCTAGTTCTTCCTCCGCATGAGGTAGAGCGTCCTTTCGGTACCCGGAATCGCCTCCCGGCGTTCAATCCGGAACTCGCGCCCGAAGGCGGCCTCGAAACCTTCCCGGTGGTAGTGGGGAAAAACATCCTCCCGCGTGGCTAGCAAGCGGCGCACCTGGGAGTCACTCTTGGGCACGAACTCGATGATCAGCGTTCGGCAGAGGCCACCGAAGTAGGCCGCCAACCGCGCCAGGGGAACGTTGTTCGAGATCGCCAGGTGGTGAATGAGCGCGAGGGCCAGCACCCCATCGACCGGTCCTCGTTCCGCCAGCGACATCCGCTCGCGGTGTGCCCATCCGAGCCCGGGGCTCGGGTTCGTCAGATCGAGCACGAGTGGCAACAGGTGCGTCTCCCCCGCTTGGCGACACCGGCGGTAGGCGAGTTCCACGGCGGCCGGATCGATGTCGAAGGCAACGACCGGCAACCCTAGGCGTGTCACCACGCGCGTCATACGCCCGGTGTTGGCGCCGAGATCCCATATCGCGCGCGCTCCCGTCTCGCGAATGAACTCCTCGAGCAGGCGTTCCTTGTGGGCGAGGGCCCCCTCCGAGTAGTTGGTCGCATCGTAGTAGTCGGCCCACTCGGTGCCCGCCGGTTCCCAGCGAAGCTTGCTCACGGCGGCCGCGAGATGATTGAGAAGACCGGTCATCGCGCGGGGGTTCATCCCGCGCCCATGGGCCACGGCCTTCGGGTCGACCGCACGGTCGGCGAATCGCCTTTGTGTGGCGGCGTGAAGGTGTATATGCGCCAGCAACCGTGGCTTGAGCTTCGTGCGGAGGGGCAGAAGACGGCTCGCCAGATCCAGCGGCACGCCGTCGATGTGCACCCGCAGCAGCTGGCTGAGACGCGCGTCGCAATAGCTCATGAGCGCCAGGGGCGCCAGGAAGTGCTGGCAGAACTGGCGGTAGGCCACCCAGGGCTCCCCTTCGCGATGAACATCGAAAGAGAGCGTGTCGATCAAGACCGGTCGTCCCCGGTGAAATTGGATGTTGTACGCCGAAGCATCCTTCAAGGTCATGCCACGCGCCAGCGCGCGCCGCTGCAACTCAACCGTGAGTCGCGCCGCATCCTGCAGCTGGCTGAAGCACCACTCATAGGGATAGGACGTAAAGAAGATCGGTTCGGGCCGGATGACTCTGTAGGCGGCATCCGATGCCGGAGGGGCGTCCACAGATTCATGGGGAATCAACAAGCCGTCGGCGGTGAGCTCGTCGTACAGACCGGACGAGAGCAGTCGCTCGAAGGTGTGGCGATAGACCTGATTGACCTGGCGGTACAGCGTACCGTCGCGTCGGAAGAGGAACCCGCTCGGATCGCGGAATGAGCTGGCGAGGACCTCGCACCGGACCGGGTTAGACATGGTCTCGTGGCTCGGTTTTGTGCCGCGAAGTGAACAGGGCCTTCAGCCGTCGCCAGTAGAGCTTCAAGGCTACCCCCAATCCCAGCACGCCGGCGAGCAGGAGCTGGAGCAGGTAGCTGCCGCTTCCCGGATCGAGGTAGGCATGAGCACTCTCGGTCAACAACAGGAGTGCGGCCACCGCGAGGGCAACCCTGCGTCTTCTGCGGGACGCCCGCATCGTGCGTCCTCCTCCCCCGCCGCGGGGGCGATCACGATCGTTCGACTAGGTTACCTAAGAGCCTATGGGGTCGAGTGCTAGTGGTCAACACCCATTCCCGCATCGGGGGCGCGGCGGGCCCCGATCCACAGCGCGATCCCCGAGTAGACGAGCGGCAGGAAGAGCAGAACCACGACGAACAGCTGCCCCGGCCTCTCGCCCAGTGCCTTGTACAGGTCGAAGCTGAAGAAGGCGACGATCCCGAAGAGCACCAAGAAGAGACCGACCACCCGCGGCCAGCGCCGGCTCAAGAAGGCGAGCAGAAAGAAGGGAAGAGGCACCAGACATTGCATGAGAATCGAGACGACGCCCTCCGCCAGGCCGCTCAGGATCGAGAAGACCATCCAGAAGGATCCGAAGGCGATCAGGATCCGGAACGCCGCCTTCTGAGCGCCCCAGTAACCGGTCAGGTAGCTGATGAAGTAGGTAACGAGCATGAGGGCCAGGACCGGACCGGCGGGAAACGCGGTGTCGTCCAGGTTGCGGAGGCCCCAGGTTCGGGCAATCACGACCGCGGTAAGGAAGATCCCCCCGGCGAGATACGCCCGATAGCCGGACCGGATCGTGATCTGGTGTTGGAACTCGTCCCTGTCCTTGAGAAGGCCGGCCTCGCGCAGGAGGCCCGGGCCGAAGCTACCCACCGCGAGCAGGATCAGCCAGGCCATGTTCACGGTGGCCCCCAGGAAGAGCCCGGCGACCACTAGGGCCACGGAGGCGATGCCGATGGGAGAGGCCTTGATCCGCCGCTCTGGGCGTGGGTTCGATGGCATGGTCTAGCTTCCTTCCTCCTCGATGAGCTCGAAAAGCGCCTCCACGGGTACGTCGAAGACGCGGGCGATCCTGAGAGCCAACTCTATCGATGGCCTGTACTTACCCTTCTCGATCGAGAGCACCGTCTGGCGCGTGACCCCGATCCGATCGGCCAATTCCTGCTGGGTCATGCCGTCGGCCTCAAAACGATGCCTTCGGAGATGATTCTCGACCGCCATATGATCAATGTAAAGTAAACTGTACTTCACGTCAAGAATACTTTACTCGAACCGGGCGCGGGGATCGCCGCTGTCGCCCCCGGAACGGAGGGAGGTGAGGAGCGCAGGCGACCCCCGGCTACCCGTTAGCCAGACCTTGGAGCATGTGAGGTCGGAGGAGGGCCGCCCCCATGTAGGTGCTGAACTGCCCCAGATCAACCCGCGCGGTGAGGTCGAGAGAAAGGGGGGTCACGGTGACATTCCCCTCGACCTTCAGGCTCCAGACATCGGAACCGGGTTCGGCCTCCTGGGGATCGGCGATTTGATCAAACGCGTGAGTGTTGTTCATCTGGGAACGTTCGGCCGCCCGCGGCAGGTAGTAGCGGCGCCGCGAGAGCCGCGCAACGCGCACCGGGGTGTCGATCGTGGCGTCGGCTGGGATATTGACGTTGAGGGCATCGACATCGGGAGGATAGGTCACCCCGAGGAGCGAGCGGGCAAAACGGCCGGTGAAGGCGATCGCCGCCGAGAGGTCGCACGGGTTGTCGCCGGCCAGCTGGTGGATCGGATCCATCTCCACCGAGATGGCCAAGGAGGGGATGCCGAAGGCACCGGCCTCCAGCGCTGCGCCGACGGTTCCGGAGACCGTGACCTCCGATCCCAGATTGGCGCCGTAGTTGATCCCCGAGACCACCAGCGCCGGCGGCCGATCGGCCACCTCCATGAGGGCATGAACCACGGTCTGCGCGGGGCTGGCATCGACCGAGTAGGCCGACACGTCTTCGCCACCGACCCGCCGGGACACGCGGAGCAGCCGCCCGGTCGAGCCGTGGGGCATCGATCGGCCACCCCCCGACCACTGCCGATTCGGAGCCACGATCAGAAGCTCGCCCAGGGGGCGGAGCGACTCGGCCGCGGCCCATAGCGCATCGGACTCGATGCCGTCGTCATGGGTGAGCAGGATGAGATCAGGCTTCAAGTGACCTACCCTCCTTGGAATCCGCGTTCGATCCCGACAAAGCAACGCTATCCAGAGCGGGTTATGGTCGGTTGATGCCAGCGTGAGGAGTCGGTGACGATTCGGGATTCAGGGTCCGCTCGCCCGGTGGTAGGATGTGACGGATGTGCGGGCGTACACCCCGCGTTCCGAGGGAAGCCGTAGCCGATGAATCAACGCGTCACATCACCCAGCCGTTTCGGTCTGTTGGCCGGAGGCATCGTCGCCCTCTCGCTGGGCGCCCTCGACGTGTGGGCGGCACTCTTGACTTCCAGCGCCGCGCGGACGCCGCTGCCCGTCCTTCTGTCGTCGCTGGGCGCTCTGGTTCTCTTCACCTTCCTCATCTTCCAGGTGCTGTGGTGGATCGCACACTGGATCCCGGCGCTCAAGGCCGATCGCGCCTGGCGTCTGATGACCGCTCTCAGCCTGGGCGTGCTGGTGTTTGTCGGCCTGGGGCAGCTTTCGGAGCTGCTCCCGGCGGCCATCCACGCCTCGTCCGGGAGCGGTCGCCTGGAATCGGTCCGCTTTCTCGGGGTGCTGATCCCGAGCGGGCTGATCAGCATCAGTTGCTACCTGGCCTTGGGTCGCGAGGCCACTCGGGGGCGAGGAGGGCGGGCGCTCTTCGCGGCGGCGGGAACCCTGCCGATCGCGTGGCTGGCCGGCGTCTATGTCCTGTGGAATCGGTTCTTCGCCATGGGATCGACCGGTAGTGTGCATCCGGCACTCGGGATCCTGGCCGCGGTGGTGGTTTCGGTCGCCGCGCTCCTCTACTTCGCACACCGGATCGCGCGACGAGACGCCACCCTGTCGATCTCCGCGATTCTCATCCTGATCGTCATCGGCGGCCTGCTCTCGGCCGTCCCGCGTGGCGGGCGAGACGATCTGCCTCGCGGGTTATCGATCCCCGGAGCCCCGCGGCACGTGCTGTTCATTCTGATCGACACGCTGCGCCAGGATGCCCTCTCGTGCTATGGGTCGGAGAGGATCCAAACTCCCCACATCGACCAGTTGGCCGGCGAAGCGGTACGCTTCACCGATGCCGTCTCCCCGGCGCCCTGGACCCTGTCGGCCATGTCCTCGATCATGACCGGACTCTCTCCGCTGGTCCACGGCGTTCGAGACACGAGCATCCCTCTGCCGAACGGAATCCCGACCCTGGCCGAGGGGATGCGAGAGCGGGGGTACGTGACCGGGGCGATCGGTAGCAACCCGACGCTCGCCCCCGGCAGCCGTCTCAACCGGGGATTCGACACCTACGACTGGTTCCCGAGGCCCAAACTGGAAGAGCGCCTGATCGGCGCCAGCCTTTTGCGCGCGTTCTTCTCCCATCGTTGGCAAAGCGATCTGACGACGACCGAGATCACCGATCGGGGAATCGATTGGTACCGATCGCATGGGCAAGAGAACACCTTCCTGTGGCTTCACTACTTCGATCCGCACATCCCCTACGAACCCCCCGGCGCCTTTCGCCCGGGAGGGACGCCGCCCCCTGGACTCACCGAGATCACCGTGCGACGCGCCCGCCTGGGCCGGCATGTCGGCCGGACACAGCGCGAACGCGAGTGGATTCGCGATCTCTATCTTGGCGAAGTCCGCTACGTCGATCGTGAGGTCGGGCGCCTGATCGACGCGCTGAAAGAGATGGGGCTCTATGATGACATGGTAATCGTGCTGACCAGCGATCACGGTGAGGAGTTCTGGGATCACGACGGCTTCGAGCACGGTCACACACTCTACCGGGAGCTTCTTTCGGTGCCGCTCATGATCAAAGCTCCCCATGCGGACACGCCGGGGGTCATCGATCAGCTCGTCAGCACGGAGGCGATCCTCCCCACCCTGTTCGATTTCTGCGGCGTCGCCTTCGAGCGGGATGTCCTTACCGGCAAGTCGCTCGCCGGAATCTGGGATGCGTCTTTCCCGGCGGTGACGGATGAGCCGATTCTGAGCACCATGATGCTCTACTTCGACGATCGGGTAGCGCTCACGACCCCCGATCTGAAGTACATCCGCTCCTCGGTCACCGGGCGGGAGCTTCTCTTCGACCGGCGAACCGACCGCGGTGAGCAGGTCGAGCTCGTACGATCGCGACCCGAGGCGCGGCAGGCCATCATCTCCCTCCTGGATGGCCAGCTGGCCGGGGAGGCGAAGAGGCGTCCCCTGTACGTGAAGGAAGGCGAAGAGCTCCCCGCGCTCGACGAGTCGATGATCGGACGGTTGCGGAGCCTCGGCTACGTCGATTAGCCCCAGAGAGCAGAGGCCGGGTCGGCGATGCCGACCCGGCCTCCCTATATTGAGCGCGGACTCATGCTCCTGTAGCCGAGCAGCAACAGCAGGTCGACTGTCTGGCGGGCTATCAGTCTGAAGAGCAAAGATGCCTGTGTCTGGTGCGTTCCACGGAGTTGCCCGACGTCCGCGCTCTCAAAGGCTCGACAGATCCCGACCGGGGCTTCCGGTTGGAATCCATCCAGCACTGAAAACATGGCGGATCATGGACCTCCTCCGATAGCGGGTGATGTGGACGCGGTTTCCTTCACGTTAGTCCGGTCGCGGGGGGGTGATCACGGCGCCTCCCAAGGACGGCGGGCGCCGCAGCGTTCGCGCAGCCCGGCCCGCGCGGTGCGCAGGTCGCCTCGGATCATGCCCCAGGTCACCCAATCGATGCGCTGCCGTCGGGAAGGGATCCGCTGCGCCTGGCGCATGACACCCTCCCGAACGAATCCGAGTCTTCGGATCACTCGCAGACTTGCGGCATTGCCCTTCCCCGCCTCCACCGAGACGCGGTCCAATCCCAGGCCGTCAAAGGCCCAAAGCAGAACCGCGGAGGCCGCCTCGGTAACATAGCCGCGGCCGCTGGTCGACGTACGCGCCCAGTACCCGAGGGTCGCGGTGCCCTGGTCGAGCTGGATGTTGTGCAAGCCGACGTTCCCGGTGAGGCGACCGCGAACCCTCCCCCCCCGGGGCCCCTCCCGCCGCTCCCAACACGCCCACACCGCGTGGTGAGGGTTGCGCGAGACGCGCCGGATGAAGGGAAGAAGGTCCTCCGGGCGGTGGGTCTGATCGGGAAAGGGAAGCCACCTTCGCAGACGCGAGCGGCTCTCCTCGATGGCCTCGTACATCACGGGTGCGAACCTCGGCTTGACCGGCCATAGCAGCAGTCGCCGGGTCGTCAGCCGGGGTCGGGTGAGCGGTGGTGGGGTCCGGGCCATAGCACCTCCTCCTTTGGAACCTTCTTGGAATGCACCCCGGGGGCTTTTCAAGCCTTTTTGTTCTGGATCGAAGACGGCCTTCCTCCCTGTGTTGACTGGCGTAGGGGACCCTGAACACGATCAACCGATTGGGCGATCGAACATCGCCCGTTTTCCTGACCAGACAATCTCGATTCCGATTCGGCCTTCACATCTTCCGGCGTGGACAACCTGTGGAGATGTGGAAACCCATCCTCGCCTGTGCTTATACTCACGCGACGCTAATCAGATTCTCATCGGGAGGTGCGGCATGGAAAAGGAGCCTTGCTGGGAAACGCGCCAGATGAAGTGCCCCGAGGGTGAGCACATGGCCACCCTGCTGATCGAGTGGGCCGACACGGATGGGCAGCCGACCATCCGCAGCATCGAGTGCGACAACCCCCTGCTCTCCGGCATCGACAACTGGGACTGCCAGTGGCAGTGCTGGGAGAAGATCCAGGCCGAGTTGGCGAACGAGCATTGACACTCTTCTCCGGGACCAGGAGTGTCACGTGAGCTCTCTAACCCACTTGGAATGCAGCCAGTGCGACCAACGGCTCTCCCCGACGCAATGCTGGAATCTGTGCCCAGCCTGCCAACGACCCCTCCTCACTCGCTACGACCTGGAGACCCTCCGGAGCCGGCTCGACCGTGACCGCATCGGCCACGGCCCCGCCAACCTGTGGCGGTACGCTGATGTGTTGCCCGTCGCTGACCTTCGCCATCGATTCACCCTCGGCGAGGGATGGACACCCCTCAGTCGGGCAACCCGCCTAGAAGAGGCGCTGGGAATTCAGGAAGTCTGGATCAAGGATGAAGGGATCAACCCCACCGGTTCCTTCAAAGCCCGCGGGCTGTGCCTGGCGGTCTCGCGCGCCCACGAGCTCGGCGTGCAAGAGGTTTCGATCCCCTCGGCGGGAAATGCCGCCGGGGCGCTGAGCGCCTATGCCGCGCTGGCCGGAATGACTGCCCACGTCTTCATGCCCCGCGACGTGCCGCGGCCCTTCATCTCCGAGTGCCGCGCGCTCGGGGCCCACGTCACCCTGATCGACGGCGTGATCACCGATTGTGGCCGAGTGGCGGCGGAAGGCGTTCGCCGACACGGATGGTTCGACCTATCGACCCTCAAAGAGCCCTACCGGATCGAGGGAAAGAAGACGATGGGCTACGAGGTGGCCGAGCAACTCGACTGGACGCTTCCCGATGTCATTATCTACCCCACCGGCGGAGGCACCGGACTCATCGGCATGTGGAAGGCCTTCGAGGAGATGGAACAGCTGGG
>Ga0180432_10001815_pt1 | contig 32986 bp, 29 predicted proteins | sample SS_ome_10_FD_132414 | JGI IMG/M metagenome (GOLD analysis project Ga0180432, IMG submission 132414) | Hypersaline lake sediment archaeal communities from the Salton Sea, California, USA - SS_1_MS_2 metaG | ecosystem: Environmental > Aquatic > Non-marine Saline and Alkaline > Hypersaline >...
ACCTGATCGTCTGGAACCGCGACGCGTCAAACGCAGACCGAAACCCTACACGTTCCTGGTCAAACCACGATCCTGGTATCATCGCCAAGGAGGACACGTATGCGCTTAGCTTCATGCCATTCACTCCTGACACCTTTTTCCAGCCTATCGGCGCTCGTCGTTACGGGAAGGGGGCCGAACGCTGTCGCGCGGGACGGCGATGACGCCGGTGCGCGACATCTCGCGGATCCCGTAGGGGCGGCACAGATCGACGAAGGCCTCGACCTTGTCTTCGGGCCCGGTGATCTGGACCGTCACGCTTCGCGGGGCGACGTCGACGATGCTGCCGCGGAAGACCTCGGCGATCTGCCGCATCTCACCGCGCTTGTCCGGCGGACAGGCGACCTGGATCAGTACCAGGTCGCGAACCACGCACGGCTGCTCCGTCAGGTCGCGGACCTTGACCACCGAAACCAGCTTGCCCAGCTGCTTGCGAATCTGCTCGAGCGTGGACTCATCCCCCGTGGTCACGATCACCATCCGCGACAGCGCGGGGTCTTCCGTCCTGCCGACCACGAGCGAGTCGATGTTGTAGCTCCGTGCGGCGAACATGCCCGACACGTGGGCCAGGACACCGGGCTGATTCTGCACCAGGACGCTGAAAACAGCCTTACGTTCCATGATGATACCCTTGCATACCCACCCGTCGTCCGCGGGCGGGCCGGATCCCATGTCGGAGTACCGCAGCAGCCCTACAGCATGCTCTCCGTCGGCGTCCACTCGGGCATCGAGCCCATGTCCATCTCGTCGATGGCCTTGCCCACCGCCACCATCGGATAGACGTTCTCTTCGGGCTCGACGTCGAAAGCGGCCACGGTGAAGATCTCGCTGGCCAACAGCTCGCGGATCGCGTCGCCGACGTCGGCCTTGTCGCTGATCGTCATCCCCTTGGCGCCGTACGCCTCGGCGATCTTCGCGAAGTCCGGGTTGTGCAGCCGGGTCGCACAGTAACGACGATCGAAGAACAGCTCCTGCCACTGACGCACCATGCCCTGGAACTGATTGGCCAATACGACCGCCTTGACCGGCAGCCCCTGTTCGACGGCGGTGGCGCACTCGGTGATTGTCATCTGGAACGAACCGTCCCCGTCAATATCGATTACCGTCATCTCCGGACGGCCTACCTGCGCGCCGATCGCGGACGGCAACCCGAACCCCATCGTCCCCAACCCGCCAGACGTGATGAACCCCCGCGGGTGGCGGCACTGGTAGAACTGCGCCGACCACATCTGATGTTGCCCCACACCGGTCGTGACGATGGCGTCGCCGCCGGTCTGACGCGAAATCTCCTCGATGACGGCCTGCGGCTTGATCCGATCGCCGGACCGGTCATAGGAAAGCGGGTACTTGCGCTTCCACTCCGCGATCTGGTCGAACCATTCGTTCCGGTCGCGGTGCTCGATCAGCGGCAGCAGCTCTGACAGGATCAGCTTGGCGTCGCCCACCACGGGGATGTCGACCTTGACGTTCTTGCTGATGCTGGACGGATCGATGTCGACGTGAACCACCCTGGCCTTCGGCGCGAAGGTGGATACCACCCCCGTGACGCGATCGTCGAACCGCGCCCCGATCGCCACCAGCAGGTCGCAATTCTGGACGGCGTAGTTGGCGTAGGCCGTCCCGTGCATGCCCAGCATCCCGAGGTACAGCCGCTCTTCGGCCACCCCGTCGAACGTTCCCATGGCCAGCAGCGTCGTCGTCACGGGCGCGTTCGCTGTCCGGGCCAGCTTGCGAAGCTCTTCCGAAGCGCCCGATAGCACCACCCCTCCGCCGACGTACAACACCGGACGCTCGGCGGCGTTGATGGCCTGGGCGGCCAGACGGATCTGACGGATGTGGCCCTTCCGTCGCGGTCGATAGCCCGGCAAGTCCATCTTGACCTCGGATAATGGCACCTTCGTGGCCATCTGGACGTCCTTGGGCAGATCGACCAACACGGGTCCGGGCCGCCCCGTCTGGGCGATGTGAAACGCCTCGCGGACCGCCCGGCGCAGGTGGCGAACGTCCTTGACCAGCATGTTGTATTTCGTCACTGGCCGGGTCACGCCGGTAACGTCCGCCTCCTGAAACGCGTCATTGCCGATCACGGCCGTGGCCACCTGGCCCGTCAAGGCCACCACCGGAATGCTGTCCATATACGCCGTCGCCAGCGCCGTCGTCAGGTTCGTCGCCCCCGGGCCGCTCGTCGCGATGCACACACCCACCTTACCCGTGGCGCGCGCGTACCCGTCGGCCATATGCCCCGCCCCCTGCTCGTGCCGACTCAACACGAACCGGATCGGGGATTCGTACAGCCGGTCGAACATCGGCATGATGGCCCCGCCACCATACCCGAACATCACCTCGACGTTCTGGTTGACAAGCTCCTCGTGAAGCAGTTCGGTGCCCAGTTTCGCTTCGGGGGGTGCAGACGGAGGGTCTGCGGCCTGAGCGTCGCGGGCCATGGTTTTTCTCCTTTCCAATAGGGTTCCCATGGATCGAAAGCCATCCCGCAGCCGCCTACGAGATGACCGGGCGGTCACCGGTTGGTGGTCGCCCCACGGGGGCCCCGCCCCCATGGAACGTCCCGCCCTGGACGTATCTAATTGTCGGCAAGAAACAGCAGGGTCCCTTACCACTTTCTATTCTATCGGATGCCAGGCGCCAGGCCAACTGCCAAGCAGCCCGGACCGTCCCCATCAGACCTGTTTGACCTCGATCCGGTCGGAGACCTCGACGAAGTACCGGTTGCCCCGGGTGATTAGGGCGCTGCCGAGGTGCCGGCGGGCGACGTTGAGCATCTTGCTGATCGCCTCGGAGGGGCTGATCTTTCGGTCGCGCCCGCGGTCCCCCCAGATCCACGCCTGTTCGGCCAGATCCGCTCCGCTCGTGCCCGGAGGCGTGTCTCCCAGGCTCCGATGCACCAGCCAGCCGATGATCCGCGCCTGTTGCTGCTGACCGGGCATCTCCTCCCGCCGCAGCCTGTCGAGGGCGATGTGGTCGATATCCAACACGCTGCCCTTTGGCGGCCTGCGGAGCACCAGCTCGATCCGCCGCGGCGGAACCGCCTGCCAGGGCAGGCCCACGTCCGCCTGGTAGACCAGTCCATCGAGGTAGGCGCGGACGATCCGCACGTTGCTCGCGTCAAGGCTCCAAAAGGGCTCCCCGAACGTCGCAGCCGTGTTGACCAGGACGTCGAGCTGGCTCTCGTCGTCCGGCCGCGCGGGCAGATCCCGGTCGAGCTGGTCGAGCAGGAACAGCGAGCAGAGCGTGGCCGCGTACGTCCCCAGGCTGGACAACCCCGCGATCACGTAGAACGTCCGAACCGTCGGGCCGTCCTCGAAGCTGAACCGCCGGACCAGACCGTAGTCCTCGGTGAGCTGCTCGCCCTCCTCCTCGAATCGTCGTTGGGCAAAGACGTCCCCGAAGTGCTCGTCGCGGATGCTCTGATCGGGAGCGTCTGGATCCCGACACGTGAAGGCGAACCGTTGCCCCTCCGACTGGGGCCCAAAGTACTGCCGCATCAGGCTGCCGAACAAGACGGGGCGACCGACCAGCATGGCCACCGTCGGAAAGATGCCCTGCAGGGCGCGGGGCACTTCCGGTTTCGCCGCCCCGACCGGCACCGGCGCGAACTGGACGGCCGGCGCGTCCCAAAACGACAGATGCCGGGCCAGCGTAATCAGCGACTGGGCGTCACGTACGTGGGCGTGCACGTCCGCCAGGCAGAAGACATAGGCCTTCGGCTGCGTCGTGGCCGAGTTCACCCCTTGCCGCATCGGACGCCAGAACCATCCGCTCAGCGTCGCACCGTGCGCTTCCGGCAGCATGTCCAGCCGCATATGGATGGCTTCCAGCTCCCGGAAGAGGGAGTAGACCACCCCCACCAGCTCTCTGGACTCGACCGCCCCAGTCGATTCCAGCAGTTGCCGTAACTGGTCGGCCAACCGTCGATGGGACTCAGCGTCTATCGAGGCCGAACGTGCCCGGCCGCGCGGGGATTTCATGATCGCGCTCGTCTCCTGTCGCTGCCCGTCGGGTCAGACAGTCACTGAGTCGATGATACCCAGAAGACCTCGCCGGCGTCTAGCGGCGCGGCACGGCGCGCCCGCCAGTCAGGACGATCCCGCCTCCGGCCCTATCCGTGAATCGTCGCGAGAATCGCCATCCGACGTCGTCCCTTTCTGCGGGTCCTCTTCGGGCTCGGGAGAAGACCGGGGCTCCGCTGACAGCCCAGGTACGGACGGCGAGGCCGGTCTGTCATGGACTGGCAGCATGCGAAGCTCCGCCGACCCGTTTGCCTCCGCCACCCGTCGGACCTCATTCCGGAAGTTCGTCAACAGCAGCTGGTTGACGGATGACACCATCCGTACGGAGACCGACCCATCCAGGCCAAACAGGACACCCGCCTGCCACAGCCGGTGGTGACCGTCGATTACCGCGAATCGCCCGTTGCCAAGGCGCAGCACGCTGATCGGGTGCTTGGGGAAGTAGCTTGCATTCAGCCGATCGAAATCCTCAGCCTGCGCGAACAGCCACCGAACCAGATGAACCTTGGCGTACTGAAGGCAAGGCTGCGTGGCGTCGAAGGACGGGATGCGAACCCGCCCCACCGTCCACGTGGGTGCTGGCGGGCCGTAGAGCGACTCGAACGACTTCATCGCCGAATCGAACGAGATGCTCGTACTGATCATCCGGAGGATCCGGGCCAGTTCCTCTTCGGAGACCTCCCCCCTCTGGTATCGCTTCGCCAACGCAGCTAGTGCGGCGATGTCCATGGTCTACTGATGCCCCGCACCATGCCACGTCGCCCGACCCCGCTACGAGACGGTCACCGTGCCGGGCTTGCCCAGTCTGCCCTCAATTGTGACCGATCGGCCGGTCATCTGCTCGATGACGGCTGCATTCGTCACGCAGTGCCGGGTGACCTTGGACGTGGTGAACCGGCTCGGTCCCCCTGCCAGAGCCAACGGGAGCATCATCTGGTCGGCGGCGTTCGGATCTAGTCCCGCCCGTCCGCTCTTCTCGGCGTCGAGGAAGTCGGCCATGCCCCCCACGGCCTCGGCCCCGGCGCTCTCCGGCGTCTTGCCCTTGTCCGTCACGCCCACACAGGCGGTGTGGGTGTCGTCGAAGGCAGCCCACATCGCACAGTACCCGGCTGCATCCGTCGCGTCGATCACCTCGATTTCCATCTGGATGGGCTTGAGCCCGCGCCGCTCCATCTGCAGTCCGGCGGCCCGACGCATGCGATGACCGATGTTGATCGGATGATTGGCGATCTTGACCGCGCCCTTCAGCGACCTCAGGGCCCCGCGCTCCAAAAGAGTCATGGGCACGAGGGCCCCGGGCTGGACCCCTCCCTCGATCTGGGCGACCAGCGTGCCGCCGCCACGCGGATAGAAGCCCGCGCGCGGCATGCCGACGCTCATGTTCACCCCAACGCTACGCATGAGCGGCACCCATGCGTACGCCAGGTAGTCGAAGCAGGGGGCCTTGGGATTGTGCGTCCCACCCGTGATCTTCAAGAGGCTCTGACCCTCACCCAGCGCCAGCGGCAGTGCCACGGTTTGCAGGATTAACCCCGTCGACCCCGCCGTTCCGATGTCCAGCGCGTACGTGCCAGTCTGGACGGGGCCCGGCCGGAATACGAGCTTGGTCTGCCCAACCGTCAGCTCCTCCATCTCGACGCCGCAGATCTGAGCCACCGCCCGAACGGCCGTCACGTGCTGCGGCCTCAACCCGGCCACGGTGCGATTGCTGCGGATGTTTGTGATCGTTATAGGCTTCCCGAGGCACGCTGACAGCGTCAGCGACGTCCTGAGGATCTGCCCCCCGCCTTCTCCCTGTGACCCATCGATCTCGATCAAGGTCCCTCAAACCCTCTCCGCTCCCGAAATCTGGGGGCCCAACTATGCTATCTCATCGCACCACGAGGGGCAACGCCACAACGCCCCTCCCCATCGCCGATGTAGAATCTGGCGGTTGATCTCGTCTGTCCCTGCGCATAAGCTTTATATAGGCGGGGGATTGTGGGACGTTGATACCGTGGCGATCAGCCACCGGCAGGAGCGCCGCCGGCGAAGCCGGTGGGTTCTGTCCGCACCGATCCACGCAGGAGGTCTATCCGTGACCGTTACCGACAGAATCGCTTGCTCGCTGGTCTCCCTGACCTTCCTGGCAGCTGCGGGCTGCTCCGTGGACGCCTGGCTGTCTCCATTCGGCAGCTATTACTACTACGTGAACGGCTACACGGGCCAGACCCCGTCCTTGTTCTCGTTGGACACGACCTCCACGACCTCAACGACGACCGGAGGAACGACCGACGGCACGAACGGGGACACCACCAGCGGGCTTACCGACGGGTTCGACTCGCAAACCACCGACACCTCGGGCGCGGTCCCGGACGTCAACGACGACTTCAGCGACGGCACTCTGGACGGCTGGGACATTATCAGCGGCACCTGGGTCATCACCACTGACGGCGCGGCCCAATCGAGCGGACCGACCGGTTCCGGCTTCAATGCCATGGTCATCGGCCTGGACAGTTGGACCGACTACGAAGTCGAGCTGGACATCCGTCTCGACTCCGGAGAAGAGTATGCCGTCGGCGTTCGTTGGCAGAACAGCCAGACCTGGTACCACTGCTCGCACACCGTCGGCGGGATCGCCAGCGTCTTCAAGTACCTCAGCGGCGCCGCGACTCGAGAGCTTGGCAGCGGCGTCAGCACGCCTCTGGACGACGGCACCTGGTACCACTGGAGGATCGTCGTCCAGGGCAGGACCATCACCTTCTACGTCGAAGGCGAGCAGGTCCTCTCCGTCGAGGACGGCAATTCGCCTATCACCTCCGGGAAAGTCGCCCTGCTTGTCCGGGCGGGATCCATCCTCAGTTTCGACAACGTGACCGTTCGTCCCATCGGCGGGTAGGAAATCTATTGACCGAGTTTCAGTTCGTCGCGGACCTCGCGGAACGCCTCCACCGCGCGGTCGAGCTGCTCGCGCGTGTGCGTCGCACAGATCTGGCAGCGCAGGCGGGCCTCGCCCTTCGGCACGACCGGGTAGCCGAAGCCGCTGACGAAGACGCCGCGATCCAGCAGCGCCTTCTGGGCACGAATCGCCAACGCCGTCTCCCCGACGATCACCGGCACGATCGGCGTGATCCCATCGACAACCGTCAACCCCAGCTTCCCGATCTGCTCCCGGAAACAGGCCGTGTTCTCCCGAAGTTGGACGATCCGTTCCGGCTCGGCCATCAGGATGTCGATGGCGGCGATCGCACCGCAACAGACAGCCGGCGGCAGGGCGTTGCTGAACAGGTGTGGCCTGGACTTCTGGATCAGGTAGTCGCACACCGCCCGACTGCCAGCCACGTACCCCCCACACGCGCCGCCCAGCGTCTTGCCTAGCGTGCTCGTCTGGATCACCCCCTCGCCCAGAACGCTCAGATGCTCCGCCGTGCCCCGACCGTGCTCGCCCAACACGCCGGTCGCATGCGACTCGTCGACGACCAGAACGGCGTCGTGGCGGTCGGCCAGCTCCTTGAGTCGGCCAAGCTGGGCGATGTCCCCCTCCATGCTGAACACCCCGTCGGTCACGATGAGCTTGACGCGAGCACCGGCTTGGGCCAGCCCCTCCGCCAGCTTGTCCACGTCCTGGTGGGGATAGATGAAGCGCTGGGCCTTGCTCAGCCGGATCGCGTCGATGATGGAGGCGTGGTTCAACGCATCGGAGAAGATGGCGTCCTCGGGCGTCCGCGCCAGGGTCGGAATCAGGCCGATGTTGGCGTCCCAACAGCTGATGAACGTCAAGGACGCCTCACAGCCAAGAAACTCGGCGATCTTGGCCTCCAGTTGGCCGTGGCACGTCATCGTCCCGCAGATGAACCGAACACTGGCCGTCCCCATCCCGTACCGATCCAGCCCCTCTTTGGCCGCCGCGATCACCCGCGGATCATCGGCCAACCCCAGGTAGTTGTTGCTGCTCAGCATGACGGTCGGGCGACCGTCCATCGTCACGGCGGGGGCTTGCGGGGACTGAAGCTCGTTGGCTTGCTTGTATTGGCCCTTCTGGTGGAGCTGGTCCAGCTCGCCAGCCAGGACCCCGTCCAGGGAGGTCACCATGACGTGCTCCAAAAACGGCCCGCCCCGCGATCCGCCTACTTGCGGCGGTGGACGGGCAACTTGGCCCGCTTCTTCCAAGCCGGGATGCTCTGCTGATACCGGATGACCAGCCACCCCACGCAGATCAACGCCGCCGCGCAGCAAATCGCGCCGAACAGTTTCAGCACGTTGCTCATCGTGGTCCCGGCGGCCGACTGCGAGTCGGGCACCGGCCCCTCCTCGGCGGGTAGCGCCCCCGGCGCGACGTAATAGCTCGCGACAAACAGTCCCACCGCACCCGCGATCAACACCACCATCACCAGGACGATCTTCCAGATCGGCCAACGTTCCTCACGTTTCGCCATGACCATCCCCGCCCACAAGGCCTGCGCGTCACGGATGCCGCACCACCCCCCTCACGTTGGCGTCCGCCGCCTGCGTCACGCCCGCCGCCGCCACCGACTCGATCGGCGTTTCCGACGGTTGCAGGACGATCTTACAGGCCTGCCCCGACGAGAGCAATTCCATCGCCTCGTCGATCCGATCGAACGGGAGCTGCCGGGTGATCAGCGGACGGATGTCCACCACCCCCCCCTCCAACATCCATCGCGTCTTAAACCAGGTATCGAAGATCCGCCGCCCGTTCAACGCCAGCACCGTCAGGTTCTTGAAGATCATGTTCTCCGCCACGTCGATCTCGACCGGGCTGGAGGGGATGCCGAACAGCGTCACCCGCCCGCCGTTGCGCACGGCCCGAAACGCGCTCGTGATCGCTCCGGCCGCACCGCTCATCTCGAGAACCACGTCCACGCCGTAGCCCTCGTTCGCCTCGATCAGCCAATTGGTCGTGCCGTTCTGACCATCCGAATCATGTCCGGTCTCGTGGTTCGGGTTGTAGATGGCGTCCGCCCCCATCTGCCTGGCCAGCTCGAGACGGTAGTCCACGATGTCCGTCGCAAACACCGCCGCAGCCCCGCTCGCCTTGGCGATGCCGACGGCGAAGCACCCGATCGGCCCGCAACCGAATACGCCCACCGTCTGGCCGGCCAGATCGTGCGCGAGCGTCGCGTAGACGGCGTTGCCGAACGGCTCCTGCAGCGTGGCAATCTCCGGAGGGATCTTGGTCCCGTCGTTCCGCCAGATCACGCTCTCCGGCAGAGCGACGTACTCGGCGAAGACCCCGTCACAGTCCACGCCGATCACCTTCGTCGCCGGGCACATGTGGGCCTGGCCTGTGCGGCACTGGAAGCACATCCCGCACGTGATGTGGCTCTCGGCGGACACGTAGTCGCCCACTCGGACGTGCTCGACCGTCGGGCCCACCTCAACCACGGTGCCAGCGAACTCGTGGCCTATCGTCAATGGTGGCCGGATACGCTGTTCGCTCCACGGATTCCAATTCCAGATGTGCAAGTCCGTGCCGCAGATGCTGGCGGCAACGACCTGGACGAGCACGTCATGCGGTCCGAGGCTCGGTATCGGCACGTCCTCGATGACGAGCCCCGGCTCGCGGGCGGCTTTGCGAATGGCCTTCATCGTTTCGGGCATGAGAATTCCCCTTCTTGATATTGAACTCCCTGTTCGATATAGTAAACGAACCCCCCTGCGGACGCAAGGGGAAAATTCAAAATATTGGACGGGAGTTCAGCATATGAAACGTTCCGCCGACCTCGACATCGGCCACCGCGTTCGAGACCGCCGCAAGCGGGCGGGCCTGTCCCTCGAGTCTCTCGCCCGCGCCAGCGGCGTCAGCAAGGCCATGCTCAGCCAGATCGAGCAGAACAAGGCCAACCCCACCGTCGTGGTCATGTACAAGATCGCACAGGGCCTCGGCATCGAGCTTGGCGAGCTGATGGGCCTGGACCGCCCGCGAAAACGGTTCGAGGTCATCCGCGCCGACGATCCCAATCAGGTCTTCGTCGCCAACAAGCAGGTCACCCTCCGCACCCTCAGCCCCCTGTCCATGGAGAAGGACGTGGAGTTCTACGAAGTCCATTTCGGTGGCGGCGGGAGGCTGGAATCCCCCCCTCACTTTCAGAATACCGAGGAATACCTGACCGTGGCCCAGGGACGCGTGGCCCTCGCGTCGGCCGGCGAGGAGGTAACATTGCGGAAGGGCGACTCGGCCCACTACTCCGCCGACGTCCAGCATTCCATCTTCAACCCCGGACGCGCCGACGCTCGGGTCTTCCTGGTCGTCAAGTACCGCGCAGAAGGCACCTAGGCCGGGGCGCGATCCCGCACGCCAGTCGCGGGCCCGGGGAGGGCTACCCGCCGACCGCCCCGGCATCGTCCGAGCCGCCGCCGTTCTTCGGGCCGTGCTCCGCCATGATGCGGTCGAACGCTTCCTGGTCCAGCACCGACGATTCCTCGACGAGCATGATCGGGATACCGTCCCGAATCGGATATCGCCGTCGTGTCGCAGGATCCGTTGAGTACAACCAATCGTCCACCTGGATCAGCGGGGCCTTACTGTCGGGGCAAACCAGGATCTTCAGCAGCTCGGGGTCGATCGCTTCGGTCATGCCTGGGCTCCTCGCGAGGTCGCAACAGGTTCCCACATCCTCAGTAGTCTGACGCCTGGCGGCGCGTCGGTCAATTCGATCTTGCAGAAAGTGGTGGCTGGGGACTGGCCTTGAGCCCGGAGTTACGCTAGATTGTTCCATTATGAACCGAGTCATTCGTACCGTCGTGATTGGCGTTGTGGCCTGTATCGCCTTCGGCGCTGGCGGGTTCGTCTATGGGCGATGGCTGGTGAAGCGCAACTGGAACAATGAAAAGGCCAAGCTTGAAGCCGAACTCAACCGCGACAAGGCAAAGCTCGACGAGCTGATGGAGACGGTCCGGCAGACGCGCATCGCTGACCGCAAGCGACGCGAGGAAGTCCGCCAGAGAATCATGGCGAACCGGCAGCGCAAGGCGGGCACCCGGCCCGCCACCAGGCCGGGCGCTCCGAGCGTCAGACCGCCTGGCAGGCCCGGGATGCCGCCCCCGGTCCCCTGGCGGCCCGAGCCAGACCCCAGCGCCAGGGCGCCGCGCCCCAAGAAGCCCGCGCCAGCCAAGAAACCCCCACCCGCCACGAAACCGGCGGCGAAACCCAAGGGATGACCGCACACGGCCCGCCTGTCCCTCGATCCATGGGCCGCTGTGAGCGCGGCGAGACGAGCCAGCAAGCCTGTGCGCCCCTTACCAAGGCCGCCGACTTCGGTAGGCCCTGATGCGCCCGGTCGCGGGAATGGCACGGGGCAGCTCTCGGCGGATCAGCCCGACGCCACGCAACGCGTAGACGGCACCCGCCCCGACCGCGAACCCGCCGATGTGAGCCCACCAGGCCACACCACCGGCGCCCGGCGTCGCCGCGGCCAGGCTCCCCTGGAAAAGCTGCATCACAAACCACAACCCCAACATCAGCCAAGCCGGCAGAACGATGAACTCCAGGAAGAAGAAGACCCAGATCACCGTCAGCACGCGCGCATGTGGATACAGCAGGAAGTACGCACCCATCACCCCCGCAATCGCTCCGCTGGCTCCGATCGTGGGCGTGGTCGAGCTCGGGTTGCTCAGCAGATGCGCCAACCCCGCCAGCACCCCGGCGATCAGATAGAAGGCCAGGTATCCCAAATGCCCCAGTCGGTCCTCGATGTTGTCCCCGAAGATGTACAAGAACAGCATGTTGAACACGAAGTGCATCCAGCCTCCGTGCAGGAACATGCACGTGATCAGCGTCAGATAGGGGTTGAACGGGGGTCCGGCCAACGCCTCCTTCCGGTACAAGATCCCCTCGCGGAGTCGCGCCACGGGCCGGCGGACGATCACGGGCTGGTCCGGATGCGTCACCCGCGCCGGGACCATCCCGTAGCGCTCGACCACTTCGTGTGCCTTGCTTCCCACCGACAACTGCAGCAGAAACGCCACGCCGCACACGACCAACAGGCCGTAGTTGACGACCGGCGTCGTTCTCGACGGGATGTTGTCCTTCAACGGAATCACGCAACTGCTCCTCGGCGCCGGGAACGGCCCACGATCGGGCCCACTGTCGCACAACCCCCCACACCGATCAAGCGCACCGCGTCCCCCACCTCAACGCGGACACCTACTGCTGTACGGTGCTTCGACGCACGCGGTTCGGGTGCCGCGTTGACCCACCGCAGGCCCATCGATACGATTCGGCCATGGCGATGCGCGTGGGCTTGTATGGCGGCACGTTCGATCCGATCCACGTCGGACACCTCATCGTTGCGCGAGCGGTCCGCGAGCGACTCGACCTGGACCGGATGGTGTTGATTCCGTCGGCTCACCCGCCGCACAAGCCGCATCCCGACCTGACGGACGCAGCTCATCGCCTCGCGATGGCGCGGCTGGCCGTGGACGGCGAGCCGGAACTCGAGGTCTCCGACTGCGAGGCGAGACGAACCGGACCGAGCTACACCATCGACACCGTCCAGGCGTTTCGCGAGGCATCCGGCCCGCAGGCTGAAATCATCTGGGTAATCGGCGCGGACACGCTGGCCGAACTGGCCAGTTGGCATCGTGTCAAGGAGCTCGTCGATGCGTGTCGGATCGTGATCGCCTCCCGGCCGGGATGGGAGTCGCCGGACCCGACCCCACTGCGCGGTCGGCTCACCGACGAGCAGATCGATCGCCTTCGCGGCGGCATGATCGAGACGCCGCGGATAGACGTCAGCGCCACCGAGATCCGCCGGCGCGTGGCGGAGGGCCGCAGCATCCGCTGGCTCGTGCCCGAATCCGTACACAGATACATCACTCAGCACGGACTGTACCGCTGAAAGGACCCCAGAACCCAGGCCGAGCGGGGCCAGAGACACGCGATCCCTGAGCACCCCAGTGAACCATAAAGCAGCATCAAGGGGCGAAGCTGAGATGGACCACGAAACACGCATGTACATCGACGGGAAATGGTGTACCGCGCAAAGCGCCGGGACGCTGGCGATCATCAACCCCGCCACGGCCGAGCTCTGCGCCGAGGTGACCTACGGCCAAGCAGACGACGCGCGACGCGCCGTTGATGCCGCCGTCCGCGCCCAGCCCGCATGGGCCGAGCACACCGCCTACGAACGAGCCGGGATCCTCAAGCGCGTCGCCGACCTCATGTGCGAACGGGCCGACCACATCGCCACGCTCATGACCCTCGAGCAGGGCAAACCCCAACCCGAAAGCAAGGGCGAGACCCTCGCAACCGCCGCCTTCTTCGAGTGGTACGCCGAAGAGGCCAAGCGGCTCTACGGCCGGATCGTTCCCCACCACGTCCCCGTCAAGCGGCACTTCGTCATCCACCACCCGGTCGGCGTCTGCGCCGCGATCGCGCCGTGGAACTTTCCCGTGCTGCTGCCCGTCCGGAAGATCGCGCCGGCCTTGGCGGTCGGCTGCACGAACGTCACGCGACCGGCATCCCAGACGCCGATGTGCTTGATGGAGGTCTTCCGCTGCCTGGACGAGGCCGGCCTGCCGCCGGGCGTCGCCAATCTCGTCACCGGACCCGCTGACGAAATCGCGGACGTCTTCCTAACCGACCCGCGCGTCCGGAAGATCGGCTTCACCGGCAGCACCGAGGTTGGCAAGTCCCTGATGCGCCGGTCCGCCGATCAGCTCAAGAAGATCTCGCTCGAGCTGGGCGGTCACGCACCGTTCATCGTCTTCCCCGACGTCGACCCCGAGCAGGCCGCCAAGACCGCCGTGTCCGCCAAGTTCCGCAACAACGGCCAGGTCTGCATCAGCGCGTCGCGATTCTACGTCCACCCCGATCGACGCGAAGCCTTCACCGAGGCCGCCGTCCGATTCGCCCGCCAGCTCAAGCTCGGCAACGGGCTCGACGAGGGCGTGGAGGTCGGGCCGATGTTCGAGCAGGCCGCCTTGGACAAGGCCCTCGCCCTGGTCCAGGACGCCCGCCAGAAGGGGGCGTCGGTCCTGTGTGGCGGGGAGCAGAGCACGCGGTTCGAGCGGGGCTTCTTCTTCGAGCCGACGATCCTGACGGGGGTGACGCGCGACATGCAGATCATGCAGACCGAGCCGTTCAGCCCGATCCTGCCCATCCTGGAGTTCTCGGACGTGGATGACGCGATCCGCCAGGCCAACGACACGCCCTACGGCCTGGCCGCCTATGTCCTCACCAACGACATCAGCACCGCCGTCAAGCTCGCCGAGCGGCTGGAGTTCGGCATGATCGGCATCAACGACTTCACCCCGGCCACCGCCCAATGCCCCTTCGGTGGCATGAAGGCCAGCGGCTTCGGCCGGGAAGGCGGCCTCGAGGGCGTGGAAGACTACGTCGAAGCCAAACACATCTGCCTCGGCGTCGCGCCGTAGCGCTGACGACAGAACTCAACCACGCGGGCCACAGACCATTCGGTAGAGCGTCCTCAGCGCAAAGGAAAGGGCCGGACAGCTCGACCTAAGTCAACCCGCCCGACCCTAGGGGGGGATCAGAAGTAATGCCAGATCAGCGTCTGCGGCGGAAGCAGGCCACGCCGCCCAGCAGGGCCAAGGCAAACGTCGCGGGCTCTGGAGCCGTGAGCACCACCGCCGCCAAGCCCATCTCGAACACCTGACCGTCCGCGACGCTCGCGACGCCGTCCTGGTAGATCACCGGGTAGTCGCCGTTGGGATCGGAGGTCGGGCTCGACATGTTGTACCAACCCACATCCACGGCCGTCCCCATATCCGGGAGGAAGACGTAGTTATCGACGTCCGCGTCCATGAACTCCGACTGTGGAACCTGCTGGGTCAGGTGGTCGGGCCCCAGATCGACGGCTACGGCACCGGGGAGCTGGTAGTAGTAGGACCCGTCAACGTCGTAGTCGAACACGTACGCCCCGGCCATGTTCTCATTGTCGTAGTGGTACACCGACACGTTGGTCGGGACGCCGGCGTTCTCGAACTGCAGATCAGTAATGACCGCGTGGACCTTGTCCGTGTCATTCATCGTGAGCAGCGGATCAGCACCGTGCAGGTCCGGGTCATTCGGGCTCGCGCCACGAATGTAGAAATGGATGTTGCTCTCTTGCTGGTCGGGAGCGGGCATCTGCACGGTGATCCAGACGCTGCTAAGCGTATCGCAGGGGTCGCTGTCGTAGTCCGCCACGATCTTGTAGCGGTAGGACCCATCCAGGGGATCTACCCCCGCGCCCTCCAGGGTAACACTCTCGTTGAAGAGCTCCGTGGTGTCCTGGTACAGAGCGATATTGAACGATACCGGCCGGCCGATCGTCGAGGCACTCACCAGCCCCGACAGGCAGGCAACGACCACCACCGCCCCAAACCCCTTCACTGCGGTCAAAGACATCTCTCGACTCCTTTTCCCGGCGGCCTTCGTCCCGTCTCGTCCAGATCCTCCTGGACCGGGCCCCATGCCACCGAGGCCGTTTTGGGCTGCGACCATCCCGGAGGGCGTGCCAGAACGCCCTGGAGGCCAAACACACAGCCACTCGTTGATTCGTTGGGAGCTTCCCGAGACAGGGCACCCCTGTCCCAAGGCCTGAATCCCCACCCCCGTGTGTCACTGAATACTATGCACGAACCTACCAGAGTCAACAGGCGGTTTGCCCTTTCGCACAGTCGCGTCGCCCGAGGGTCTGGCGGCCCCAGGCTTCCTTGGCGATCTTCTCTAAGTCCTTGGGGCGCAAATGAAAGGGCCGGACAGGTCTGCCTAAGCCGACCTGTCCGGCCCCAGGGGGGGCAAATCATTTCAGCGGCGGCGGCGGAAGCACGCCAGCCCGCCCACCAGGCACATCCCAACGGTGGCCGGCTCGGGAACCTGGACCACAACCGCGGCCAGCCCCAGCTCGAACACGTCGCCGTTCGCCAGCCCCGCCGTCCCGTCCTGGTAGACGACCGGGTAGTCCCCGTTCGGGTCGGACGTGCCGCTCGGCATGTCGTACCACCCAATGTCAACCTGCGTCCCTGAGCCCGGCAGGAAAACGTAGTTGTTCACGTCCGTATCCACGAAGGAGGACTGCGGAACTTGTTGCGTCAGGTTGTTCGGCCCCAGGTCGAAGAGAAGGGCATCGGGCAACACGTAGTAGTAGGAACCCTCGTAGTCGAAGTCGAACATGTACGCGCCGGCCATGTCGTCCCGGTCGTAGTGGAGGACGGACACGTCAGTCGGGCTCCCGCCGGACTCGAAGTTCAGGCCCGTGATGGTCGCGGTGATCTTGTCGGTATCGTTGAGCGCCACCAGCGGATCGGCCCCATGGAGATCCGGGTCCACCGGACTGGCCCCACGCACGTAGAAGTGGATGTTGCTTGTGTCTTGATCCGGCGAAGGCATCTCCACGGACAACCAGACGCTCGTGACTGCACCCGCGGGGAAAGTGTCGTAGTCGTCCACGATCTTGTACCGATAACTCCCGTCGAGACCGTCCATCACGTCGATCGTGACCGTTTCGCTGAATAGCTCGACCCCGCCCTGATACAACGCGATGTCGAACGAGACCGGACGCCCGATCGGTGCAGCCCCCGCCACACCCGTCAGACCCGCAACAACAACCGCGACCAGAATGGCCTTCGAAGGTTTTCTAAACATCACAAAAGTCCTTATCGTCCACAATGAACCGGTCGAGCCCCGGGGGCAACTCCAAGACAACGACAGTTCCTTGGCCTTTGTTTCGTGAGAGAGCAGGGATGCCCGCCGATACTCAGCGTTGACGGCGATACCTGCTTCTTGCCAATCTTCAGGGGTTTCGGAATACGGCGAGACTATTCCGAGGTTTGTTTCCCCCCCCCTGGAGGTCAACCAATACTACCTCCCAAAAGGACGGAGTCAACCGCCGGCGTGCCTTTTCTGGGCTGAGGAAACGGGGGGGCGGTGATCTGCCTGGTCGCCGACCACGAGGATTCGGGCAGCCTGGCACGGTCGGCCACGTTGTCCCCACAGTGATCGGTTCGGGCTAGAACGAAACACGAACTGGACGACGCAGCCTCGCTACGAACGTCGTCGACGGAAGCAGGCCAGCCCGCCCAGGAGGCAAACGCCCACGGTTGCGGGCTCGGGAATGATCGACACCGAGGCCGCCAGACCCATCTCGAAGACCTTCCCCGGCGACGCACCGGCGACGTCGTGCGTGTAGGTGAAGGGGAAATCGCCGTTGGGGTCGAGCGTGGGGCTCGGCATCAGGTACCATCCGATGTCGAGGGAGGTCCCCGAGTCAGGCAGGAAGACGAAGTTGTCCACGTCGCCATCCACGAAGGCCGAATGCGGAACCTGCTGGGTGTGCTGCGATCCAACCATGAACTCCACGGCCTGGGGCAGGTCATAGAAGTAGGAATTGGTCGCGTCGAAGTTCATCATGTAGGCGCCGGCCATGACGTCACTGTCGTAATGGTGGACCGACACGTCGCTCGGGTTCCCGCCATCCTCGAACCGCAGGTTGCTGATGGTGGCCGTGATCTTGTCGGTGTCGTCCAGCGTGAAGAGTGGATTCGAGCCGAGCAGGTCGGGGTTGCTCGGATTCGCTCCGCGGAGGTAGAAGTGAATCGTGCTCTGGTCCTCGTCGGGGTCAGGCATCTGAACGGACAGCCACACGCTGGCAACGGTCCCAAAGGGGAACGCGTCGTAGTCATCGACGATCTTGTAGCGAAACGTCCCATCGAGCGGATCGACGGGAGCGACGCTCACGCTCTCGTTGAACAATTCGGTTCCGCCCTGATATACCGCGATGTCCAACGCGACAGGCCGACCAATGACCGCCGCATGCGTTGCAGACGACAGGCAGACGGCAACGACGGCCGCCGGGACGAGTTTCAATGCTGGTCCGGACATTCTCAACCCCTTCTTCGGGCCTCCTTGCGGGTACAGGCGTGCCCGTTTGCGAGCCGCACTCGCCTCCCTTCAGGCCGAAACCGCAATCACATCCGGGGTCCCGCGCGCAGGACGCGGGCCGGGTGCGTATTACTTCTCTCTGTTCGCATGGAGAGCTAGAGGAATGCGACAGGGCATTCCGCGGCTTGAGTCCCCCGTCCCCGTGGATCGCAGAATAGTAGGCACGGCGAAATCAGAGTCAACGGGCAGATTCACATTTTTCCCGCTCCGCTCGCAAGGGCCAGGCACGCTGCGGGGGTGGCAGGCTTGTGCGATCGCCTTGGGGAGGATGGGGCAGTAGACCGACGGCGCAAATGGAAGAGCCGGATGCGCTTAGCTTCGCGCATCCGGCCCTTGTAGCCTACTTGGACCTATCGGTCGGCGTGTCGCGCCCCCACTGGGCCGGACCCCCGCACGGGCTTGGGACGCGCCGGCACTACGGCAGGTACAACTCTTGCCAGACGGTGACCATCGCCCGGACGGCCAACTCGAACACCTTGCCCCCCGTGGCATCCTGCTTGGCGAACAGGTTGTTCGGGTCGGACGACCCGATCATGAGGGCGTCGTTCGGATCCACATAGACTGGGCTGGCCATGTTCCGCCATGCCACGTCTACGTCGGTATTCGTGTCGCCGATGAAGACGTACTCCTGCCATGCCAAATCGAGGAACTTCGACTGTGGGACCTGTCTCGTCTCGGCGATGGTATCGAGATCGGCGTCAAAGTCGAGGGAGTCGGGCAGCCAGTAGTACCAGCCGCCGAACTGCATCATGTACATCGCCGCCGCCGCATCCGTATCGTACTGGAAGACCGACACGGGCACGGAATTCTCGAACCGCAGACCCGTGATGACCACGTCGATGAGGCTTTCGTCCCCGAGCTCGAGCAACGGGTCGATGCCCTCGGCGTGCGGGTTGCCCGAGCTGGCCGCCCGGATGTAGAAGCCGATCTGGCTTTCCTTGGGTCCTACCTCGCCCCCGAGACCGCCCATCTCGATGGACACGTAGACGCTCGTGAGCGCCAGGCCGGTCGCCTTGTCGTAGTCCGCAACCAACTTGTAGTAGAACGTCCCGTCGAGGTCGTCACTCGAGTGGACCCACAAGTCCTCCTCGAACAGCAGGTTCACGCCTTGATACAGCGCGATGGTGAATCCGACCGGCCGGGCCAGCGTCCAGTCATTGGGGTCTGGTGGCAAGGCCCCGAGATCCACCTGTTCGGGGTCCTCTGCTTGGGCGACGCCGCCGGGGGAATCCTTGGGGGCCGCAGCGCCGGGTGAGCCCCCGTCAGGTGTGGCAGAAGACGGCTCACTTGGCAAGAATGGCAAACAGGTCATGCCAGAAACGAGAACCGCGAACAGACCCACGACGAACCCCGTCAGAACGACGTTTCTCATGGTGAATCCCTCCCGATGCTGATGTTAAGGAAGACCGAATCCGCAGTCCCCGAACCGATGGTCCGGACTCCCAAGATGATAGCCTAGCTGAACCGAGGCGGCAAAGCAAGGCGGCAGCTTCAGCTGGGGCAGGCCCGCCGCGTCTGGCGGTCGAAGGAATCGTGTACAGGATCAGGATGTCTGTAATGATTTGACCATTCACCGGTTACGGAGGCTCTCCGCCAAACCGCGTGCGATCCAGACCCCCGCGCGACCCACGGCAAAACCTTCCAAAATCCCCCTTCCAGAAGCGCGATTCACGCTTGGGATCTGTGATTTGGCTGAGTAGACGCATAAACAAATTGTCTTTTCATACATTCTCAAAAATAACCACCCGCAGGATCCTGCCGGCAAGACCCTTGACGAATCGCTGGTCCCATGTGACCCTGGTTCGCGTGAACGTGCGTCAGCACATCCGCCGAACAGGATGGGGCTTGGCCATTGGGGTGGCTGCCACCGCCGGCGTGGTCGCCCTCCACGCACTCGGGTCGCTCGACCGTTTCGAGCTCGACATGCTCGACCTGCGGTTCCGAGACTACAACAAACTCGGGGCCTCTGACCTGATTCTCCACGTCCATATCGGCGACGACGCCTTCGAACGGATCCACCGCTGGCCCTGGCCACGCCGGCTCCACGCCCAGTTGATCGCCACGCTCCACGAGCTGGGCGCCCGGGCCGTCGTGATGGACATCTTGTTTTCTGAGCACCAACCCCCGCGGCTCGACCCACGCGCGGTGGCGGCTATCGAGACCTCGACCACACAGCAGGCGGGCGAACGTCCGCCGATGGCTCTCGTCTTCGACGACCGGGAGCTCAGCAGGGCGATCGAGCAGGCCGGCAACGTCTATCTGACCACCTTCTACCACGCGGCGCAGCAAGGCGATCCGCGTCAACGGGTTCAGGAGTGGGTTGACCAGGCCGTCGAGCAGCATCCGGAATGGACCACACGACAGGTGATCGGCCAGGTCCGAGCACGCCGGGACGCCGGCGACCTCAGCGACGAAGCGCTCAAGCGCCTGTGCCGACGCGCACACCTGGCATGGCTTCTAGAGAGGGACTTCGGGCGGAACGTGCGCGATCTGGCAAACCGAACAGGCATCCCCCGCGGCGAGGTGGACGAGATCCTGCCCGGCTTGAAGAAGTGGGTCGCCCGGGCGCTGACCCGTCAGGCCATGGCCCACAAGCCCGGCCTGACCGCCGATCAACTCGTCCAGGAGATCATGCCCCATCCGCCCAGGGACCCGCTTGACGTCCAGGACATGCTTGCAGCCCACAAAGTTGAGTCGGCCATCCTCGCCGCCCTGGAACGGACCGCGCCGATTCCGCCGGGCCGCGAATCGCTCTACCCGTCCGTCGAGAGACTCACCCCGCCGCTGGAGCAGTTCGCGCGCGTCGCCAAGGACAATGGCTTCGTGATCTACGACACGGGTAGCAAAGACGGCGTGCTCCGGGAGATCCCCTTGGTGGCATGCTATCGCGGGCGAATGCTGAGGCAGTTGGCCTTCGCAGCGCTGTGCGATGTCCTGGATGTCCCGCCCGAGGGCGTCGCGATCGACAAGCCCGGGCAGCTCGTGATCCGGGGCGCGCGCGTGCCCGAGGATCCGGCGCGCCGGGACGTCATCCTACCGATCGACGACCGCGGCAGATTCCTGCTGAACTGGCGGCCCTGCAGGGAAGGGTGGGAGCGGAGCTTCCCCTATGTGGCGGTCGGTCGAGTCCTGGAGATCCCGCTGAACCGGTCCGCGTGCCTCGCACAACGACATCGGGTGCGAGCCATGGCGGTCAAGTTCACGACGGACCGCGGCGCGGCATCCGCATACGAGCAATACGTCAAGCTCATCCAAGCGCGCGACCGGGCGGAGCGAGACGCACTCACGACCGCCACCCAAACAAGCCAGCCTGCGCCAAGCCGCGTCCCCGACGAGATCGCCAAGCGGATTCACCAGATCGAGGAAAACGCCATCGGCGTCATCCACAGCGACTACGAGGAAATCCGCGACCTCGAGCCGGAGAACGACGAGGAACGACGCGAGTTCGATCAGATCCGTCAGCTGCATCACGATCTGCTGCGTGTGGAGCAACTGGGACAGCGTATAGAGGAACGGATCGCCGAGCTCCGGCCCCTCGTGACGGGCAAGGTCTGCTTCGTCGGCTACACCGCCACCGCCGTCGCCGACTTCGTGGGCACGCCCGTCTTCGAGCGGGGTCCGGGCGTGATGGCTCACTCCAACCTGTTCCACACGCTCCACACCCGCGCGCTGGTCCGCCGTTCGCCGCGTTGGCTGGACGTGCTGCTGATCGTCGCCTGCGGCTTGGTAAGTACGCTGATCACGACGCAACGGGGCCCGATCTTCAGCCTGCTGGCCGCAGCCGTCGCCCTCAACGTCGCGGTCGTCGCCGCCGCCCTGTGGCTGTTCTATCAATGGCACATCTGGATCATCGTGCCCGCCGTCGTGACGACCATCCTGGCAACGTGGGCCCTGATTACCGTCTATCGGCAACTGACCGAGGGGCGGGAGAAGCGCGAGGTATCGAACCGACTCGGTCAGTACACCTCGCCCTCGCTGGCCCGGCGGATCGCCGAGGACCCCGAGGCCCTCGGCCGGGCAGAGGTCCGCGAAGTGACCTGCTACTTCAGCGACCTGAAGGGTTTCACCGGCATCAGCGAGGTCCTCGGCGCCGAACGGACGCAGGCGCTGCTGAACGTCTATCTAGAGCGCATGAGCGAGGTGTTGGACCGGCACGAGGCCTTCATCAACAAGTTCCTGGGGGACGGCGTCTTCGCCTTCTTCAACCCGGCCGTCAACCCCCAGCCGGAGCACCCGCTGCTGGCGTGCGAGGCCTCGTTGGACAGCCTGGTCGCCCTGGACGAGCTGACCGCCGAGCAACGGCAACTCGGAGGCGACGAGGCGTTCCAGCAACTCCGCTGTCGCATCGGATTGGCCACCGGCAACGCGGTCGTGGGGAACTGCGGCAGCGACCGGAAGTTCGACTACACCTGCATCGGGGACACGGTGAACCTGGCCGCCCGGCTCGAGCCGGCCAACAAGGCCTTCGGCACGCAGATCATGGTGGCCGAACCCACCCGCGCCCGCGTGGCCGACCGCTATGAGTGGCGGTATCTCGGCGGGCTGCAGGTGGTCGGCAAGTCGCAGATGGTGCCCGTCTACGAGATACTCGGCCGGAAGGGAACCGTCGACGACGACGTACTCGAGTACGCGTCGAGGTTCGAGGAAGGCGTCCGGATCTTCCAAGAGGGAAGATGGGTCGATTGCCTGACGCACTTCTCGCGGATGCTGGCCCGCAGGCCGGACGACCCGGGCCTCATGCTCTACATGGACCGGTGCCAGGAGTTCCAGCGGTTCAGGCCGCCGGAAGACTGGAACGGGGCGATCGAGCTCAAGGAGAAGTAGCACATGCGTCGGATCACCCGGGCCTGCCGGATTGCCCCCCTGCTCGTGGTTGTGCTCCTCTTCGCCGGCTGCGACCACGGCGCCACAACGACCTCGCAGCCCGGGCTATCGAGCGGACCCGCTCGCTACTTCTTCACGGTCCCGCAACGTCTGCCAGATGGCAAGACGAGCGGACCCGAGCAAGAGGCCCTGGAGGCCTGGCTGATCCGTCAGGCGGGCGGCTATACGCGTATCGGCCCCTGCCAGGGGGGCTGGCACAACGGCAGAGACCTGATCGAGGAAGACAACATCGCCTACTTCGTCGTCGGCCCGACGGGCCTGAAGCCCCAGATCGAGCAGATCGTCACCGAACGTTTCAAACAACGCCAAGCCTTCGTCGTTTGCTGGTAGAAGGGATCGGGAGTCGTCCTCGCGAAATCGTGCGGCACGTCGACCCCTGCCTCTCTGTGACCAAGGAGCGCCAGCCCGAGCCGCACGCCCGCACTGCATTTCCTCCAACACGCCCGGTCCGCATCTCCGATCCCACGGCGCGGCTTCGTCTCACGCCTCAGGTGCCCTGTCAGAGCCCGCAGTCCCCAGTTGGCGATCATCTCTGTCGCCCTACAGCGTCCATCCCTTGCGATACGGTCTCCTGACGAACCGCATGGCCTCAGGTGCGTTGGTAATCTTCAGGTTCTCGGCGTCCCATTCGATCCGCCGTCCGGAGCGGTAGGCGACGTTGCCCAGCAGCACAGCCTCGGCCAGCGGGCCCGAGTAGTTGAAACTGCAACTGGTCTTGCCGCTGGTCTTGCAGGCCTGGATCCATTCGCTGTGATGGCCGATCGACCTGGGGATGAACGGCGCCGGCGGCTCGAAGTCGGCGAACGTCTTGGCGGGCAGCAGGATCCGCCGCTTGTAGTCGACGAGGAGTTGCCCCTTGCTCCCCACGAATAGCACGCCTATGTCCCATCCGGGAAACCTGCGCTGCGTGATGGCAGTCGGCCGCCTGTCGCCGTTGTACCACGTCAGCTTGACGGGCGGCTTGTCCTTGCGCGCCGGGTACTCGTAGCGGACGATCTGCCAGGGCGGCGTGCTCTCCGGGTGCACGGGCGGCCCGTCCGCCTCGACGGCAACGACATGGCGAAGTCCCAGCGCCCAATGGGCCAGATCCATGAGGTGGCAGCCCATGTCTCCCAACCCCCCGCCGCCGAAGTCCCACCATCCACGCCACTTGTACGGGACATGTGCAGGATGATACGGCCGATACGGGGCTGGGCCTAGCCATTCGTCGTAGTGCAGGCCTTTCGGTACCGGCGGCGTGTCCTTCGGACGATCCCCCGGCGCGTACGCATCGCCACTCCAGACATGCACCTCGGCCACCGGACCGATCGCGCCCGTCTGGATCAGCTCAACGGCGCACCGGTAGTTGTCTGTGGCGTGGATCTGAATGCCCATCTGCGTGACGCGCTTCATTTTGGCCGCCATCTCGGTGACCTGGCGCGCTTCATAGACCGAATGCGTCAGGGGTTTCTCGCAATAGACGTGCTTGCCCGCCCGCAGCGCCATCATCGTAGCCGGCGCGTGCGTGTGATCGGGCGTCGAGACGACAACGGCGTCGATGTCCTTCCGGTCGAACACACGACGGAAATCCGTGTAGAACCTCGCCTTGGGAAACGCCTTCCGCGCCCGATAGGCCCGGAACTCGTCGACGTCACATAGCGCGACGATCGCCTGCGCGCCGACCGCGGCCAGATTGGCCCTGCCCCGGCCATGGACGCCGATTACGGCAATGCCCAGCTTCTCGTTCGCTGATTGCGATGTCGTCGCCGTCGTGGCCTTCGCGGACAGGGGCGTACGCTTGCCCATCAAACCAGCAGCCGCCAATGCAGATTGCCGTATGAAGGCCCGTCGGGTCTTGGCTCGGGTCACGGCAACACTCCTCGGCATCCGCGACGGGCGGGACCCCTTTCCCACGTGAGGGGCAACCTCGTCGTCAAGAACGGTACGCCCCAGGGCGAATCCTGGCAAGGTATCTCGATAGGGTCCCCCGCCCAGACTCTCACGCAGCGCTCCCGACCCCCTTCTGCTTGACCGTCCCAAATCGGCGGGCTATCGTGCCGGATCGTGACCGACATGGCAGACACGGGGTCAAGCTTGTTCGGCCGTTCCCTTAGAAAGGGCGTTCGCGTCGTCGTTACGGGGCAGGTGGGCGTCGATAAGCGTCCGTTCCTCGAGCGCGTCGTCGAGATCGCCAAGGACCACGGGCGCGAGATCGTCCTGGTCAACGTCGGGGATCGGATGTACGCCGAAGCCCCCGACGTCTCGCCGGGCCGGATCCTCGACCTACCCCTGGGACGGCTCAACTCGCTTCGCCGAAGCGTCTTCAAGGACATCTTGAGTTTCGCAAATCAAGACATGGACCTCCTGGTCAACACGCACGCCACCTTCCGGTGGAAGCACGGCCTGTTTCCCGCGTTTGACCACGACCAACTCCAAGCGTTGGCGGCGGACCTGTACGTCACGCTGGTCGACAACGTCGACGCCGTCCACGAACGCCTCGAGCGCGACCACGACGTACACCACCGCCTCAAGGACCTGCTGGTCTGGCGGGAGGAGGAGATCCTGGCCACGGAGGTGATGGCCACGATGATCCGCGGGCACGGCTGCTTCTACGTGCTGAGCCGCGGCAACGACGACACGACCGCGCTGATGCTCTACCGCCTCATGTTCGAACCGCAGCGCAAGAAGGTCTATCCGTCGTTCCCCATGACGCACGTGATGGACATGCCCGACGTCCTGGCCGAACTCGACGGCTTCCGCGATGTCCTGGCCGACAACTTCGTCACGTTCGACCCGGGCGACGTGGACGAGAAGCGTCTCCTCTTCGATGCCACCCAGGCCGATCAGCGAGGGGACCAGACGATCGAGGTCCGCGTCCACGGCCGAACGTTGAGCTTCGACACACGGGAGATCATGGATGTGGCCGGCGACATCGACGGTCAGATCTACGCCCGGGATTTCAAGCTGATCGACCAGTCCGACATGATCATCAGCTATGTCCCCGAGATGCCCGACGGCCGTCCCGGGTTGAGCAGCGGGGTGGAGCGCGAACTGCAGCATGCCCACGAGGCCACCAAGGAGGTCTACGTCATCTGGCGGCCCCGACGGGAGCCATCGCCGTTTGTAACCGAGACGGCCACCAAGGTATTCGCCACCGTCAGTGACGCCTTGAGCTACTTCCAGCGGCGGGGCGACATCGGCGACTACCAGCTGCCCCTGCCCCGTGCGCCTCAGCCCCCAAGCCCCAAGTGCCCAGGACCCAACGCGACCCTCTTCTAACCGACTGCGAAATGGCAAGAGCAAACCGGCCGACCCGACCGATATACCAGTAGGGCTCGGTCCCGCGGCGCGGGGACCGAGCGATGTGATATTGGCAGAATCAGGGGTTTGATGCGCTCCCAACGGGTTCCAGAGCAGCGTCTGTCAAGCCTGGCGACTTGACTCGACCCTTGACGGACACGCCGGGGAGGATTCCCAGATGCTACGATCGCGGTGTGCGGCGGTTCTCCTTGCCGCGGCAGTGACGGGTACGACCGGACAGCGGGCTATGGCCGATGATTTCTGGGTGACAGCCGCTCGGGGCCTGCAGTATCTCGGTTGGGTCCCGCCGAGCACATACACCCCCGACGGCGCCGGCGACCTCGGCGTCTTCAGGAACGCCATCGGTGGCGGGTGGACCGCCTTCACGACGCGGCGGTTGACCGACTGGGAGATCTATGGCGGCATCGCGGGGTTTGAGTTCAGCCCCGTCAACCAATCCGTCTCGCTGGACACGTCCCTGCAGGTACGGAAGTTTGTGATCCCCACGGCCCGGTTGCGCGTGGCGACGGATGCGACCGGGACCGGCCAAGCGGCTCCCCTCGCCTACAACTTCTGGATCAACACCGGCTTGCAGGACGTTCGCCTCGAGGGCACTGGGTCACTGGAGATCCAGGCCGACATCAACGCCCTTGGGTTCTACGACGTCGACGCCTTCATCAGCAATCGAGGGACCCTCGAGTTCGACGGGTTCATCTACACCGACGAGAGCACGGCGGACTTCGACGTCGGGCCAATCTCCTTGAGCGGCAATATCTACGCGGATGCGCTGGCCGCGGTGACCGCACCGTTCTTCTCGAGCACCAGCACGGCCAATCCCCTCGCCGTCTTCAGCGGGAGAGCGAAGCTCAAAGACCAGATCAAGCGTCGAGACGAATTGGTCGCCCGGCTCGACGCCGGTCAGCCCTTGACGGACGACGAGATGAGTGAGATCCTCACGACGTCCTTGCTGGAGACCGTCTTTGGCGGGGCCGGAAGCGATCTGCTCGACATGACCCGCCAGGCGCTGAAGTCCGCCGCCAAGGGACAGTCCAACAGCATATCTGCCGAAACGCCCAGTGTGATACCCGAGCCCGCTTCGCTGGGCGGGTGGCTGGTCCTGACGGGCGCTGCCGGCCTGCGTCGACGCCGACGATGATCTCAATCCCCCGATCCCCTGATCGCGCCGCAGTGTGGGCGGGGATCGTGTCGGGTCTTCTGTTGCACTTCGGTCCCGGCCCGTGCCGTCCGGCCGCTCTGCACGCCACCGTTCTCGCCCGTCAGGAAACCTCGTGTCCGGTCTGCAGCCAGAAGTTTCGCGCCGTCGTGCTGGCCAGCACGGACACCTCAGCGGGCGTAGATCGAGACCTCTTTGCCCGATCCGCCGGTCCCCAACCGGTCTTCTATCGGATCACCACGTGTCCGCGATGTTACTACAGCGGCTACCTGACGGATTTCGACGCGAAGACCCGGTTTCCGGAGGGATTCCGAGACAAGGTTCTGCGGCACCCCAAGCTCGACCCGGGCATGGCCATCACGCCCGAGACGGATCAACGGATGATCCCCGCCGAAGTCCACTACCGGCTGGCGCACCAATGCTATCGCTGGCGGGGGATGACGGCCGAATCGATGGCTTGGCTGGCCCTGCGGGCCTCATGGGTGGCGCGCGACACCGGATCGGTCTTGCCGCGGACCGATCGGTTGCAGCGTGTGATGGGATTCATCGAACAGTGGCTGCCCGACGACAGTCCTCAGACGAACCAGGCGGATCGGGAGCTTCGCCTCACCACGCGCCTCGCCGCCCAGTTGGCAGAGGGACGGTTCAGTCGGTACCAGGCTCCCTACGTGAAGTTCGTGCTCGCCATGATGTGGCGGCGTCATGGGGAGAACCATCTGTTCGAGGCCCTGTTCCCCGACGGTCAGCGGGCCGCCGATCTGCCCGAGCAGCTGCAGGCCAAGCTGGTCGAGGTCCATGCCTCGATCGCCGAAGAAAGGAAGTGGCAGCGACGGGCGCTCGACCAGTTCCTCCAGGCATTGGACGGCGACGAGATCGTCCCACAGAACCGATCGGCCGCCGACTACCTGGTCGCAGAGCTTTACCGCCGGTTGGGCCAGCGAAACCGCGCCGTGCGGTACTATGACCGCGCACTGTCCGATCCGCGGCTGGATTCACATCTGGCCGACTGGGCCCGCCAGCAGCGTGCACGCGTGGCAGGACGCCCGGGTCGGTGAGACTGAGCCGTCATTCGCGCGGAGCCTCCGTCACCACCACCGGCTGGCCGAACAGCGCGGCACCGTACCGGACGTAGCTCAGCAGGCTGGCCAGCGCCACGCGATCCTCCGAAAACAACCGCTGGTGCTGATCGACCGAAAACGCCGTAGCGGGCAAGCCCGCGGCTTCGTAGGCGCCGGCCAGCGACTCGACCTCGATCGTCGATCGGGCCGTCACCTGACGGGCCCGGAGAAGCCAACGGTACTCCGCGAACCCGTCGATGAGGGCATCAGCGGGGCCTGTCGTGCCGACCCGCTCCACGACGAACCGCTGCTCCTGCAATCTGCCCACCAGGACCAACCGACGGTCAAACGGTCGATCCATTTCGACGCGGACGGCCGCTACGATGGCGACCGCCGGGGCCGGGACGTTCCGCCCAAGCCATCGACCCAGCGTCAGCCAGGTTGTCTCCAGATCATCCATAGGACTGGCCGTTTCGGTCAGCTCGTCGGCCGCAACGTCCGCCTGGCAAGGACGGGCGCCGGCGGGGTCTTCAGCAAGGATCGTGCCCGGATGGATTAGCCAGTTGCCCTGATCGTCCGGGTGGAGCCAAACTCCTCCGGCCGTCTCCTGCTCCAGCGCAACGAGGTCGTCTACCCGGTTCTGCAGCCGTTCGGGCTCTGCGACCATCAGCAAGGGAAGCCACCGGCGATCCGGGCATAGGTCCGCGTCACGGGCAACCTGATCCCAACGCACCCACAACCGCAACAGATCGAGCAGCTCGGGCAACCGCACCGGCTCAGACCGACGAACCTCCGATATCGCCAACCCGCTCAGGTCCAGGGCTTCCAGGGCGTCACGAATGGCGGCCGCCCGAAACACCCCACCCGGATGCGGGCTGGTGACGTGGTAATAGTAGCGATAGACGTTGAAGGCCCGCCGCCACAACATCAGCGCCGGCTGCGGGTCCGCGGATGGGGCGCCAGGTTCCGTGCTGGCGGCCCTGCCGGTGGCGCTTCTGGGGCCTTCAGGCGGGACGCTTCGCAAGGCGCGATCGACGTCGTCGAATCGGCCCAGCGCAGCCAGCGAGTATGCCCACTGCTTGCGGGCCTCCAGAAGATCGGGCTGGGCTTCGAGAACCTGCTGGAAGTCAACGGCGGCCTGCTCGTAGTGGCCAGCGGCGAAATGGGAACGGGCTCGATCAAGGAGGTCAGCCGGCACGTTCGGCCCGCTTGGTGCGTCCGATCGGCCGCAGCCGGCCATGAAGATGGCCGGCCAGATCAGCCGCCCGAGGCATCCCGAGGCGTTCCGTCGATGGCGGGCCACTGCCATGCCCTCATTACGTCGAGTCCGTCGTCCCGGGTCATGTCGATTCGAAGCGGCGTGATGGCCACATAGCCTTCGCTAAGCGCCCTCAGGTCGGTGTCCGGCTCCCCTTCGTCCGCAAACTCGCCCGTCAACCAGAAGTACGTCCGCCCATGGGGGTCGTCCGCCTTCTCGAACCGCTCGTGCATGACTTGCGTGGATTGCCGAACCACCCGAACGCCTCGAGGCTGACACCCGTCGAGTGCGGGGAGGTTGACGTTGATCAGCCAACCAGGTTTCAGGCCGGCCTGGATGAGCCCGCTGATGACTTGACGGGCGATGCCAGCGGCCCGGATGAAGTCCAGCTCCGCCTGGCAGTCCAGCGAGACCGCCACCGACGGCAACCGATAGAAGGCCGCCTCCGCCGCCGCAGCGACTGTGCCGGAATACAGCACGTTGATACCCACGTTCGCGCCGGCATTGATGCCGCTGACCACCAGATCGGGCCGGGCGTCCAGGAGCTCCCGCACCGCCAGCTTGACGCAATCCGCCGGGCGTCCCAGGACACTGTGGCCGTAGAACTCCTCGTTGACGTGGACCTGTCGGGCGATGATGGCATCCCCCACCGTGATCGCGTGCCCGGACGCCGACTGCGGCGACTCCGGCGCGACCACCGTCACGTCGCCAAGCCCGCACAGCTCCCGCCGCATGGCTGCCAGACCCGGCGCGAGGATGCCGTCGTCGTTGGTCAGCAGGATCCGCATGAAGCGATTCTACTTGCCGCTTGCCCGCTGGGCAAACCGATGTGATCGATTGATCGGAACTGACGGTACAGCTATGATCCACCCCGACGATCACGATCGGCCCGACCATGAGCAACGTAGAAATCAAGCCCCCTGCGGCTGCGGACCTGGCCCGCGGGTTGCTGGACATCGACTACGCGGTCGCCGAGCCCTTTGGGGCGGGCAAGTTCAGTCAGACCTTCCTGATACGGGCAGGGGCAGACGAGTGTGTGCTGCGGATCGCGCCCCCCGATGACCTCCTGCAGCTGTTCTACGAATACCGCATGATGCGGCAGGAGCCCCAGCTGCACCGGCTGATTCAGGAGCGAACCGACGTCCCCGTCCCCAGCATCCTCGCCCATGACTTCGCACGGACGCGGATCGACCGCGACTACCTGATCATGAACCGCGTGCCCGGATCGGCGATGAGCGAGGTGGCGGGGCAACTGACGCCAGCCCAGGCAGCGGCCATCCTCGCCGAGCTGGGCCGATGTGCCGCCAAACTGCACGCCATCCACAGTGACCAATACGGGTACGTCGGCCCCCACCACCCGATGCCGCCCCAGCCGAGCTGGCCTGAGGCCTTCGCCATCATGTGGGCTAAGCTCGTGGACGACTGCGTCCAATGTGGTGTCTACGACGAGAACGACCGGACGTCGGCCATGCGGCTGTTCGACGAATACCGGGCCGTCTTCGATCCGGCCACCCCGGCCGCCCTGTGCCACATGGACCTCTGGGTGGCGAACGTCCTGGTCCACGACGGCCAGTTCCGTGCGTTGTTCGACTTCGACCGGGCGTGCTACGGCGACCCGGAGAACGACCTGGCCGTCGCCGAGTACTGCGGGCTGACGCAAGAGCCGTTCTGGCAGGGGTACGAGGAGCAGGGCGGTCAGCGTCCCGAGCAGACGCACGAGCAGTCCGTCCGGCGGCTGTTTTACCTGCTCTACGAACACGCCAAATACATCGTCATCAGCGTCAGTGCGCGGCGGAACGATCCGGCCCGCGCCCGCCGGTATGCTGCAGATTGCCGACGCGCCATTTCGCACTTTTCCAGAACCGGGAGTCCTATCTTTTAGTAATTTGTACACTCCAGTCACTTAAGTAGGCGCATCCGGGCCTGGCGGCCCCAGAAGCGGCCTGGGGCGCTTTCTGTGCAGCCAACTGCCTCGCCTGTCCGATGCACCTAACTGGGCGCGCCCGGTCAGTCCGTCACCGAAAAGTCGATTACTCGCTTGACCTGGCGCCAAGAGCCTGCCTATGAAACTATACCAAGGGGGGAATGGGGATCGCGCATGTGGTCTGTCGCAAGGCCGGCCCCGTCTGGCGGATTTGACTCCGGGGCTGCCAACTTGCGCGACAGAACCCGCGACACGCGGCCCAAACGACGGACGTGAACAGCGCCTGGACGAGGGGGTCCAATCGAGGGGTGGACCGTCCGGCGCTGGGGAGCTGTGGTAGGGAGGAATACCTGTGGATAGGACAAGGATTCTCGTGGGAGCGTGGGCAGTCATCCTGGCCGCGCCGCTCTGGGCGCTGGCAGGGCCGACGGATCTCGACCCGCCCGCGAAGAGCGGGTCTATCGTCGTGAACGGCACGGTGATCGACTTCGAAATGCTTGGTGCGGCGGTGTCGGATCCGGGCAACTACGACTGGTGGTACGGTTGCTCCCCGACGTCTGCGGGCATGATGATGTGTCAGTACGACCGGAACGGCTTTGACAACCTGATTCCCGGGGGGCTGGCAGAGCCCAACAGCTATGGCGGCGGTGGGGGCCTCGACTACAACGGCGACCCCACGCCGGATCTGCTGTGCAACAAGGCCATCGCAAGCGCCGAGCACATCGCCGATTTCTGGGTCGCCTACGGCCAGAAGAACAACGATCCGCTTGGCAGTGGGCGGACCCTTCCGGGCGAATTCAACTGCCTGGCTGACTTTATGGGGACAAACCAGGATATGCCGGACCCGAACAATAGTAATTCTGACGGTGGGACGACCTTCTTCAACTTCACCGACGGGTCTCCAATCTACACCTCCGACCTCGAGTACTACGGCATTGAGCACCGCAGCGGGATGTACGGCATCTACGAGTACGTCAACTACGCCGGCTACGAGGTGGTGGACATCTACAACCAGTACGTCGACGCGTTGGGCAAGACATACGGCTTCACGCTGGCCCAGTACATGGCGGAGATCGACGCCGGCCGGCCCGTCCTGATCCACATCGAAGGCCACACCATGCTCGGCTACGGATACCATGATGACGACCCGAACATCATTGACGTCTACGACACCTGGAATCCCAACGGCATGAACCCGGGAACCATGACGTGGGGCGGGACCTACGGGGGCGCCCCCCACAGGAGCGTCACTGTGTTGGTCATCCCTGAGCCGACGACGCTCGGGCTTCTGGGCACGGGGTTGCTGGCGGCGCTGCGGCGTCGGCGGCGTTTGGCCTAGTGCTCTGTCGCTACTCAATTGATGGATACAGCTTCCGCAACTTGATCCGTGCGTCATCAGCGGTGAATTGCCAGTTCGCCTTCGCCCGGGCGGTGTTTCGGTCGGTTTCCCATGCTGC